>Ga0256407_10013584_pt1 | contig 10868 bp, 4 predicted proteins | sample RumenRJG_04DNA_FD_193489 | JGI IMG/M metagenome (GOLD analysis project Ga0256407, IMG submission 193489) | Bovine rumen microbial communities from Lethbridge, Alberta, Canada - RJG_04 | ecosystem: Host-associated > Mammals > Digestive system > Stomach > Rumen | place: Canada: Alberta | collected... | reverse complement strand
AATAATAAATGGTGTATTTTTTTGAGAAATAAAAATTTAAATTAATATAATTAAATATATTGGAAATTAAAAATCAGTTTAATTATATGTTTTATTTGATTCATTTTTTAAAATGATTTATAAATAAATTTTTATAATATTGAAAATTATTTTTTTGATATTATATATTTTTATTAATAAAAATATAATTAATTTTTATTTATCTTCTTATTCAATTTTATTAATGAATTATTTCTTGTATTGGTTTAAAAAAAGATTTTGAATGATTTACTTTAAAAAATAATATTACTAAAGCAATTAAATATAGAAATATTTATAAATAATAATTACATATATTTATTATACAATGAACAATTTTATTTATTTTCCGATTAAAAAGAGTATTTAAATTATCAATAATAATTAATAAAATAAGATGAAAAATAATAATATAATTAATTAAAGAATAAATGAAGAAATATGAAGGGAAAATTTCATTAACAAAAATGATTAATCCAAATAGTTTATCAATTTCTAATTCACAATTCAATACTAATAGAAGTCATGTAATAGAGGATGAATTAGTAATTTATATTAATGAATTATCAAATTTAATAAAGCAATATTATAAAATGAATAATCAAAATTTTGTTCAAATAAAAAATACATTAAATAAACCAATTCAAAATAACCAAAGAGAAAATTTAATAAAATTAGATATTCAATCAAATAAAAATGTTATTAATTCATTTCAAAAAATAGAAAGTTCATTAAATTCATTTTATTCAAATGCAAAAGATATTTTTCACAAAATGAAAATATATCATAATCAAAATATAGAAAAATCAAGAAAAAATGAATCAATAAATAAAATAATGGTAACTAATAATAACATTAATATATCAAATAGTATTATTCATAATGAATCATATAAAAAAAATTCAAATAATATAGAAAAAAATATAAAACTAAGATTTGAGAAAGTAAGAAATGACAATGAAGAATTACAAAAAGAAAAATTAATAAATTCTTCAAATTATTTAAATCCTTTTAATAATTATTTAAATAATTCAAGTCAACTTAATCAAAAATATTTAAAAACATATGGAAATTATGAAAATATTCAAAATTCAATTATTAAAACTGAATCAATAAATAATTCAAATGATGAACAATTTTTTTCAGATAATGAAATAAAAGAATCTGAACAATATAAAAAGACTTTAAATCAATTTTCAAAAGATGTATATCATTTTTTAGGTTTAGTACAACAAATACAAAATAATATTTTAAATTTAAAAAATATACAAGATAATTTTAAATTAAATTTTGAAAGAGAAAGAAATGTTTTAACACAAACATGTTTAAAATATTTATCAAATACAAATCCAAAAATAAGTTTAATAAATACTCCATCAATGCAAAAAAGTAAAACTCGAAATATTATAAATTTAACAAATAAAAATTCAGAAACTGTAAAAATTGAAAGTGAATATGATAAATTAAGAAATGACTTTGAAACTTTAAATAAAGAATTATTTATTACTCAAAGAGAAAATAATGAATTAAAAAATGAAATTGATAAATTAAGAAAAAGTTCAACTACTGATGATATTATTAAAATAAATATTAATAATAATAATGAAAAAGATAATGATATGAGTTCAAGTAATAATTCTTTTAAAAATGATGATGATTATAAAAAAAATTATAAAATTATTAAAAATGAAAATAAAAATATGAAAGGAATTATTACAAATTTATCAAGAGAAATTGCAGAAATGAAAAAAAAAAATTATGAATTTAGTCCAACATTAGAAAATAGATTTAGTAAAGATTTTATTGAAAATAAAGTTGATTATTCTTATAGTGCTACACCAAAAAAAAAAAATATTTATCCTATTGGGGAATTAAAAGGTGAAAAAAATGATTATTTTAATTTAAAAATTAATAATTTAACAAAAAAAAATAATGAAATGGCAAATCAAATTAAAGAAATGAATATTCAAAGAAATAATTGTCTTAATATTCTTAAACAAAATGAAATTAAAATAAAAGAACAACAACAAATAATTGAAAAGTATATTAGTGAAAATGAAAAATTAAAATCGAATAATAATAATTTAAATTTAGATAAAAATATTAAAGATATAAATATTAATGAATGGGAAGAGAAAATTGAAAAATTAGAAAATAATATTATTGATAAAGAAAAAGATATTGAAGAATTAGAAAAAAAAAATAATGAAATTGAACAAGAAAATATATCATTATTATCATTAAATAATAATTTATCAAAAGAAAATAATGAATTTAAAAATAAAATTAAAAAATTTGAAAATGAAAATAAAAAACTAAATAATGAAATATTGAATTTAAATAATAAAATATCAACTAATGAAAAAGAAAATAAAAAAATAATTTCTGAAAATAAAGATTTGAAAAAGAATTTTTTAAATTCTAAAAAAAATATAGATTTATACAATAATGAAAAAGAACAATTAAATTCAAAAATATCAGAATTAACAGAAATTCATAAAAAAGAAAAAGGAAAATTAAATATGAAAATATCAGAATTAACAGAAATTATTGACATTAATAAAAAAGAAAAAGAAAAATTAAATATAAAAATATCAGAATTAACAAATACTATTGATAATAATAAAAAAGAAAAAGAAAAATTAAATATAAAAATATCAGAATTAACAAATACTATTGATAATAATAAAAAAGAAAAAGAAAAATTAAATTCAAAAATAACAGAATTAACACATAATGATAATAAAGAAAAAGAAAAATTAAATTTTAAAATTACAGAATTAAGAAATAATAACAATAAAGAAATAGAAAATTTAAAATTAAAAATTTCAGAATTAACAGATAATAATAATAAGGAAATAGAATCATTACAAAAAAATAAAGAAGAAATAGAAGAAATTAATGAAGAATTAAAATTAGAGGTTACACAATTAAATAATAATATTAAAAAATTAAAAAAAGAAAATAAAGAACAAAGTGATTATCATAATAAATTTAAAAAAGACTATGAAAAAGAATTTGATAATTTATCAAATGAAGTAAATAAATTAAATTTAACAATTAAAAAATTAAAAAATGAGAATTTTAAATTTTTAAAAGAAAATATAGATATGAAAAAACAGTTTGAAAAAGAAAAAAAAAATTATAAATTAAAAATAGAAAATATAATAAATATTGAATTTAATAATATTAAAGAAATAAGTTCAGATGATAAAAATGAAATAAATCAATTAAAAAAAAAATTAGAGAATTTTTCTTTTGAAAATAAATTATTAATTGAAGAAAAAGAAAAAAATTATAAAGAAATTATAGATTTAAAAAGTTATATTGAAGAATTAAAAAACCAAATAAAAAATCCTTCTTCATTAAATTATTTAAAAACAAATTCAAAAATAAGTATTTCATCATTTAATAAAAAAGATGAAAATATTGATGATAATGATAAATTATTATCCCAATATGAAAATGATAAAGATTTAGAAAATGATAAAGAAATTGAAGAAAAAACTTACTCAAAAAATGATAATAATAATTCAGATATAAATGAACAACAATTTTATTTTCCAATAGAAAAAAAAAGATCAATTTCAAAATATTCTTCAAAATTTAAAAGTAAAAGTATAACAGAATATGATTTTAATAATAATATTAATATTCAAGATGATGATAATAATAATAATAATAATAATATTATATCTCCAGAAACACATGAATTAATAAAAATATTTCAATATAATAGAAAAATAAGATGGTATTTATTTAAAATTAAAAATTCAAATAAAGAAGAAACTTTTGAAGATTTTATTTGGAAAGAACAAAAATCAAGAAAAAATTTTTCTGATTTTACTTCCATACCAAAAAATGATTCAATTGAATTACAAAGACAAATTGAACATTTAGAAGAAAAGAAAAAAGAACTTGAAAATAAATTATTAAAAAAAGAATCAGATTATAATAGATTAAGTGTAAATTATGCAAAATTATTTAATAGAAAAAAAAATGAAGATAGAAATCCAGATAAATTAAAAAATGATATAGAACAATTAAAAAAAGAAAATAAAAATTTACAAAATCTTTTAAATAAATATAAACAAGAAGAAAATATTTTTGGTATTTCATTTATACAAGATGATTTAGAAGGAAATCAATTTATTGATGAATTAAATTTTGAAGAAATAATTGAAAGTATGAGTAAATATGGTATTTATACTTATGGAATAGGAAGAAAAGAAGATTATAATATAAAAGAAAGATTAAAAAAAACTGTTCAAAATTTAATTTCTCAAATTCATTTTACTAAAAATGTTAAAATTTGTCTTGGTTCTATTTTTAAACTTTTAAGAGTTAATGATGATGATATTTATGAATTAATTGGAAAATATAAATTTTTTGAAAAATAAATTATGATAATTATATAAATTTTTAAAAGGAAAAAGTAGATTATTTATTATAATATTATATATTTAATTCTTATTTTTAAAAAATTGATTAATAATTGTTAATTAATTTAAGTAATATTTATATTTAAAATTTAATGATTTATTTTTTTTTTTCATAATATTTTTTTTAAAAGAAAAATAAATTAAAATTAATTTATAAAAAAATGTTTGATGAAAATGAATATATTTCTGAAGAAATTAATAATGATATAGAATCAGATAATATCTTTTATTCTAAAATGATTGATGAATTTGGAGAAATTTTAAAATTTTTAAGAAATGAAAATTTTATGTTAAAAACAACTATTGAAGAAAAAAGTCAAATACTTCAAAATTTTCAAAATATAACTCAAGAAGCAAAGAAAAAAATAGATAAATTAATTGAAGATAATGAAAATTTATTAAATGAAAATAAACAAATGAAAGAAAAATTAAAAAAATTAAATGATCAAAAAAAAGAAGAAGAAAAAAAAGAAAATATGCAAATGAAAAATGAAATATGTTCTTTAAAAAATGAATTAAATACAGTTCAAAATTATTTTACTAATCAATTAAAAAGAAAAGAATGTTGTATTAATGATTTACAAAAAAATTATGAGAATTTAGAATGTCAATTTCAACAAACATTAAAACAAACATTAAATAATTGTTCAAATTCACAAAATAATACATATGGATGTAACAATTCATATATTAATAATTGTAATAATTCATATATCCCTAATAATAATATGAATAGAACAAATTTAGATTTTAATAAAAATTATAATTGTAGTAATATAATACCAAAATGTATAAATGATTTAAATAATTGTGGTTAAATAATTATTATATTTCTTTAATTTAAATAATAAATAATATTAGAATTTTTTTTATATTTTTAAAATTAAATAATTTAATGAATAAAAAAAATATAGATGAACAATCATTAGAATATTATGGTTACATTCAAGAAGGTAATAAAAAAAATAAATTAAAAATAAATAAATAGGAAATGATATTTGGGTAGAAAATCCAAACATAAAAAATTCAATTGAAGAAGATCCATATATAATAGTAAATATATATATTTTTATTAAAAAAGAAAACTATATTAAAAATAGACAAAAATAAAAGAATAGTTACATTAACAGATAATTCAACAATTCAATTTAAACAAACATTAGAAATAATAAATGGAAAGAATATTAATGTTGATGATATGGCATATACAAAAAATATTAATGAAATGGATTTATTATATAATTTAAAAAATAGATTAAATGAAAAAAAAACATTTACAAATGTAGGACCAACTTTAATAATAGTAAATCCTTTTTCTTTCATAGAAAATATTTATAATCATGAAAAAATAGAATATTATAAAGAAAAACATGAAAAAGAAAATCCAGATTTAAGAGAAAAAATAACAGAACCTCATTTATATGATTTAGTATTAATTTCAATTAGAGATTTATTAAAAAAAAATGCTAAAAATCAATCTTTAATAATAAGTGGTGAAAGTGGAGCAGGAAAAACAGAAGCAACTAAAAATGCAATGGAATGTATAACTTATTATTTTAGTAAATTTAAAATAAATAAAAATAATGATAATGAAATATCTTTAGAAAAAAAAATTTTAAATTGTAATCCAATTTTAGAAGCTTTTGGAAATGCAAAAACAATAAGAAATGATAATAGTTCTAGATTTGGAAAATATGTTAAAATAAAATTAAATAATAATAATGTTATTGTTGGTGCATCTATGATTACTTATTTATTAGAAAAATCAAGGATTTGTGAATTAAATTCTAAAGAAAGAAATTATCATATTTTTTATTATTTATTAAAAGGAGCTAATGATGATTTATTAAGTGAACTTTTTTTAAAAAGAGATTTTAAATATTATAAATATTTATGGCAAAATATTAATGAAAATCAAGTTTTTGAAGTTTCTAGTATTAATGATAAGGAATGTTTTGATGATATTATAAATTGTTTTAAATCTACTAATTTTACTGATAATGATATTAAAACTATTTTTAAAGTAGTTTCTTCTGTTTTATTATTAGGAAATATTAAATTTAAAATAAATAATAATATATGTATATGTGAAAATGAAGATATTTTAAATAATATTTGTACTTTATTAAAAGTAGATAAAAATAAACTTGAAACTTCTTTAACTAGAAAATATTTACCTATTCAAAAAGTATTTGGTGGATTTTTTAAAGAAGAAGAAATAAAAAATTTTACTGATGCTTTGGCAAAAGATTTATATAATAAATTATTTTTATGGATTATAAAAAAATTAAATAGAACTTTAGATTCTTCATTAAATAATAATGATATTAAATATATTGGATTATTAGATATTTTTGGTTTTGAATGTTTTGATAATATTAATTCAATTGAACAATTATGTATTAATTATACTAATGAACAATTACAACAATTATATATTAAAGATATATTTGAAAGTGATAAATTAGAATTTAAAAAAGAAAATTTAGAAGAAAAAATATATTTATTAAATGCAACTTATAAAGATAATAAAGATGTTATTAGATTAATAAAAATTTTTTTTAATAGATTAAGAGATTTAAAAGAAGATAAACAAATATATGATATGGTAAAAAATTTTGATAATGATATTAAAAAACCACCAAAAAATGATAAAAGATTTCCAAAAATAAAACAAAATAAATTTTCAGTTCCTAAATTTTCTTCTTTAAATTTTACAGTAGAACACACTGCAAAAAATGTTATATATAATAGTAAAAATTTCATAGAAAAAAATAAAGATGAAATTAAAGAAAGTGTAATTGATTGTCTTATTGAAAGTCAAGATGAAATAATTCGAATGATATATACAAATACAACATCAAAAGAAGAATTTGAAGAAGAAAAAAATAATATTTTTGAAGAGAGAAAATCAGTAAATAAAATTAAAATAACTAATAAATATTTAGGTATGAAATTTTGTAATGAAATGAAAAATTTAAAACAAGAATTAAAATTATGTGATCATCATTATGTAAGATGCTTAAAACCAAATGAAGAAAAAAAACCTTTTTTATTTTATTCAAATTTTGTTTTTAATCAAATTCAATATTTAGGAATTTTGGCAACTATTCAAGTAAGAAAAAATGGTTTTCCTATTAGAAGATTATATAATGAATTTTATGAAAATTTTAAATATGTTATTCATTGTTTTATTAATTTTGATGAAAATATAAATTTTGTTGAAATTTGTAAAGGAATTATTAAAGAATTATTAGGAAATGATTATGATGAAAAAAAAATTGAAGAAGTTTGTTTATTTGGTAAAAATAAAATTTTTATTAAACAAGACTTTAATTTATTACTTGAAAATAAAAAAAAAGAAATTTTAAATAAAAAAATTCATTGTTCTAATGTTATTAAAAGTGCTATTAAATATTTGAAAAAAACAAATAATGTATATAAAATTAGAAATTCAATTACAAATATTCAAAATTATTTTAAAATTAATCAATCTAAAATTGATTTAATTAGAAAAAAAAATATAATTAATATTATTCAATCATTTTATTTTACAAATCAAGAAAATGAAAATTTTAAAAATAAAATTGATAATTATAAAATAATTCAAAATAATTTGAAAATAATTCATGCAAAATATTTAATTTCTCAAAAAAAAAATTTATTACAATTTTTAAAATATAGAATTCAAATATACATAAAAAAAATAAGTAAAATTCAAAGAGAAAATATGAGATTATTTGTTCAAAAAATAATAGAAAATACAAGAGAAAAAATTATGTATATTGAATATAATAAAATTTGGAAAAAATTAAATCCATTTTTTATTAGTCTATTAATAAGAAAAAAAAATACAAATTTAGTTAAAAAAGCAAAAATACTTGCAAGAGAGAATATGTTTAAAGAAGTTATGGGAAGATTTCAACTTAGTTGTTTTTTATATAAAATTGAAATGAAAAAGGATAAAACAAAAAAAATATTAAATTATGCATCATGTAAAATTTTTCAAAATTATTATAAAAATTTAAAAAAAAATATTATAATTATTCAACAATATATAAATGTTAAATTAAATAAAAAAGAAATTTTTGACAAAATTAATTCTAAATATTTTTTAGAAAATTCATTGAATAATATAGAAAATGAAAATAAAAATATATTAAAAAATATATTTCCAAATTATACATCTCAAAATAATTCAAATAATAAAATTAAAAATAAACTATTAATAAATAGTAATATAAAAAAAGAATTTGAATTAATTCCAGTAAAAATATTAACATCAAGAAATCAAAATAAATTAAATTTATTAAAAAACTCAATTCAAAAAACATTAAATAACACATTTAATGAAATAAAAAAAAATCCCAATTTACCAGAATTTAATTATTATTTTCCAATTATAAAAATATTTGCCAAAATATTAGATATAGATATTTTAACAAATAATTATGAATATACAGATTATGATTGGTCAGAAGAATTTGACAAAATATATAAAAAAAATATAAAAAATGATACACCAATTCAAATAATTAATTTAGGAAATTGTCATTCTATTTTAATAAATAATGAAGGTAAAGTTTATAGTTGGGGATGGAATAATTATAGTCAATGTGGAGATTTTTCATTAAATACAAATATTAATAATATTTCTAAAAATAATAATTTAAATAATTCTTCATATTTACCTATTTTAAATTATAAAAAAAATAATATTGATATTCCTTTAAATTATAATAATATTCAAAATGCAATTTTAGGAGATGATTATACTATTTTATTAGATAAAACAGGAAGTTTAATTTCATTTGGAAATAATGATAAAGGTCAATTAGGAATGGGAAATAATTTAAAGACAAATTATCCACAATTTAATAAAAAATTCCAAAATGAAATTTTAGATATTAAATCAACAGAAAATATGAATATTTTCCTAACAAAAAAACATGATATTTATATATATATATTATCAAAAAATGAAAATTTAATAATACCAAAAAAATTATCATTAAATAAAAAACTTCATATAGAAAAAATTTCAACAGGGAAAAATTTTGCAATTTTATTAAATAAAAATGGAATATGTTACTCAATAGGAAATAATACTTTTAATGAATGTGGAATAGAAAATGATAAAAATTTTAATATAATCCCAAAAGAAATAATTTCATTATCAAATTATAATGAAAGAATAATTCAAATTAAATGTGGATTTAAACATGTAGTTTGTGTTTCAATAATAGGAAATGTTTATTCATGGGGAAATAATTCTTATGGTCAATTAGGAAGAAAAAATTCAATTTTAAATAAACCTTCAATTATTGATATTAAAAATGAAAAAGGTAATAAAGAAAAAATAATACAAATTTCAGCTGGATTTAGATCATCTTTTTTTTTAACTAATAATAGAGAAATTTATTATTGTGGAATACTTAATGAAAAAAATTATTCTTTTTTACCAAAAAAATTTGATTTAAATATTAAAAATTCTGAAATTGGAAATGAAAAAGAATTTGGTATTGTTAGAATTTTATGTACTTTTAATAGGAAATTTTCTATTTTTTATGCATCTGTTGCTGATGTTAGATCTTTAAATGGAAAATTTAATAATCATAAAAGAGTTGATGAAATTTTAAATTCTTTAGCTGAAAAATGGATTGATGAAAAAAGTAATTTTTTATTTTTATTTTTTAATTTTTATATTAGTTGATGGACCTTTTATTCATCATATTTCTAAATATTTTTCTTCAAATTTTATGAAGATTAAAAAGAAAAATTATAATGAATGAAATTATTTAAGTATTAAATTAGGAAAATTTTATTGAAAAAGAGAAAAAAATAAGATAATATGAATATTCTTATAATGTTTTTAAGTGAATTATATTTTATAGTAAGTAAAATGTTGATTTAAAGATTTTAATTTTAACTTAAATTATCATTTTTTTTTTTTAAAAAAAATAATTATTTTATTAAAGAAAAAATTTTTGTATTTTTAAATAATTAATTTTATTTTTATATGAAAAAAATTTTTATAAAATTATTTGATATAATGATACTATAAAATTAAATAAAAAAACCATTATCTAAATAGCATATAATTTATAAACCAAAAATTTTCTTTTATTTAATAAACAATTAATAATCATATTTTCTTTTTGATTAAAAGATAAAAATTTTTATAATTTTAATGAATATTCTTTATTAATATTCATTTAATATGTACAACATATAATTATTTAAATTAAATTCATAAACTAATTTATTAAAATATATATAGTTTCTAAAAAATAAATTATTTAAAAATGAATGAATGGGGATTGGGGATTGGGGATTGGGGATTGGGGATTGGGGATAGGGCCCGCTGCCCAATCCCCAATCCCCCAACACCAATCCCCAATCCCCAAT
>Ga0256407_10013583_pt1 | contig 10869 bp, 8 predicted proteins | sample RumenRJG_04DNA_FD_193489 | JGI IMG/M metagenome (GOLD analysis project Ga0256407, IMG submission 193489) | Bovine rumen microbial communities from Lethbridge, Alberta, Canada - RJG_04 | ecosystem: Host-associated > Mammals > Digestive system > Stomach > Rumen | place: Canada: Alberta | collected... | reverse complement strand
TACTAGTGAAAGTTAATCGTTCAAACGCAGTACTTAACGACTGAAACATAAAGTCTAGAAGAAATGATGAGCGGACAAATGGATATGACAAGGATTCCCCGGCATGTGGCCATTATCATGGATGGCAACGGCCGGTGGGCCAAGGCGCACGGGCATGAGCGCAGTTTTGGCCACGAGAACGGTGTGGCGACAGTGCGCCAAATCACTGAAATTGCCAGTGAACTGGGCGTTCAGTACCTCACGCTCTACACCTTCTCGACCGAGAATTGGAACCGTCCCCAGGCCGAGGTCGACCTGCTGATGCATCTGGTAGTAACCAGCATTGAGCAGCAGACGCCCGACTTGATTAAGAACAATGTCCGCCTGACCGCCATCGGCGACTTGCAGCGCATGCCGCAATTTGCCCGTGAGCGGTTGGAACGTTGCTTCCAGGACACGTCTCACTGCACTGGTCTGGTGCTGTGCCTGGCGTTAAGCTACTCATCGCGCTGGGAACTGGTCGAGGCTTGCCGCAGCCTTGCCCGTGAGGCACAACAGGGCAAAATTGACCCCGAGTCCATCGACGATGCTATGCTCAGTAGCCATCTGGCCACGGCATCGATGCCCGACCCCGACCTGCTCATCCGCACCGGGGGTGACCTGCGCATCAGCAACTACCTGCTGTGGCAGATCGCCTACAGCGAACTATATTTCATCGACAAGTACTGGCCCGAATTCACCAAACAGGACTTTGTCGAAGCCATCATCGAGTTCCAGCAACGCGAACGCCGATATGGCAAAACAAGCGAACAGATACAGGCTACACAGCCTCAACCGACAACTGAAAACAACTGACGAAATATGCGATATAAGTCATTACTGCTCACAACAGCCGTGCTGGCGGGTGCCCTGACGATGGGTGCCCAGGAGACCTACACGGTCAATGACACCATCTTCAACCCCAAAATCGTGTTCACGAGTTCGCCGTCGACCTACGAGTTGGCAGGCATCACGGTCAAGGGCGTCGACAACTATGACAACAACATCATCTTGGGCTACTCGGGACTGACCATCGGGCAACGCATCGAGATTCCAGGCGATGACCTCAAGACTGTGGCCAAGCGATTCTGGCGGCAGGGGTTGTTCAGCAAGGTACAGATCGTGGTAGACAAGATCTATAAGGACAAAGCCTGGCTCACCTTCAACCTGCGTCAGCAACCGCGTGTCTCGACAGTCAATTATCAGGGCATGAAAGGTGGCGAGAAGAAGGAAATTCAAGAGCGACTGGGACTGGTGCAGGGCAGCCAGATGACACCCAACATTGCCAACCGTATCAAGCAGTTGGTTGAGAAATACTATGCCGACAAGGGATTTGAGAAGGCCGAGTGCAATGTTGTGCAACGCGAGGACCTGAGCAACAAGAACGAGGTGATTGTTGACATCGTCGTCGACAAGCATGACAAGATCAAGGTGCACAAAATTTATATCACAGGCAATAAGGTGCTGAGCGACCGCAAGATCAAGCGCACCATGAAGAAGACCAACGAGAAGGGCGACTTGCTCAAAATCTTCAGCCAAAAGAAGTTTGTGCGCACCGACTATGAGGACGACAAGCAACGCATCATCGACAAGTATAACGAGAAGGGCTACCGCGATGCAGTCATCGTGGCCGACAGTGTGGTCAATTATGATGACAAGACGGTGGATGTCTATATCACTGTCGACGAGGGCAAGAAATACTATATCAACAGCGTGTCGTGGGTGGGTAACACCGTCTACCCGTCGAACGTGCTCAACGAGGTGCTGGGCATCCACAAGGGCGATGTCTACAACCAGAAGTTGCTCAACAAGCGTACACAAGAGGACGACGATGCCGTGGCCAACTTGTATATGAACAACGGATACCTCTTCTATCAACTCATTCCCGTCGAGTCGCGCATCGAGGGTGACTCGATCGATCTGGAAATGCGCATGTATGAGGGCAAACAGGCACGTATCAATAAGGTGGTCATTAACGGCAATGACCGCTTGTACGAGAAAGTGGTGCGCCGCGAGTTGCGCGTGCGTCCAGGCGACTTGTTCAGCAAGGAAGACCTGATGCGTTCGGCCCGCGAGATTGCACAGACGGGCCACTTCGATCCCGAGAAGATGGACATCCGCCCCGAGCCCAACGAGGACAATGGAACAGTAGACATCATCCTGAACCTGGAATCGAAGGCCAACGACCAGATTGAATTCTCGGCAGGCTGGGGCCAGACGGGTATCTTGGGTAAATTGAGTCTCAAATTCACCAACTTCTCAATCAAGAACCTGTTCCACCCATCGAGTTACAAGGGCCTGATCCCGCAGGGCGATGGACAGACATTCACCATCAGTGCACAGACCAACGCCAAGTATTACCAAGCCTACAGCGTGTCGTTCCTCGACCCGTGGTTTGGTGGCAAGCGCCCTAACTCGTTGTCGGTGTCGGGCTTCTACAGTCGCCAGACAGGTATCAACTCGTCGTACTACAACCGCCAGTATACCAACTACCTGAACAATTACTACATGAATAATTACTACATGAACAATTATTATGGCAGTAATTACTATGGCAGCAACTACTACGAGAACGCATACGACCCCAACAAGTACTTGCAGATGGCTGGTTTGACCGTGGCCTTCGGCAAACGACTGAAGTGGCCCGATGACTACTTCACCCTCACCGCCGACATCAGCTACCAGTGGTACAGCCTCAAGAACTGGGAGTACCTCTACTATATGAACAATGGCGTTTCTAACTCCATCGTCCTGGGCTTCACACTGGCTCGAAACAGTATTGACAACCCGCTATACACCCGCCGAGGCAGTTCGTTCTCGCTGAGTTTCCATGCTACACCTCCTGCCAGCCTGTTTGGCAAGAAAGACTGGAAGCGCCTCTCAGAGAGCAACCTCGAGGCCGACAAAAAGGAACTCTACCGCTGGATTGAGTACTGGAAACTCAAGTTCCAAGCCCGCACCTACACGCCACTCACCGACCCCGACGGTCGTTGGACACTGGTGTTGATGACGCGTGCCGACATCGGTCTACTGGGCAGTTGGAACAAGCACCTGAAGACGCCGTTCGAGACTTTCTATGTGGGTGGCGACGGCATGAGCGGCAGTTACACCTATGCAACCGAGACTATCGCCCTGCGTGGCTATGAGAACGGCGCGTTCACTCCCCCGGGCTCAGAGGGCTATGCCTACGACCGCTTTGTCGTTGAGCTGCACTTCCCGTTGATGCTCTCGACCAGTGCCACCATCTATCCGCTCGTGTTTCTCGAGGCTGGTAACGCCTGGACTTCGGTCAAATCGTTCAACCCGTTCGACATGAAGCGTTCGGCAGGTGTGGGTGCCCGCATCTTCCTGCCCATGATTGGTATGATGGGTATCGACTGGGGTTATGGTTTCGACACCGTGTTCGGCAAGAAAGGTGGCAGCAACTTCCACTTTGTGCTGGGACAGGAGTTCTAAATCAGCGCCTCCAGAGACCTCTAGACAATCTAGGACATCTAGAAAAAAACAAGAATTTAAACTTTAAACTCGATATTAAGTCTAAAAGTCAAGTTTTTTAAAAACATCAAGACTATGAAAAAGATTGCATTAGTGTTAGTCGCTGTCTTGGCCGGCATGTTCTCGGCCAGCGCGCAGAAGTTTGCCCTTGTGGATATGGAGTATATCCTGAAGAATATCCCGTCGTATGAGATGGCCAATGAGCAACTCAACCAGGTGTCACAGCGTTGGCAACGAGAGGTGGACGATCTGAAGAAGGAGGCCGACACCATGTACAAGAACTACCAGAGCGACATGGTCTTCCTCACCGATGAGCAGAAGAAGAAAAAAGAGGCCGAGATCGTCGCCAAGGAGAAAGAAGCCTCGCAGTTGCAGTACAAGTACTTCGGTCCGCAAGGTGAGTTGTTCAAGAAGCGTGAGTCACTCATCAAGCCCATTCAGGACGAGATTTACAACGCAATGAAGAAAGTGAGCGAGGAGCGTGGATTCCAGGTCATCTTTGACCGTGCATCGTCGCAGAGCATCCTGTTTGCATCGCCGCGCATCGATGTGAGCAACGAGGTCCTGTCCAAACTGGGCTACGGCAAGTAACCTCTTGGTTAAGGATTAGGGGTTAGGGTTTGTCCTTTCAAGATTTCACCATGCAAGCCCATTAACGCCCCGTTCGAGAAATTTCAGAATAAAAAAACAACTAATAATAAAAAAAGAAATGCTTAAGAAATTATTGCTTGCAGCCTTTGTGGTTGCACCCATGTGCCTCGTCGCACAGGTCAAGTTGGGTTATGTCAACACCCAGGAAATCTTCAATGTGATGCCCGAGAAGGCTACTGCCGAGAGCACACTCAAGACCGCCAGCGACAAGTACGAGACTGAGTTCAAAAACCTGCAGACCGCATTCCAGAAGAAGGCCGAGGAATATGACAAGACCGACAAGGATGCCAGCACTCCTCAAGCCATCAAGGACCGCCACATGCAGGAGTTGCAGGATGAGTACCAGAAGATTCAGAACTTCCAGCAGACCGCTTCGCAGGACTTGCAGCGCCAACAGGAGCAGCTGCTCGCACCCATCACCCAGAAGTTGCAGAATGCCATTCAGGCTGTAGGTGCCGAGGGAGGTTACACCTTTATCTATGATATGTCGATTCCGGCCATCCTCTACACCGGTACAGGAGCCGAGGATGTCAGCGCCAAGGTCAAGGCCAAACTGGGCATCAAGTAAAACATTTAATTAGGAGTTAAGGAGTTAAAGGAAGTTAAGTAGTTAAGACGACTCCATGCAGACGCTGCGCATGGATCTTAACTTCCCATGACTTCTTAACTCCTTAACTTCTTTTTTTATAAAAAATGAAACGAAGTTTATTCCTGATCAGTTTGCTCTTGCCCTTGATGCTCGTGGCACAAAGCAAGATTGCCGTCTATAACTCGCAGGCTGTACTCAACGCACTGCCCGACAAGGCACAAGCCGAAGCCAAACTCAAGGCAACAAGCGACAAGTTGCAAGCCGAGTACAAAATGTTGCAGGCCGACTTCGACAAGAAGTATGCCGAGTATCAGGCCATCGCCACCGACCCTGCCACACCGGCTGCCATCCGCGACCGCCGCATGCAGGAGGTGCAAGAGGGCGACAAGCGCATTCAGGCTTTCCAGCAACAAGCCGCTGCCGAACTCAAGGCTCGTGAGGCCGAACTGATGACTCCCATCGCCGCAGCCATCCAGGCTGCCGTCAACGAGGTTGGCGACCAGATGGGCTACGACCTCATCCTCGATGTGGCCAAGACTCCCATTGGTTACCGCAGTGCCAATGTCACCGACATCACTCCCCTGGTCAAGCAGAAACTAGGACTCTAACAACTATTCCCCACCAAAGCCACCAAAACTCGTCAAAGGCCATCTAACTTAATAGAATATTGATGGAATTTGACGAGTTTTGACGAATTTGATGGAGAATTTCAAACAACAAGGCCACCAAAACTTGTCAAGCATGTTGCCACTTGACAGGTTTTGGTGGCCTTGAATCGTAGAAGTTTTTACCAGGGGTAGGTGTCAATCTGGCTGTGGAAGTTTGCCTTTATGGACTCAAACCCACGGAGCAGGTCGGCAGCGACAGCCTTGCCATTCTTGTCCAACTTAATCATAGGGTCAAGTTCGCCATCACCCACAGGTCCTATTTTCTCTGGAATCTGCTTGATGAGTTTGCCCTTGTCGAAGTAGAAGCGGTACTCCAACTTCTTGCCGTCCTCGCCAAACTGCGTGGAAACATACATGAACATCGGCTCCTCGGTCTGGACATCAAAGAGATACTCTCGGTTGAAGATGTAGATGCCACTGTTCATCGTATTATAGCTGGTGACATAGTAGAGTATGGGCTTGAGCATATAGTCCTCGTTCTCGTCGTCGGTCCAGTAAAAGGTGTCCCTAAACTTCGCCAGTCCCGTGCCGGGATAAATGCGGTTGTAGGCTATGGTCAGTTGATTAACCATATTGGCATCATCATCGTAGGGCTGATTCTTCATCAAGTTCAGCCGCTCAGCATATGCCTTGCGGATGACCTTAATGCGATCGTCAACGCTCTTCTGTGCGCTCATGCCCAGCGCCATGGCTGCCAGGCAGAGCAATAGGATCAGTTTTCGTGTCATAGTCGTGTCAGTGTTGGTTTAATCGCTGCAAAGTTCGTAAGAAAAATTGACAAACGCAACATCTGCTAAAAAAATAGAGGTTGGCGTGACGCCAACCTCTTAATCTAGGGTGAAATATGGGATTCGAACCCACGACCTTCGGAACCACAATCCGACGCTCTAACCAGCTGAGCTAATTTCACCATGTTTCGTTTTGCGACTGCAAAGGTAATATCATTTTCTGAACTGAGCAAATCTTTCGCGCATTTTTTGCGAAAAAACACTATTCTATGAGATTTCCCATAGCATAGACTGCCTTCAGTTCACAATTATCGTCCAAAATAAGGATGTCGGCATCCTTGCCGCGTTGCAAGCTGCCCTTGCGGTCATAGATGCCCATGATGCGCGCCGGAGTTTCGCTGGCCATACGCACAGCATCGTTCATCGGGATACCCGCCTGCATGACCATGGTGCGAATGAGTCGGTCCATCGTTGCAATCGAGCCTGCCAGTGCCGAACGATCCGACAATTTGCACACACCGTCCTCAATGATGACACGCGGGTCAAAAGCCTTGTCGCTGTCGCTATCGGTCACTGCCAAGGCATCGGTCACCAGTGCTGTACGCTCGACACCCTTCATGCGATGCACCAGCCTCAAGATAGGCAACGGCACATGTATGCCATCGGCTATGACCTCCACGCTCATGCCATCAAGCAGATAGATGCTCTCGACCGTTCCTGCATGCTTGAACTCACGCACATTGTGGAATCCTGGCATGCCGTTGTAGAAGTGCGTAGCATGGGTATATCCCGCATCATAGGCTGCTTTGACCTCAGGGTATTCGGCAGCAGTGTGTCCTATCGATGCCAACACGCCCTTGCTGGTAATGTAGCGACCAAACTCCAACGCTCCAGGCAGCTCGGGAGCAGCATCCCATCGACGCACACACTCAAAGTCCTCGATGATGTGCGTAAACTCCTGCTGGTCGGGCAGACGGATGATTTCGGGCATCTGAGCCCCGGCCTTGCGGGGGTTGAAATAGGGTCCCTCAAGGTGCAGTCCCATGATGGGGGTGCCCGGCTCGCGCATCAGGTTGTCGCAGGTCTCACACGCCGCCTCCATCATCGGCAATGTCGACGATGACAACGTGGGGAAGATGGCAGTCGTTCCGTGACGCATGTGCGTACGGACTGCTGTCAGGAATGCCTCCTCGGTACCCTCCATGAAGTCACTGCCACCACCACCATGGCAATGAAGTTCGATGCCTCCAGGCACGACATTCATTCCATGAGCATCGATGGCACGGTCAGCCTTGTCGATGACATTGCTGCTGCGCGTCACCTCGACAATGCGTCCGTCCGAGAACGTCACCGACCCCTGATTAACCCACCCCTCAGGTGTGAGAATATGTCCATTGTAGATTTGAGTTAACATTCTCTACTGTGCGTCTAGTCTAAAATTCTTTTGCAAAAATAACATGATTTTTGATAGCTCGCACACAAAATAAACATTATTTTTGTATTATTGACAATATTTTAGAAAATCACCAATGCCAGCCCCAGTCATTGACACAAGCCATCTCATCGTCCTAAGACTTAAATTTAACACTTTAAACGCTTGCATAAGTCAAATATTGTAACTAACTTAGCGCCAAAATCAATTAGAACCCATTAAAGCCTAACTTATGAACAAATCATTACTTTTCATGGCCCTTATGGCCTGTGTGTGCCTCAACACTTGGGGCGCAATCGACAATCAGCAATATGCCACCATCAATGGCATCAACATTGCCAACCAGTGGATTTATGACCGTGTACACACCCCTGCAGCCTATGTCGCTGACGCCATCTGCAACCAACGTGCCCGTACAGCCACTATGATTGGTGACAAAATCTATGTAGGCCGCAGCGAGGAGAAACTCGTTATCATCGGCAACGACTCCATCTCACAGTCGGTGCTGCACCGTTTCAGCGCCATCGACGGCTCTCCCCTACCCGATTTTGAACTGACTCTTAACGGTGCCCCCTACGGCCGCTTCTTGGGAGTGGCCAGCGTGGGCCGCGACCACTTCGGTCACCTGTGGGTGGCACCCATGACCAGTAATGTGCAGGCTACCGTTCCTGTCTATATGGTCAACACTGAGACGGGTGAACTGACTCTAATTGTGGAGATGGACAAGGGCGAGGCTCCGCAACGCACCGACTATGTCGATGTGATGGGCGACATCACGCTTGAGCAGGCCGAATGTAACATCATGACCGTTGCCGGATCAACTGCCGATCCAGGATTCCCCACGGTCTATCGCATGCATGCCGATCAGGGAGGTGACTGGGAAGGAGGGTTCGAAGGCGATCCTTATCTTGACTTTATCGATTTCTTTCCCGAGAAGAAGACCGGCTTCAGTCTAGCCCCAGTGGTCAAGATGGTGCAGCAGTCCGAGGACGACTATAGCGGTGAATTGTTCTATATCGACTGCTTTGATGCAGCACCCGTGCTCTACGACATCAACGGCAGTATCATCGACACGTTTGAGAATGTTGACCCATTGCTTGTGCCGCAAACCACCCCCAATGGATGTGCTGAGTTCTCGCTAGACGGACGCAATTTCTTTGTCTATGTGCGCGCCGACATGAATGGCAATGGTCATGGTTGCCAAGCCAACATCTGCGAAATGGGTGAAGGGCAGACCTTTGAAGGAATGCAGAAGTACTGGGAGATTCCCGCCGACTCGCTGGGCAAGGTCAACGACTCGGGCCTGCGCGTGCATTGCTTTGCCATCGACAAGGGTGTTGACGAAGGCGGTAATGAGGTGGTCACCCTGTTCACCTTCAAAGCCTACAACGGCATGGCCGTCTACAAGATAGGCAAGGGTGTGACACCCAACAATCCCCAGCCTGGCATACATGGCGACGTGACGGGTGACGACAAAGTTGACATCGCCGATGTTAATGCGGTAATTAACATGATGCTGGGCAAAGCAGAGCGGACCACTGCCGGCGATGTGACAGGAGACGGCACCATTGATATCGCAGACGTAAATGCGGTAATCAACCTCATGCTGGGAAAATGACAGTCACGCTAGAGGCACAAGACGATCAAGGTGTCGCTGTGCCTCTTAATAAAAACACAAGACAATGAGACTGTATTTAACTTTTCTGATATGGGTTGCTGCAGTGGCATTGACCACCAATGCTCGCGACCAGTGGACACTTGACGGCAAGACCTACGATGTGGACACACTCATCTATCCACACCCAGTGGGACCGGGCGCAGAGTTTGCACAATATGACCTGCCAGCGTTTCCGCTCAAGGTGAGCGTGATGACACTGGACCTAAGCAACCCCTACATTGCGCTTGAGTCGTGGCTGGGCAGCAACCGCTCGGTGGGGTGTGAGACCCCTGTGAGTGTAGTCAATCGCATGAAATCGGCTGGCCGTGAGGTGACAGGTGCTATCAACGGTGACTTTTACCGCACGGCACCCAGCGACCAGGTTGGTGTTCCCACCTCAGGCCAGATCACTAATGGCCAAGTATTGATCACGCCTGCTGGTCGAGCCAGTTTTGCCCTTGATGAGAACTACAAGCCTTACATTGACCGCATTGACTTCAAAGGCACTTATACACATAATGGCACGACCACCACAATCGCCAAGTTGAACGACCCCGAGAATTCCGGTGCCAACCGCACCATCCTCTACACCGAGGTATACGGTCCAAGCACTTACACGTGCTCCAGTGGCAAACTGGTGCTACTTGCCCCACAGGACGCGCCTTTCAAGTGGCATCACCAGGGCACTGAGCATTGCGTGGTCGAGCAGGTGGTGGATGCAACAGGTGCAGCCATCCCCATTCCCTCAGGCAAAGCCTACCTGTGGATGCAGGGCGACCATGCCACCAAAGCCGGAGCGATGCAAGTGGGCGACGAGGTTGACATTGCCTTCCATGTGAGCCTGCGCCAGCATCCCGACCAAGACATCGCGTTCAAGGAGATGGTAGGCGGCAGCGATCATCTGATTATGCGCGACGGCGTGTTTCTAGAAGACTGGGCCGAGCGTCATCCACGCACTTGCATCGGCATGAGCGCCGACAGCACACGCTTGTTCTTTGTGGTTATCGATGGACGTTGGGTACAGAGCATGGGGGTCACGCTCAAAGAGGCCGCTGGCATCTTCACCGCGCTCGGAGCCGCGCATGCGGTTAATCTGGACGGTGGTGGATCGAGTTGCATGGTGGTCAACGACGAGGTAGTCAATCATCCTAGCGACGGCTCGGTGCGAGCTGTGGGCAACGGGCTGACGGTTTATGCCACGTCGCCTGACGATGACAACATCGGCATGCTCCACTTCGAGCCTCGCTGCTACAATGTGTCGGTCTCGGCCAATTTGCGCTTCGCCGTTTGGGGCTATAACCGCTATGGTGTGCTCAAGACTCGCAATATCGACGGCTGCACATTCGCTTGCGATCCACAGGTGGGACACTTCACTGCCGACGGCACATTCATCGCCTCGGCCACACCAGCCATCGGCAAAATCTATGCTTCTCTGGGCGATACGCTCGTCACCGAACAGCAAGTGTGCATTGTCAATGCCACTCACTCGTTGCGCTGCGACAGCGTGGTCATCGATGACACCCACCCATATCTTATCGAGGTTCTGGGCAGCAGTGGATACAACAACGATCTGGTCGACCCGCACATCATTCAGTGGACAGTAGATGACCCAAGTGTGTGCCGTATCGATG
>Ga0256407_10013579_pt1 | contig 10872 bp, 7 predicted proteins | sample RumenRJG_04DNA_FD_193489 | JGI IMG/M metagenome (GOLD analysis project Ga0256407, IMG submission 193489) | Bovine rumen microbial communities from Lethbridge, Alberta, Canada - RJG_04 | ecosystem: Host-associated > Mammals > Digestive system > Stomach > Rumen | place: Canada: Alberta | collected... | reverse complement strand
GGGAATGGTGTACTGACGGGCATCTACTACACCTTCAATGCGGCGGACCGCATCGGAGTGACCCTGGCTGACGCCCTTGCCCCAGAAAGTATAATCCTTTCCTTCCGGCAGGATGCAGTTCATGTAAAGACGGTTCAGTGAAAACATGCCGGGATCCCAGCCGCAGGAGATCAGGCCTACGTGGCCGCCCTTTTTGGCCGCCGCGTCGACATTTGCGAAATGGGTCGGGATGTTTGCGTGGGTGTCAAAACTGTCCACCACGTTGAACATCTCTGCGTATTTGGGGGTCTGGATGGGAAGATCCGTAGCGCTGCCGCCGCAGATCACCAGGACATCGATCTTGTCCTTCATATCTGCTGCCGCGTCCTGGGAAAGGACAGGCACGCCTGCAGTGCGGATGCTGACAGAGGCGGGATCACGGCGTGTGAAAACAGCCGCCAGCTCCAGATCTTCGTTCTGCATGATCGCGCTCTCCACGCCCTTTGCCAGATTGCCGTAACCGAGGATACCGATTTTGATACTCATTCCTGCTTTCTCCTTACTGCTATTGCTCGATATAACGAATAATGTACCTTGTGATCAATACTCTGCTTCCTATCTATGCAGTTTCCGTGCACAGATCCTTTTGCCGCTTCATCACATAAATGTATTAAAGTGTTATAACAAGAAATTAGTATAGCATTCCTTTTTCCCCATGGCAATAAAAAACTGATTGTTGCTGCTGTTATTTGCCTATTGATTTGATAGGTAATATGTTGTATGATTCCTTTGACGACATAAACTCAGGCTAACATAAAGGAAAAGCTGCCATGAAATCTCCGCTTCGGTATCAGGTCACACAGTATGACTGCGGACCCACGACCATGACCAACGCGATCCTGTATCTGTTTGAGAGGGAAGAGATCCCGCCGGATCTCGTTCGCCATATTGGACTGTGTACACTGGACAGCTACGACCGGAACGGGCACTGCGGTATGTGCGGCACGACGGGCGCCGCTATGCGCTATTTCGGAACCTGGCTGAATGAACTGCGGTTCGCAGGTCTTCTGCCTGCGGAAAGCATGTATATGGAGAAGGAAGAGGTCTGGTTCGGCCCCGGGAGCAGACTGTCGGAAACGCTCCGTGCAGGCGCCGCCATTGTCCTGCATGTTTTTCATGAGGTCGGTCACTATATTCTTGTCACACAAGAAAGCGGGGATCTGGTCTTTGCCTTTGACCCTTACTATCGCGGAAATGAGGTTCGGAGAGAAGGTGTTCGTCCGGTCTTTGACCACCCCTTTTCCCACAATATCATTCTCCCGCGGGATGTCCTCAACGACACCTGCAGGGACTTTTATTCTATGGGAGAAACTGAAACCCGGGAGGCCCTGGTCATCCGGCGTGAAGCTGTTGAGAATCTTTATTTTATCTGAAGATCCGCTTCTGAATCACCTGGAATCATCTGCATGAGCTTTGCTTGATCCGCAAGGTTTCAAGATGATTTCGATCAGCTGCAGAGGATCAGAACCGGTGAGAAAAATGTGTGAATTGTTTGGCATCAGTGCCGGAAATGAAATAGACGCCAGCCCCTGGCTGCAAACGTTTTTTACCCACTCCGAGAAGAATCCGCACGGGTGGGGCATTGCCCACTTTCATAAATGCCCCGCCGGCAGGGCAGGGTTTGGTATTGTGGAAAAAGAGCCTGTAAAGGCAGGCCGGAGCAAGTATCTGAAGGAACGGCTGCGGCAGGGCATGCGGGCCTCCACGCTGCTGGCCCACATCCGGGAGGCGACCATCGGCGCCCTGGAATACAACAATACGCATCCCTTCCAGAAGACGGATGACAGCGGGCGCTGCTGGACGCTGGCCCACAACGGCACTGTCTTTGAGGGAGCTTTGCTCAGAAGATTCATCGAGGTCCAGGAAGGCCAGACCGACAGTGAGCGGATCCTGCTCTATTTCGTCGACCGGATCAACCGGGCCAGAGAAGAAAAGCTGAGAGAAGTGCAATCTTTGGAAAATAGGCAGGAAAATAAGCAGGCAGCAGGTTGCCATCCGGGTGCGGAGCTGACCGCACAGGAGCGCTGCAGGGTCATCGATCAGGCAGTAGCTTGTCTGGCACCCGGCAACAAACTGAACCTCCTGCTCTTTGACGGGGAGATCTTGTACACCCACACCAACCTGCGGGGAACCCTGCACAGCTGCCATGTCGGGGATACTGCCCTGTTTGCGACCGTGCCTTTTCTGACGGGCAGCAGTTCCCACTGGGAGGAACTGCCCTTTACCTCGCTCTGCGCATGGAGAGAAGGCCTGCAGATCTACCAGGGTCGCCCTCACCATCACGTCTACGTCGAGGACCCGGAGAAGATCCGCTCTCTGATGATGGTTTATGCGGCTCTGTAAACAGGCAGAGGGAGACAGAGAGGAGACAGGGGACGGTTCCAATGACGAAAAGATAAAATATCTGCCCTTATTTCAGGCACTGTTTCCTGATTTTACGCTGGCAAAAATGGATGATGTCCATTATTGTCGCTATGAATGGTACGACGGATCAGACGCGCCATACTATTATTAACAGAAGCAGGCGCAGCCGCGTATAGTACCATCAGAGGCCTGGCCGGAAAATATCATTCGGGACAGCTTTGATTAAACTGTCCTTGACACGGGGTATACTGTAGATGAAGATTTGTACAAACAAAAAAGACCTGTTTCAGGTCTTTTTTGTCATTTCATATCCAGAAAACCGATATTTCTGCCAGTTTTGGGAAACAGAATGCTAAAATCGGGACTATAAGGCACCACGCGCACCGGTATACGGGGACGGTCCTTTTGTTTTTGCTTTGCTGACAAAAGGCTTCATATAAATCGTATTATGCCCACTGCCGGACAGATATTCCGTTCTTCAGAGTGGCTGGAAGCACTTCTGCCCTTCTTGTCGCCGCTCGAATACTTCCTGAAAGAACGGCCACTCACTTGAAGCTGTAACTCAGCGTCTCATTGTATATTTCGGAACCATCATCCGCTGATTTAATCATGATCAAAAACTGAAGGGTTTCCGGCTCCTCAATCTTATTTCCATCCAGGCTGTTCTTGTCAATCAAGTTGTACTGCGTGAACAGCAAATTGGAGACCGTGGCAAAATTAGTCCCTAAGGGGAATTCTGAGATCTCTCCATTCTCGTCCAGCGAATACAGGGAAGTTCCATCCACTGTAATGTCATGTATATACATAAAGAGATTTTCGGTTTTGTCTGTGTGAACTACATAATCGAAATAAATGCCATCTTCATTAATAATAGTTCCATCTTCATTTTTTCTCACCCCCATGGTAAGCACGTCATTGTCTGCAATGATATAATACTTGTCATCTGTGAACACATCAGGCGGTGCAACTTCCTCATAATCCTTTCCTGTGGGGCTGAAAGTATATGTTCCCGTGGAGTAATCTGTTTCATAGAGTTGCTCCGCTGCATCCCCTCCCCCTGACCGATATGCATCTTCAAGTTCGGTAGACATAGCCTGTACAGAGAAGGATATCGCATCTACAGAGGAAATGTTAAACTCTTCCAGCCAGGAAGCAGGAATTAAAACTTGCATCTCTGCGCTGTCCCCGGGCTTCACAACGGGATTAAAGTACTTCTCCTCCGGTATTGAAATACTATTTAAAGAAACATGATTGACGGAAAGACTACCCATGGTCATGTATCCATATTCTTTCTCTGTTTTATTCTCCATCTTCATATGGACCAGGAAACCTTCATTGCCGCCATTGGCATAATCCGGATCGAAGCCGGTAACTGTGAGCTTGTACTGGTCCGTATCCGCAATAACGATTTCATCCTGAATATAGTCTGCGGTCTTGTAGGCAGGTTGCACGGAACTATCCTGTACGGAATCAGCACCTTTCCCTTCTTCATTAGTCTCAGCAACAGCCGGAGCCACTGCGCTCTCAGTATCGTTTCCTGCAGCCACTGCCGTACTCACACTACCGACGTCGTCGGCTCCTGCGGAGCTTCCTGGTGAAGTGGATTCATTTTTCCCCCCACAAGCCGCAAGTGAAAGCGAAAGAATACCGGCAATCAGTATTGATAAGATTTTCCTGCTTTTAAGAAACATGATGACCTTCCTTTCCGATACGTTACGTTCCCCAACCAGTAATGGATACAAGTCGAAGCTGTAACTCTTCTTTTTTTTACAATAATTATTGTAACATATTTTTCTTGATGCCCGTGAGGAGGATTTCCACTGAAGGGCAGAATGTTCAGGAGACAGGGGACGGTTCTGTGTCTCCTTTTCCTTAGGAAAATAGGAGACACAGAACCGTCCCAATGACATTAAGCTAAGCCCCCCCTGTGTCCAAAACAATAGTTTCTTATTCAATCAGAGGTGAAATATCCTCTGATTTTTTTGCTTTTTTTTCAAAAAAAGCTTGACAAAGTGATCAAAAAATGCAGCGCGCCTTGATAAATATATCATTTTTGGAGGTGCTGCTATGCAATATAATCCTACTGCCCCCGGCCAGATCAGGGAGTCCCTGATCTCTTCGATCAACTCGCTCTTCGCTTGTAAAAAAACGTTATTTACATCCCCGGATACTGCTTTTTCCAGGACAAGAAAAATATCTCTTGTTCAGACCATTCTCTTTGTTATGACTGCCGGATCTGAAACAGTCGATGACGAACTGGTTGATTTCTTTAGTGAAGAATCATTACCCACAGCTTCTGCAATGATCCAACGCCGTAATCAATTGAAACCAGAAGCTTTTCGTGAACTTTTTCTGCATTTTACCCAAAAAGCACAGAATTTAAAGACTTTTAGAGGATATCAGCTTATTGGAGCAGATGGTTCCCGCGTCAATCTTCCGTATAATCCTTCTGATGCGTTCAGTCATATCAATTGTATTAAGGGGCGTAAAGGCATAAACCAGATACACCTGAATACCTTTTATGACCTCTTAAATGACATTTTTCTGGATGCCGAGCTTCAGGGTATACGGGAAATGGACGAAAAAGGCGCCTTCTGCAGACTGCTTGGCAGACAAAAGGATTCTAGCAGAAAGCAGATCTTTATAGCCGACAGAGGCTATGCTTCTTATAACATCTTTGGTCATGCTATCCACAATGAACAGCTTTTCCTGATCCGCGTTCCGGCTGCTTTTGCAGGATCCATGTATAAAGGGCCGGAACACTGGCTGGAGAAGGAGGCCGAAGACGAAAACATAACAGTTCATATCGGACGCAGAAGGACGAAAAAGACTGCTCAGCTGCAGAATTATCATTGTTTATCAAAATCCCGGCACTACGATTTTATTGAGCCTGGATCAGATAAAATCGATGCATTGCAGCTTCGTGTCCTGAAATTTCCTATCGGAGAAGATTCTTATGAGTATATTGTGACAAATCTTCCAAAGTATGCTTTTCCTCTGCAGACGATCAAAGAGCTCTACAACCTCCGGTGGAATCATGAAGTGGCATACCGATATCTGAAATATGCAGGAAACATGGTCCATATCCACTCCCTGAAAAGAGAGTTTCTCTTTCAGGAGATCTATGCCAAGCTGACTTTATATAATTTTTCCTCATTTGTTGCATTCGCTGTCGGGGATATTAAGAAAAAAACAGAAAAATATACCTATGTATTGAACCATACTCAGGCACAAAAGAATTGTATCCGTTTTTTAAACGGCAGGATAGAAGATATAGCAGGTATGATCTGTAGATACCTGGTACCAGTCCGACCGGGCCGTAAATTCAAAAGGACCCTGCGGCGCCAGTCGGCTGATACACTAAACTACAGATAAACTCAAAACAATAAAACACCTTTCAGTAGGCAGTCTCCCCAGACTGTCTGTTTGCCTTTTCCAAAAATAATAATTTCTGGCCGTAAACCCGAGAACTGGCTGTGTTTCGTTTGAATTTACCTTATCCTGAATAATACACTATTATTTTCTGTTTTCATACCTTAATGCCATTGGAACCGTCCCCTGTCTCCTCTCCCCTGTCTCCTCCTGCAAATCTGCGGACCGGATACAATTTTCCGGTCCGCAGATTTTTAAAAAAGTCAGATTATCGATAGAAAAGGATCACGTCCTCAATACTTTTTCCCTGATCCAGCATGCCAAGCATGTCCATGGCCGGATTCGATTTCCTGCGCCATCTGTCATAGAGGGGATCCAGGAAGCATTCTTCGTCCATGCCCCGGGCTGCAAGACCCTGCCGGGCAAGATCCAGGATCTGCCCTACCAGCCGGTCCAGCCCCTCCATGGATATATAAGGCGGATACTGCCGCCGCACAAAGAGGTGGCGAAGCTCACTCGCCGTATAGCCGTGATGATACAGTACATGGTCGTTTTCCAGAAGTTCGTCCAGTTCCCGGAGCTTTTCCAGAAGTCCCAGATGAAAGGCGGCCACGCAGAATGTATCCCTGATCGGCTGCGTGCAGCAGCTGCGAAACTCCACGGTACCGCGGTAGGTCAGATCTTCGTATTTGAAAGTCCTCAGGTACTGCAGATCCCCCTGCTCCGGTTTAAAAGTAAATGTTTCAAAAGCTCCGCTTTCCGGATTGAAATACTCCCCTTCTACTTCCGGCAGCTCCATATAGGCCAGGAGCGGTGTCGGTGCAAAATTCAAATACTTCCCTTCCCGCTCCACACAGTAAATACTCATCGAAGAGATATAGTCCAGCAGTTCTTCCTCGCTGTAAAAATCACATTCATACATTCCGACATTGTGCGGATTGATGCCGTGAGTACTGTTTTCCCAGAACATATCGCGCACACAGATCATCCGGTTGTCCTCCCCCAGAAGGACAGAATTGGAAAACAGCAGTGCTTTGACAGGCTCCAGCCTGGAGAAAGCCCGGAAGATCGTGATGAGATCCCTGTCCATGACATCCAGCTGCACCTGTGAGGCACTGGAAAATGTTCCGAAGGCCGGATGATGATGGAAATGCATGGGCAGATCGCGGTATTTCGGGTAGGAGTGCAGATGATGGAAGAGCATGCGGTAGCGCCCGTTGGGAATCGGGACGTTGTGATTGTAGATCCTGTATGGATTCACCCCCATGCCGGTCAGCGTGTATTCGTGCGCAGACAGAAGCTCCTGCAAAACATCATAATAGTGAAAAAAACGGATTTTCGCCAGTTGCAGATCCTGCGCTTTCCCCAGGGAAAGCTCAAGATTGTTATAGGAACAGTCGAAGGAAAGTGAATCACCCGTCACGGGATCCGCTGCCAGGATCACCTCGCCTTCGTCATCCCGCTTTTCGGGCACAAACCCGCAGATCTCCATAAAACGTTCAGCGGTTTTATGTACAATGCCAAAATCCACGGCTTCTTTTTTCAGATTCAGGATAGGCATCTCCACCTCGATGCCTGAATAAAGGGGACGCTCCCTTCTGGTCGGCGCCAGATATTTTTCCTCCAGTGCCTGCCGTATAATCGCTGTGTCCATTTGTATTTCTCCTAACCTGCTTTATGCGGAAGCGGTAATTTGCCTTTGGAATGGGAAAATGCCGTGTTCCCCGCTGACGACAAGGCACCTGCTTCTATTCCCGCAACCTTTTCTGCATAGCGGTTTCCCGGAATGAGGAGCTTACGCTTTTGATATTCAATGGTTCCGAGTACATCAAAGCATCCGAGCGTCTCGAAAACGCAGGCCATTTCCGACAGCACTTCCAGTGCGGCCTCACGAACCGGCTTCAGGACCGTGCCCTCCCGGATCCAGATTTTCCTTTCATCAAACAGAGCTGCGTGCTTCATATTGGAAATGGCATCAGCCTGCTCTCTTTCATCCGGTACATATTCGGGGAAAAGAGAACACCAGATCAGGAAGAGCTGGAGAAAACGAAGATCCTCCAGGGCTATTCCTGTCTTTTCAAGAGGATTTAGATCCAGCATCCTTAGTTCAATATGGTCGAATCCATTCCTGAGTGCCTCCAGGCTGTTAGCACCCCTGGGCTTGAGGCGCACCGGCAGATACAGTTCCGAGGAGGAATACAGCTGCCCGCTCATAACATAGGACTCAATGCTTTCGCAATAGGAGGAGACCCCGGAAAAATCCAATACCGGCAGAAAATCATTCCAATAGCCCTCCTTCCCGCACCGCACCGACGCATAGGCAGGCGATACTTTTTCCTTGCACTCGCCGAAAGTATCCGACAGGTAAGGTCCCGGACTGGCCGCGGTCAGCCAGACGATCAGCCAGGCATATCGAAGCGAGTAGGCAGCTGCCTTCAGATACAGAGCATCCGCTGTCATTCCCAGATACGCAGGATAGTCCGCCGCATAAGAAAAATTGTAATGAATGCCGGACAACAACATCCTTTTCAGCCCGTATTTTTTGAGCAGATATTTTCTGTATTCCTCCTTATGGGAGTTTTCCTCTGAAAAGTGCGCGATTCGTACACCGGAGGGAATATAGGCAGGCGGATTTGAAGACATATGGAGCATTTCGCCCGATTCCTCCAGTCTGTCCAGGGCTTGCGTATGCATCCGGGAAAGCATTTGAAAGAGTTCTTCTGAACTGCCCGCCACGGGTGATATGATTTCAAGCTGACTCTCTGCGAAATCTCTTGAAAAATGCGGATCATCTCCAAAAGGATGACCTGTCTGTGCAATCCTTCCGTCAGCCTTCCTAATCCGGAGACTTTCTCTTTCCAGGCCCATGCCGCCGCGAAAGGCGGCACGAAGCCCCTCTTTTCCAAGCCTGGATGTAATCTGTGCCATAGTTTCGTTTGACTTTCTCATTTTCTCTCTTCCCAACCAAGGAGACAGGGGACGGTTCTGTGTCTCCTCCGTCCCATATTATTGAATATATGTTTATTACAATAATGCCTATTGACCTACTATGTCAATAGGGTTATATTAAATATTCAAGGTAATTGCCTCACAGAGCGCTCTGGCTACAAGTCACACATGCACCAGCCGCGAGGTCCCCTGTCTCCTCTCCCGAACCGCCCCCTGTCTCCACGTATCTTTCTTGTTTTTTTACCATAATTCTATTACTATAAAACAACGCACTTTCCGATCATGACGCTTGTCAGGGCGTCAGTACAGGCATGTTTCAAATCAAAAATAAAGGGGAATGCATATGGAAAACAAACACAACACGATTGCAGAGATCATCGAAAAAAACAAAATCATGGTCATCGACGGATCCATGTCCACCGCCCTTGAGCATCTGGGTGCAAACCTGAATTCTAAATTGTGGACGGCAAAGGCGCTGGAGGAATCTCCGGAGCTGGTCAAGCAGGTCCATCTGGACTACTTCCGGGCAGGCGCGGACTGCGGGATCACCTGCAGCTACCAGGCGACGATCCCGGGGCTGATGGCAAACGGATCGACACGGGAAGAGGCCGAGAGGCTGATCGCGCGCTCTGTCGAGATCTTTCGAGAAGCAAGGGAAGAGTGGTGGAAAGAGGAAGGTGAGAAGGCGGGACGTGCATGGCCCCTGTGCCTGGCCGGCATCGGCCCTTACGGCGCCTATCTGGCAGACGGCTCGGAGTACCGCGGGCATTACGGCGTAGATGATTCCGTGCTGGATGAATTCCACCGCCGCAGGATGGAGATCCTGCACGAGGCAGGCGCGGACATTCTGCTGATCGAGACCCAGCCTTCCCTGCATGAGGCACTTCTGGCGGCAGGTATCGCCGAGGAGCTGGGCGCGGATTACTGGATCAGCTTCTCCTGCATGGATGACAGACACATCTGCGAGGGAGATCCCATCCGCAAGTGCGCCGAGGCCTTTGCCAAGGACCATCCCCACCTGCAGATGATCGGCGTCAACTGCACAAAGCCCGCCTTTATCGCAGGCCTGATCAGGGAGCTGCGGGCGGGACTCAACACCACTGAAGAAGGAAAGAATATCCCGATCGGCGTCTATCCCAACAGCGGCGAGGAGTACGATCCCGTTACCAAGACCTGGCACGGCACCGGAGATGCAAAAAACTTCGGCGAATATGCGCTTGATTACATGAAGGCCGGCGCGGACGCCACAGGCGGCTGCTGCACGACCGTGGCCTCCCATGTGGAACAGGTCGTCGCCGCCAAAGAGGCCTTCCTCAAGGGCGGAGCTGCCCGGGCTATGATCGCACAGTAATAGAAGAGAAGGGGGAAACTAGTATGGCTGCTTTTACTGATTTTTTGTATATGATCGACGACTTCCTCTGGGGGACCTGGATGACGGTGCTCCTGGTAGGTGTTGGTATCATTCTGAGTATCCGTTTCGCCTTCCGCTACCAGCGGAAAATTGTTTTTAATTTCAAAAACACCTTCGGCAAGATTGGCGCCCAGGGAGAGGGCGAGGGTACCATCTCCGGTTTCCGCGCAGCCTGCACGGCTCTGGCCAACACAGTAGGAACCGGCAACATCAGCGGCGTCGCAACGGCCATCGTCAGCGGCGGCCCCGGGGCCCTGGTCTGGATGTGGGTCTCGGCCTTTTTCGGCATGTCCACCAAGGCATGCGAGATCATCATCGGCCAGCGCTACCGCGAGCACTACAAAAAGTCCATGAACGAATATGTCTGCGACCGGTCCTTCGTCCTCAAAAACGCCTTCGGCTGGGAGAAGGGCGCCGTGGTTCTGGCCGTCTTCTGCTTCCTCTTCGGCCCCTGGACCTGCTGCGTCCAGACCGAAGCCGTGACCAGCTCCATGAGCGAGGCCTTCGGCATCAATCCTCTGATCTCAGTCATCATCATCGGTATCACCTGCCTGGTGACCATCTGGGGAGGCCTTCGCCGGATCTCGGATGTCATGTCCCGCGCCGTGCCCATCATGGCAGTCCTCTATATCATCATGGGCCTGGGCGTTCTGATCCTGAATTTCCAGCATATCCCCGCTGTCGTCGCCCTGATCTTCAGGAGCGCCTTCAGCCCCACGGCCGCTGTCGGCGGTTTT
>Ga0256407_10013577_pt1 | contig 10873 bp, 3 predicted proteins | sample RumenRJG_04DNA_FD_193489 | JGI IMG/M metagenome (GOLD analysis project Ga0256407, IMG submission 193489) | Bovine rumen microbial communities from Lethbridge, Alberta, Canada - RJG_04 | ecosystem: Host-associated > Mammals > Digestive system > Stomach > Rumen | place: Canada: Alberta | collected... | reverse complement strand
ATAATTCTATATTTTCATTTAATTTATTATTCTTATTTTTTTCATCATTTAATTCTTTATTTAATAATTCTGTATTTTCATTTAATTTATTATTCTTATTTTTTTCATCATTTAATTCTTTATTTAATAATTTAATATTTTCATTTAATTTATTATTTTTTTCTTTTTCTTCATTTAATTCATTATTTAAAGATTGAATATTATCATTTAAATTATTATATTTATCTTTTTGCTGATTTAATTCTTGATTAAATAAATTATTAATATTTTCATTATTTTTTTTATTATTTTCTTTTTCTAATATAATATCTTCATTTAATTTATTATTCTTATTTTTTTCATCATTTAATTCTTTATTCAATAATTCTATATTTTCATTTAATTTTTTTATTTGTTCTTTTTTTTCATTTAATTCTTTATTAATATCTTCAATATTTTTATTATTTTCACTTTGCACTTCATTTAATTTATTATTAATTAAATCAATGTTTTTATTAAGTTCATTATTTTCATTATTTTTTAATTCTAAATCATTATTTAATTTATTTTTATCTTCATTTAATTTTAAATTTTCTTCTTTTTGTTTTTCTATTTCTTTGTTTAATTCCTCTATTTTTAAATTTAATTTTGAATTTATCTCTTTTTCTTCATTCAATTTATTTTCTAAATTATTTTTATTATTAATTTCATTTTCCAATAATTGATTATTCTCATTATTATTTTCTTCAATTTTATTTTTGAATGATACAATTTCATCATCTTTAATTTTATTATTTTCAGTAAGTTCTTCAATTTTCTTATTATTTGCTTCTAATTTAATATTATATTCATTTTGATTTTTTTCTATAGTATTTTTTAAATCATTTATTTCATTGATATATTTTTCTTTTTCATTATTTATATTTTGTATATTTTCTTCTTTTTCTTTTAAATTGTTTTCAAGATTTTTTTTTTCTTCATTCAATTTATTAATTTCTTTTTCTTTCTCATTATTTTTGTCATTTAAATTTTGAATATTAACATCTTTTTCTTCAATAATTTTATTTAATTCATTATTTTTATTCTCATTTTCATTTTTGATTTTTGCAATTAACTCATCTTTATTATTTATATCTTCATTTAATTGTTCAATTTTCTTATTTTTATCTTCATTATCAGAAGATAATGAATTAATCAATTTATTATTTTCATCTTTTTCATTGTTTAAAACTTCAATTTCTTTTATTTTAGTTTCAATTTCATTATTTAAATCATTTATTTTTTTATCTTTATTTTCATTATCATTTGATAATTCTTTATTTTTAATTTCAGTATTTTTATTTTCTGTTTTTAATTCTTCTATAATTTTATCTTTTTTTTCTTTTTCTTCATTCATTTCTTTTATAATTAATTCATTTTGATTTTTTAATTTATTTATTTCATTATCTTTTTCTATAATATCTTGATTTAATTTATTTTCATTTTCATTTTTTTTTTCTATTTCAATTTTTAAGTTATTAATTTCATTATTATTAGCTTCAATATTTTTAGTTAAATTTACTATTTCTTTTTCTTTTTCCTCAATATTTTTTCCTAAATTTAAAATATTTTCATCTTTCTCTTTATTTAATTTATTTAATGAAGAATTTTGATTTTCTAATTGACTAATATTTTCATTTAATTGTTTATTTTCATTTTGACTTTTTTCAATATCTTTATTCAAGTTACTTATTATCTTATTTTTTTCTTCTAAATTAAAATTCAATATTTTAATTTGATTTGAATAATTCTCATCTTTTTCTTTATTTTTATTTATATTGTCATCTTCTTTCTTTTTAGATTCATTATTTAATTCATTTATAAATTTATCTTTTCTTTCATTTTCTGCTTGAAGATTTTTTATTTTTTCTTCAAGTACATTATTTTTATTTTTTTCTTCATTAATTAACTTTTCTTTTTTATTATTTTCTTCTTTAAGATTATCATTATCAATTTCATATTGTTTATCTTTTATTTTATTATTTGAAATTTCTTTTTTTAATTGTTCAATATCATTTTCTTTATTATTTAATTTATTATTCAATTCTTCATTATTTTTATTTATCTTTTCATATTCTTTATTTAAATTATTTATAGTAGATTTATTTTCTATTATTTCTTTATTCAAATTTTCTATTTCTTCTTTTAAATTATTTATAATTTTATCATATTCTTTATTTTTATTTTCATGCTCTTCTTTTAATTTCTTTTGATAATTAATAAATTCTTCATTTAATTTATTATTATTTTTTTCACTTTCAATTAATTTATTATTTAAATCATTAATAGATTCTTTTAATTTTTCAGAATTTTTATTTTGTTCATTTGAATTTGAAATTACATCATTTAATTGGCTTTGGGCATTATCTTTTAAACTTATTAATTCTTTTATTTTTTCCCCTTTTTCTAAATTATCTTTATTTGCAATTTCAAGTTCTTTTGACTTTAAAATTAAATCTTTATTTTGATTTTCTATAATTAAATTTTTATCATTTATTTCTTTCTCTTTTAATTTTAATTCTTGTTCTTTATTATTAATTATTGAATTTTTTTCAAAAATTTCTTTTTTTTGATTATCAATTATTTGTATTTTTTCATTTAAATTTTGATTCAAACATTGAATATCTTTTTCATATTGTTTTTTCATTTCATTTATATCATTCATTATATTATTATTATCATTTGATTTATAATCTTCAAATAATTTATCTTTACTTTCATTTTCTTTTTTTATTCTTTCCATTTCATTATTAATATTTTTAATTTCTTCTTTAAATTTATTTTCATTTAGTTTTAATTTTTCATTTAATTCTGAAATTAATAATTCTTTATTTTCAATAATTATATTATTATTTATTATTGTATTATTTAAATCATTAATTTCTTTTTTACATTTATTTAAAGTAATTAAATCATCTTCATATTTTTTTTTTATATTATTAATTTCATTAGTTAATTTGTTATTTAATTGAACAATTTTATTTTGTTGTTCTGTTAATTCATTATTAAATGGTTTTAATTCATCATTTTTACTATTATTTTCTATTTCTATTTTTTTATTTGTTGTTTTTAAAGATAATTCAGTTAATTTATTTAATTTATCTTTTAAATCTTCAATTTCTTCATTTTGTTCTTTTATAATTTTATCTTTTTCCATAATATTATTATCTTTATTATTTATTATTTCATCATCATTTTCATCATTTATTTTATTTTTATCTTCTTTTTTTTCCGAATATTTTGAATTTAAATTATTTATTTTTGACATTAATTTCATATTTGATATTTCTGGTGAATTATTAATTTTTTTATTTGTTTTTTTTTCATTTATTTCTTCCTTTAATCTATCATTATCTAATTGAATTTCATTTATTTTTTTATCTTTATTACTTATTTCTTTATTTAATTTTGCATTTTCTAAAATAATTTCATTTAATTTTTTTTCATAATCTTCCTCAGTTTTTCTATAAGATTCATCTTTACTTTCATTTAATAAAATTTGTTGTTTTAACCTTTCATTTTCTAATGAAATTTCATTTATTTTTTTTTCTAAATCATCATCATATTTTTTATATGAACTTTTACTAGTATTAATATTAACATTTTCATATTCCATTATTTTTTTTTTTAACTCTTCATTTTCTATCAAAATATCATTATACTTATTTTTAATATCTAAATCACTATTATCAATAGAATTATTAAATTTATTAATATCATTTATTTTAATTTGATTTTCCCAATCTAAAATTTTTCCTTTTAATTGTTCATTTTCAATTTTTAATTCATTATATTTAATTTTTAATTCATTTAATTCATCTTTATTAGGAGGATGTAAAGGTTTTCCACTTCTTAAGAAATCATAAGTTTTACTTAAAGCATTATATTTTGCATTTAATTCATCATTATTTTCATTTAAATTTGAAATTATATTTTCATATTCTTTTGTTTTATTATTAATATATTCATTCATTTCATTCAATTCAATTTCTTTTCCATTTTTATAATCTTCATATTCTTTTGATTTATTTTCAAATGCAATTAATAATTCTTCTTTTTCTGTAGTTAATAAATTATTTTTTTCTATTAAATCATTTATTTGTTCTTTTAATTCATTTAAATCACCCTCTTCTTTTTTTATATTTTCATTTTCCTCTTTTGCTTTTTTTAATAAGTCATTTAAATTATCAATTCTTGAAGAATTTTCAATATTTTTTTTTTGTAATTCAATAATTGTATTATTTCTACTTGTTAAATATTGAGAATAAGTTTCATTTTTTGAATGAATTTTTGATATTTCATTTTCTGCATCTTTTTTAATTTTTTCAATATTTTGAGATAATATTAAATTTTGATCTCGTAAGTCCCTCATTTCATTTTGATAATTTTCACATTCTTTTTTCATTTTATCTAAATCTTCATTTGCTTTTATTATTATATTATCAAAATTCTCACTTTTTTCTTTATATAATAAATTTTCTTTTTGAGTTTTTTCTAATAAATTTTGTAATTTTTCTATTTCAGAATTATCAATATTTTTTTCTTTTTCTTTTATTTGAATATTTAAATTTTTAATTTCTAATTTTAATCCTTCATTTTCTTCTTTTAAATTATTTAATTCTTCTGTTAAAACAGTAATTTGATTTTCATTTAATTCTTTTTCTTCTTCATTTTCTCTTTGTAAATTATCAATTGTATCTAAAGCATTTTTTAATTTTTTATTTAATTCAATTATTTTATCTTCATTTAAATATTTATTTTCTGAAATTTGATTTTCTTTTTTTTTCATTACTTTTTCATTTTCTGAAATTTGTTTTAATAAAGAAGAATTTTTATTTTTAATATCATTTATTTCATTAGATTTTAAAATTAATTCTTTTTTCAATTTATTAATTTCAATTTTTAAATTATTATTATCTTCTTTTAATAAATTAATCTTTCCTTCATAATTTGTTTCATGAGCAGAAATAATATTATTTTTTAATTTATTCATTTCTTTTTCAATATTTTTATTAGATTCAATAATTTTATTTTTTCTCAAAATTTCTTCATTTAATCTCTTAACTTGATCTTGTAAAGATAAAATAGTTTGTGTTTGAAAATTATTAGCTTTTATTTTATTATTTTCTTTCATTTCTAATTTATCTTTTTCACCTCTTAAAGTTTTAATTTTATCTTTCAATTCATATATTTTATCATGATTTCTTTGAATTGATTCATTTTTTTTATTTAATTGTTCTTTTAATAAATGAATTTGATTATCTTTTTCAATAAGACCATTATTTAAATTTCTTTGATTAAATATTGGATTAAATCTTGAAGAAGGACTAAATAATAAATTATTTGCTGGATTATATACTGGAGAAAGTTCACTATTATCTGTCCTTAATATACTTGATTGGTAATATGACATTTTATTTTTTTATGTATATTTTTTTATGTTATTTATATTTGAAATAATTATTTTTTTTCTTTTTATTTATTTGTTTTTATATTCATAATTTTTTTATTTTTTTTAATTTATATTTGAAATTTTATAACTTTTATTATTTATATTATTTTTATTTAAATTATTTAAATGGGAAATAAATTCATTTATTTCTTGGTTTTTTAATAAGATTTTTTTAAAATTATTTTCATCATTATCTAATCTAGTATTTAATTCATGATTTTTTATAATATATTCTTTTATTTCACCTTTAATAAATGATATATTATCATTTAATTTAATAGTATTTTTTTTTATTTTTTTAAAATCTTCAAAAGCATTTTTATCAGAACAAACACAATAATTATTAACTTTATTTTCAAGTTCTAAACAAGTTTTTTTACAATTTTCAATATCATTTGAAATATCTTTCAAATCATAATAATAAGGATTATTTTTAGTATTATCATCACTATTATTAATATCATATTTAAATGTTGTATTCATACTTATATTTTTTTCTTTCTTTAATATTTTTTCTCTAACTTTTTTATTCCCAATTGATTTTGCTGTTTTTCTTATTTTTTCATTTTCTTTATTATTTTTCTCTAAAAATTTATTAAATAATTTATCCATTTTATGAGAATCTGGATATTTATCTTCTTTATTTATTTGTTTTTTTATGTTATTTTCTTCTTTGAAATTTCCTTTTGACATTGATTTATTAAAGAAAAAAAAATTATTTTTTCAAAAATACAAATTTAAAAAAATTTAAATGAAGTTTAATTTAATAGATAAATATAAAAACCAATCATATAATAAAATTTCATCTAAAAATGCTTCTAAGGAATTAACAAAAGAAGAAATAGATGAAAATATTAGACAATGCTATAATAATTTAAAAAATTTAAGAAAGTCATTTAAAGGAAAAATAAAAGTTGATAAAATTTATACAAATAATATAAATCAATCAAATAAATCATCAACTAAATTAGAAGTAGCAATTCAAACATCAATTTTAAATAGTTATAATACAAGAAATCAAATAAAAGATGAATATATTAAAAATAAACAATATATAAATCATAATAATAATATTTTGAAAAATTCAAGTTCTACATCAAAAATAAGAGAAATATATCAACAAAAACCTCATTTTGAATATAATCCTTTCAAAAATAATTTTAATAAAACTCCTATTACTCCAACTAATAATAATACAAATTTACTTAATAAATTTAAAAATGGGATATTACCTTCTTTTATTATTGATATTAATAATTCTTATCAAGAAATAAATAAAAAAAATAATATTAGTTATACTAATAATGACATTAGTAATTATAATCAAGATTCCTATATTTTATATTTAAAAAAAAAATTAGATGAAGAAAATAAAAAAAATCAAAATATTAATAATGAATATCAAGATATTAAAAATAAATATGAAAAATTAATTGAAGATAATAAAAGTTTAAATGAAAAATTAAAATTAGCAAATGAACAAATTAATGAATTAGAAAAAAATCAAAATAAAGAGATAAATAGTGATTTAAAAGAAAAATATGAAGAAAGTCAAAAACAAATTGATATATTAAAAAATTCTTTACTAGATTATCAAAAAATAAATAATGAAATAACTAATCCATCATATACTCCAAGTAAATTAAGTGATATTGAATTAAAATCAATTTTAAATCATAAAAATTATGAAATTGAAATTCAAAATTTAAAAAATCAAATATTATTATTTAATAATAGTATTTTAGAAAAAGATAAAATAATAAATGAATTAAATGAAAAATTACAAAAAACTCAAGAAGAAAATCAAAAATTGAATAATCAAAATAAAGAATATTCAGATAAACTATTTTTGTTATATGATGAAATTACAAATAAAGATAAAATTATATTAGATTATCAAAAAAAAAAAATTAATAAAAAAAATCAAAATGAATCACAAGAAAACTCATATTTTGATAATTTATCAAATTTAGATTCAAATTCTAGGATTTATAAAAAGAAAACATTAAATGATTTTTCAATAGAAAAAAATAAAAATAATAAAAGTAAAAAAATAGAAGAAATTAAATTAAAAATTCCTCCCCCATTAAAAGAGACTGTAAATAGGGAAAAACCAAATAGAAAAAATAAAATTGAAGAATTATTTAAAGAGAATTATGAAAGTAGAAAAAAAATTCAAATACTAAATCATAAATTAAATTCTTTTAATGATATTGAATCAAAATATGAAAAAATATTACTATTGAATCAAAATTATAAAGATGATGAATCTAAAAATTATTTTAATATTAATATTACACCAATTGAAACTTTAAATAATTTAATTAGTTATGAAAAAACAAATGATTTAGTTAATATATTAAATGATACAGAAATTAAATTTGATGATGTTTGTATTTTTGGAATTAATAATATGAATTTAATTAAATTTAATTTAAAGAAAGAATTATTTGAAATTATTTCTTTTAATGATATTATATATGATTGTGATTTCAATGATAATTTTTATATAGAAGGAACTTTAATTTATAATGTTTTTAATGGATTATTTATTTTAACTGGAAAAAATTGTGATATACTTTATTTTTATAATAATAATTTAAATAAAATAAATAAAATTTGTCAATTTGAAAATAATCATAATTCAGGTTCAATTTTATTAAATAAAGAAAAAAATAAAATATTTATATTTTCTGGTAAATTTAATAGAAAAGTTGAATGCTTTGATTATAAAGAATATAAAATTGAAGAATTACCAGAAATAAATATTGAAAGAAGTAATTCAACATATTCAATATTAAATAATAATATTTATGCCTTTTTTGGCTTTTGTTATCCTCAATCAATTTATACTCAATCTATTGAATATTTAAATTTAAAAAATTTAGAATCTTGGAAATTTATATCAATTAATAATGAAATTAATTATAATATAAAAAATATATCATCTATTTGTTTAAATGATAATAATACAATTATTATTTTAGGAGGAATTAAAGGAGATAATGAATATATTAATGATAAAATATATGAATTTTCAATTAATGAAAATATAATAAATGAAAAAGATATTAAAAATAATGAAAAAGAACATAAAATTTATTTTAATATGGAAACACATTTTTCAACTTTTTATAATAAAGAAGAAAATATATATTATTATATAGGAATAGATTGTTTAAATAATGTTCATTTAATGAATGATAAAGGTCATTTTCATTTTTATTTTCAAAATAATTAAAAATAAATATAATTTTTTTACATATATTTAATAATTCAATAATATAAAAAATTATTTTTTTCAAAAATATTTTATTCATTTTAACAAAATATAAAAATGAAAACTTTTAATGGAACATTTTCATCATTTTCTGCAGAAAGAACTGAATTTTCAACTCAATCTCAATTTAGTAATACAAGTAAAATGATAAAAGATATAAATATTTTAAAAAGAAAATTAAATACATCTTATAAAAAGAAATATAAAAATAATTTTAATATGACAAATTTTCATTTAAATACAATTCGAACTGAAGCACATAGGAATATAAGATATAAATTATTATTAAATAGTGAACAAAAAGAATTATATTCATTACCAAAATTTTCTAATTTTAATAATAAAAAAAAGAAAAGAATTAGTATGGATTCAACTTTGAATTTTAAATTAAATAAAAATGAACCAAATATTTCTCAATTTTTATTATCTAATAATTCATCAAATAAAAAAATAAAAATAGAAAATAAAGTAATAACAATTCCAATTGAAAGAAAAACAATTAATATTAATAGTAATATACATAAAAGAAATCATACTTTTGATTTTTTAAAAAATCATACTTATGATAATAAAATAAATAGAAGAAATATTAGAGCAGAATCACTTACTCAATTTTTTAGTAAATCAAAAGAAATGTTTTTTACAAATTATATAAAAGATGTTCAAAAAAATGAAATATCAAAATATAATGAAAAAGTAGAAAGAGATATTGAATTATGTAATGTTGAAATTTCAAAATTAAAAAAAATGATATTTTTAATTAATGCATATATGAATGATGAAAATAAATATTTTGATTATTTAAATAAAACTTTAAAAAAAGAAAAAGAAATTTGTGATGATTTAATTGAAAAAAGAAATGAATCTTTACATGAAACTTTTTTATTAAGACATCAATTAAATAAAATTCATAGAACATTTGAAAAAAATTTTCATAATAAATTCTTTTTATTATGTGTTAAAAATGGGACAAATCAAATAGAAAGATTTAATGAAGAAGATAGAATTGATTATTTAAATGATAAAGATACTTTAGAACAATTAAGTGATTTTTCTTTAATAAAATCTAAATTAAATCAATTAATTTTAAAAAATGAAAATTTAACAAATGAAGAAATTGAAAAATTAATATTTGGAAAAAAATTAATATCAAAACCAAAAATAATTTTTTCATCACCTGAAAATTTTAAATCAAAATTATCAATTATTGAATCAAGTATTCAATTATCACTTACTCAATTTAATACTTCTCAAAATCAATTAGATGAAATTAGAAAAGAATATTTAAATAAAATTGATTTAATTAAAGAAGATGTTAGAATTGATGATTATTATAAAATGGAATTAATTAATAATTATAATGAATTAAACGCTTTAATAATTAAAAATAAAGGATTAATTAAATATAAAAGAAAAATTCCAAGAAATAAAAAAGGAAAAATGAAAATAGTTGAAAAAAAAATTATTGAAATGTATAATGAAATAAATGAAATTTTTCCTTTTCCAATTTCATCTTTAAGAGATAAATATACTATAATTACTTATTTAAAAGAAATTGAATTGTTAATTAATAAATTAATTAAATTTAAATCTGATCAAAAAAAATATAATACAAATGCATATTTAATTATTAAAAAGAAAATTGATAAACAAAATAAAATTAAAAATTTTCAAGAACTTAAATTAAAAGCTCAAAATGATTTTGATGAAAAAATAAAAAGAGCTTTAATAAAATCTACAAGATTAATTTTTCGTTCTTATAAAAAAGTTCCTATAGATTATCAACATTTTTTAAAAAGGAAAAAAATAATAAAAAAAGATAAAGATGATGGAAATAATATTGCTTTAACATATGAATAATGGATTTATTATAATATTTTTAATTATATAATTATTTATTTTTTTTAGCATATTTTTATTTATTTATAATATGAAAAAAAAATCTTTTTTCATAAACAAAATATTAGTACCAAAAAAAAAATATAATTTAAATAACCATACCAAATCTAAATATATAAACAAACTTCAAGAAAAAAACACTAAAAGCAAAAAAAAAAACAAAAAAAAAAAAAAAAAAAAAAAAAAAAAAAAAAAAAAAAAAAAAAAAAAAAAAAACCATTTTA
>Ga0256407_10013576_pt1 | contig 10873 bp, 7 predicted proteins | sample RumenRJG_04DNA_FD_193489 | JGI IMG/M metagenome (GOLD analysis project Ga0256407, IMG submission 193489) | Bovine rumen microbial communities from Lethbridge, Alberta, Canada - RJG_04 | ecosystem: Host-associated > Mammals > Digestive system > Stomach > Rumen | place: Canada: Alberta | collected... | reverse complement strand
AGTTTTACCAAATGCCAGTGTGCAGGTATTTGGCCAATCCAGTCGATGCCGCTGTCTTTCATCGGCGCATCGGGGTTTAGGCCACGAGTGACAGTTTCTGAAATCAAGGACTTGCGGTATTGCTGCAGCTGCTCTACCATCGCTTCTTTCTCGGAAAGGATGGCATCAATCTGGCCCACCTTTAGGTCAAGATATGCAGCTATCACTTCCTGCTCCGCTAGAGGAGGCACGATAAGAGGCATGTTTTCAAACACATTTTGGTAGAGGTGTTGAATCGTAGAGCCCGTACTCATGTATAAGTTAAACTCAGACAATTGGCTAGAAACAAGCGTCCAATATAAATAGTCCTGGTTATACACACCTGTTATTTGCTTGACAACGAATATACCGCTATTTAAGCAAGCAGGCTTATCCAAGTTTAAAACTCTAGCGATTTTCCCTATAGTGCCATCCTTGGTTACTAGTAAATCGCCATCAGAGAGTTGAATGAATGGGTCTTCATCATATCGAGCCTGGTCTATTTGATAACAAGATTTCCAATCAATATCCTTACCCACAAAATCTTGACCAGTAACCAAATAGGCATAGCTTTCCTCCTTAAATTCATCAGACTTAAGGCCGTTCCATCCAATTCTTCCTTTTAATGAAAGATTGAATTTGAGAGGGGTGACAGCCCAGTGGCTTGGAATCTTTCCCAACCACTGTATGCCACTATCCTTGTATGCTTCGTATTGCTTCATGCTCAATCGTTAAAAAGTGATGCAATCATTTGTCCTACTCGCTGCTCGCTTTTGAGAATTCGGTCAGCGATAACTTGTGATGATTCAGGCTGCTGGTACTTGTAGAAGTAGCGAGTAAAGTTAATCTCATAGAGTTTGCGGGTCTTGGCAAGATCTACCCACGACTCCGGGTCGATGTGCGGCAAAACTTCCTCCTGGAAATAAGCCTTCCAGTCTTCATCAAGACGGATGCGCTCAGTATCACGCTTGCTGCTATCGGGTTGAGGCTTGCCTCGCTTCAGGGCAAGAGAACCATCAGCGTTGCGCAGGGGCTGCTCGATGGTCAGCTCATAGCGACCAAACTCATTGTTGGGGAAAATCTTGCTGAACTCGTTGTCCTCAAAGTTGAGGTAGAGTTGCAGAATCTGCTGCACATGCTCCTCAAGTATATCATAGCGTTTGTTGCCAAGGCTCTTGGCGCAGGGCTTGCAGAAGTCAACAGCGTTGATGAGCTGTACCTTGCCCTTGCGTTGTGCGGACTTCTTGTTGGTGAAAAACCACAGGTAGGTGGCAATGCCGGTGTTGAAGAATAACTGCTCAGGCAGGGCTACGATACACTCTAGCCAGTCGTTCTCTATGATCCATTTGCGGATGTTGCTCTCGCCACTGCCAGCGCCACCCGAGAAGAGCGGTGAGCCGTTGGTGACAACGCCCACGCGGCTGCCCTCGTTGCGCATCTTGGAAAGCATGTGCTGGATGAAGAGCAACTGTCCATCACTGGTGCGGGGAGTACCAGCGAAGAAGCGGCCCTCGGGGTTTTGGCTCTCCTCGATGATGAAGTCCTGGTCCTTCTTCCAGGTCACGCCGTAAGGCGGGTTAGCCATGATGTAGTTGAAGCGGTTGTTGGGGAACTGGTCTTGGGTGAACGAGTTGCCCAGACGAATGTTGTCGGCGTTTTCGCCCGACACCAAAGCTTCACTCTTGGCGATGGCAAATGATTGCTCGTTCAGCTCCTGGCCATGGGTGATGATCGACGGTTTATCGGAGTCCGCACAAATTTCCTCAAGGATGTAACGCTTGCCCACGTTCAACATACCGCCGGTACCACAAGCGGGGTCGTAGATAGTGCGGATGATGTTGCTGTGGCGTAAGTCCTCAGCATCAGGGGTGAACATGATGGCCGACATAACACGTATCACGTCGCGAGGCGTGAAATGTTCACCAGCCTGCTCATTGCTCTGGTCGTTGGCAATACGGATGAGTTCCTCAAACACATAACCCATATCGTGGTTGTCAACCTTCTCGAGCGAGAAGTCTTGCTCTGTGATGGACTGAATCATCTTATAGAGCAAGCCGCTGCGGTTAAGACGTGCAACCACTTTGTCAAACTGGAAGCACTGGAAGATGGTCTGTACCTCGGCGTTGAAGCCGGTCATGTAGTTATTGAAGTTGATCGACACGTTCTTGGCATCATCGAGCAGGGATGTCAAGGTGTGGCGAGAAGTATTGTAGAACTTCAATCCCCCAGCGGTCTTGCGCAACAGAGGGTCAAGTTTCTCCAGGGAGATCTTGTCCTTGAACTGCTCATACTGCTTGCGGACAGCTTCGTTATAGGGCGCAAGGATGCAGTCCATGCGGCGAAGAACCACAAAAGGAAGAATCACGTCGCCAATCTCACTTTTCTTGAAAGTGTCACGCAACACGATGTCGGTGATGGTCCAGACAAAGCCGACGTTGGGACGATGTATATTTGAGTATTGTGCCATATCTATGTTATGTTGTTGTCTATTTTGTTCTCGTTTGACGTTGCAAAGTTAAATACTATCTGTTCAGTCTAAGTGAACGCATCAAGATAAATTTAAGAAATTGCTTTTCTTGTCACCTATAATGTTCATCAGACCAGATTTCTGTCTATCAGCTAATGATTGCAAATCTTTTAGTACGTCCATGGATAACTGCAATGCGATATCATGTGCATGTGAACTTACACTCAACCATCTTCCATGAGTTGTGTTATTGCCATCCTGATCAAAATATTTGAACGAGTCACCGCTTACAAACATCTTGTAGTTAGTAATGATAGTACGGTCATGCTCCTCTTTCATTGGGAGCTTGACAATAGTAACGAATGGCTCTGCACCACACTTCTCCTTTATGCGTTCTTTGATTTGTCTTTGAATAAGAGGAATAGGGACATCAATATACCCACCAGTTTCTGCTCGATTCTGGCCATTGGTGAAAATCACAATCTTTATGGCCTTGTTTTTCACATGGCAAGCCAGTTCTTCAAGAACTTTGTATGAGTTGCGCTCATACAACATATCGGATTGAGCAAAGAAAAATGGGTCAATCACTATGATGTCGGTGCAGGGTAATGAATTGTTTCTGAGCACACTCCAATCTTTCATTTGCCTTGTCGGATACTGCTTTGTAGGCAATGATTCGTGATCTATAAACAATTGAAGTAGTGTATTCAATTCATTCCCGACAGAACTTATCAACAAACAACCTTGATGCTCCATGCTTTGTGCCTGATCGTCACTTAGCCAATACATCGACATCAGCTGTTCTTGTGTGAGTGTTTCGTAGAATGAGTCGCTAAAAGGGCGAGCCGGGAACAAGGATTCCCAATCAGTAGTACGGGTGCCCCTGTTTCTTGTTAAGGACTTCAATAATGTCATGATTGCATCCCTAACCTTCTTCTTGCTTTGCCCTAATGCTTCCTTAGAAAACGTGAAATGAATGTTGAAGTTTTTCCTCAACAATTCATTACAAGTAAGGAAATGCTCACTGCCTCCCTTACAAGCATAGGAATATAGATTATCTAAATCAATATATACGTCCATGCTCAAAGGATTTTAAAGGCCAGGTTTTCAGCTTCATCAAAGAACCCTTCCTTGAAGTCGTTTTCAAAGCTTCCGTCAGTGCGGAACTTCATCTCGTAACGTTCGCTGTCGTCTTGAGGAAGATAATAGATTTTGAACGGATTGTGCTCACGCAAATCTTCCTCGTCGATAAAATTGGCCTCGGCCACTAAAACCTGTGCCTTACGGATGAGGTACTCTGAATGGGTTTCAATGACAAACCTAAACTTGCCTGGCCCTGCTATAGTAGAGAACAGCGTGGCTAAACGGCTCTGCAATCTGGGGTGCAGATTCTGCTCAGGCTCTTCGATAATGATGGACGTGGGCCAAAAAGAACGGCGATTTTGATGCTGAATCGTAGCGAGGCGCAGAATAAGGATCATCATCTGAATGGAACCCATACCTTTGTCTGCCAGAGGAACGACCGAGCCATCCTCATTCACGATATCAACAGTGTAGGCCTCACCGCCAATAGTATCAATTTTGTAATCTGAACCAATCTCAAATTCGGTCATCCACTCTATCACAAACCTATCGTACTTCGAGCCTTTAGCAATTTTCTCGTTGTAGAAATCGTGCACGGTTTGAGCGATATAATCGTTGCGATCAGCCGTATTGTATAACGTGTTTTGATTAGCCGCATGGGCTGAGATATACTCTATGCCGGCATTAGCAAGCACATCACTCAATGCGTTGTATGATTTCCTAATCTTATCAATCTCAAGCTTAATTGCTTCACGTTGCTCATCGTCATGCTCGTAGGCCTCCATGGCCATAGCATAATCAGTAAAGCTGTCGTAATCAGCACCTTCTTTTGGAGGAATGGCTTTTGTGTTTGCGTAGTTGCCTATGTTATTAATGACATTCAACACGGTAGGCTCTTTAGGCACTTCCATATTCACACCCAAAGGCATGTAGTATGACGCAGCGACAGGATTGTTCTTTCTGTATTGAGTTTTGATGAGTTGCTTCAATTCATCTTCAGTCAGTTCCTCACCCTCTTCGTCACGGTCACACATAGAATTGATTTGAGAAGTGATCTTCTCAAGGCGAGATGTCAAGTCAGCAATTTGCTCCAAATTACCGGATTGCTCAGCGGCATCTGCCTGGGCTTTAACTTTCTTGAACTCCTTGAATAAAGAGCGGAGCAGATCGAAATCCTCAGCGCTCTGGGCATTAAGGACTTCAAAGCTCATTCTGTGGTTGATATAATTTGCACCATATCGCACCGCATTCGCCTTGTCCTCTATTGTGATAGAGACAACATCTCCATAGGTTAACTGCTCATCCTTGTTTCCGGCAACTTCAATCTCAAATGCGAACCCACCAACTGAGAAGGAGAATGTCATTGTAGTTGGCAAACCAACAATAGTCCTGTAATCGCCATCTGAAGTTAACACTTCTTCTGCCACCGGACGGTTGTGAATCGCACGAGCAAAGGTTTTTATCTTTACATCATAAAAGTCCAGAGGGTTGAAACGGAAGATGGGCGATGACATACCACTTGAGAACAGGTTCTCGCCATCCTCACGCCGACGGTCGTTGATGCGCATGTTACGAAGGTTATACATGCACAGCAATAATGCTTTCACAATGGTAGATTTGCCAGAATTGTTACCACCCACAAGGATGGTGACATCGCCCAGGTCAATGCTGGGGAAGTTGGCAAATCGGCGGAATTTCTTTAAACCTATCGAGTTCATATCATGATCGTTGTTTTTGTTTGACGTTGCAAAGGAATAAAATATTCGTTCATTCTAAGTGAACGGATTATGAAAATTTGAGAAAATTTGATTTCCGATCACCTTTTATCAATGCATATGGAATTTCTTTGCCTAATTGTAGTAAGAATGTGTTGGCGACTTGATCTTTTACATACGTACAGTTTTTTGCTAAGCTAGAGATTGTTATTCCAAATCCTCCTGTATTGATTCTACCATCTTCTCTAAAATAATTGAAAGAATCTCCTGACGAGATTGCTCTATAATTAGTAAGAATAAGACGGTCATGGAAAAGCGGGGTTCCCTCATGTGGCGAGCATAACATGAAAGTTACGTTTGGAGCCATTCCAACAATACTTTTTACATTCTCTTTAATTGTATCGCTTACATCATTTAAATCAATACTTGTGTCAACTGATTTACTCTCGACAATCAAGACAATACTAATACAAACATCTCGAGATTTTTTCACCAAAGCATTGATGATTTGATATAAATTCTTTCTGAGCATGGACCTTTTGGATAAGATATATCTATCAGCCAAAAGGATATCAGAACATTGTGCGATATATTCACTTAAGCTATTCCAATTAGCAATTTGCCTAGGAGACTGCTGAAGTTCAAATTCTTGCGTATCAGTTTTCACAAATAACCTTGACAACGTATCCAGTTCATGACCAAAATGGCTAACTAACATTGCATTTGCCAAATGTTGAGGTTCTTCATCATCAAGCAAATATACAGCACATAATTTCTCCAGTGTCATGTCCTGAAGAGAGAGCTCGTCATATTGGTTCGGATAATCACTCTCCCATTTAGGTTTTTCAGAGATTGCACCAGTGCTCAACTCTTTAACCCAAATCTCAATTGCATGGTCTGCCCTAGCTTCTTCTTTTGAAAATGAGAAGTTTAGATTCAAGTTTCTTTTGAGCATACGCATACACTCGTAATACCGGTCATCTTTATTTTGACTGATGAGCGAACGAAGGCTTTCTATTTCTATATACGCATTCATAACCTAAAGAATTTCGAAAACCAAATTGGTTGCCTCATCAAAGAAGCCTTTGCCAAATTCATTCTTGAATCTACCATCTGCGCAAAATTCCATTTCATAAGGTTTTTCTCCACGAGGGACATAATAAACCTTGAATGGATTTTCTTTACTCATGGCATCTTCGTTCACATAGTTACTTCGTGCAACAAATACTTGTGCCTTACGAATTAGATACTCTGAATGTGTCTCAATGATGAAGTGAATATTGTACTTTTCATAGGCTTCCAAGAACATGTCGGCAAGAAGTGACTGGTACTTGGGATGCAAGTGAATTTCCGGCTCCTCAATGGTGATAGTATAAGCTTCATAATGGAATTGATCTTCATCATAATGATCTAAGGTTCTTAATCTAAGCGAACGATTAACATTAATACCTTTTGCAGAAAGAATTGCTGTCTCGATTTGCAGAAGAATTGAGACAAGCTGAGTGATACCGTATCCTTCATCAGCGAGAAGGCGGCCTTTGCTCTTCTTGTTTTTTTGCAATCTGATGCTTACACCTAAACCATCTTTGTCTGTCGCGACAGTAATAGAATCCCCGATATCGAACTTTTTAATCCAGCGATTCATAAACTGATTTGCTCGATACTTCCTATTATTGAATGTTCCATCTTTAAGCCGTTTGGTAAACAGGCGCTTTTTCTCGAAGTAATTCTGAAGAAGAAGTGAAAAATCGCTGGAGTCATCAAGAGTATAAAGCCTGCTGACATTTGCACGACTAGAACTTACGAATGACATGTTGCCGCTCCATTCAGGGCAAATAACTTCTTCTAATAATTTCTCCACAAACTGAGAAAGCAGTATAAATGAATGATGACAAATAGTCCCATACGGGTCAGAAGCAGGTTTATCATCAAACGATCTATTGGGTTTGTCTTCGTTGAAATAGGACTTATTCCACGCCATTACAACATTATAAAGCGCAGCAAAAGTGCGTGATCTGTGATCCGATTCAATAAGATCATTTTTTTTGCAAAATCGCGTTATATTATTAAGATACTTCAGTTCCTCTGCCCTCAATAAATGGAGTTGCTCTTTAAATGCAAAAAGATCACAATTTACATGCTCAAGATAAAGGTTCTCTTTATACCTAAAAAAATCACCAAAGGATTTAAAATCTGATGCTAAATAATTGTCTAAAACTTCTCGAGATGCATTCATAAGAGGAGCATCCGCTTGTTTTAATACAATAAATTTGACGAATTGTTCTACGTCGTTTTTAGGTATCTGAGATAATTTATCAATTATTGGAGTAACAAAGAGAGAGTTCTTTTCCTTTGCCTCTATTATGGCTTGAACAGACATTCTATTTGACTGGATTAATGACTGTTCCCTACTTGAAGAGCGAATGTACTGGACAAAATCATTTGTGATGCTAACATTGCACACTTCTAAAAAGTCTTTCATATGCACAATGTCTCTTTCTAGCGCATCCATCGAGAGGTTTAAATACGATTCGTCAGATGGTGCAGAGTCACAGAATCTGTAGATTGCATATTCTGCGAGCAAAAAATTACAACAATAATCTTTTAGTAAACTGAGATTGCAATAGGAATTACCTTTTTTACTTGACTCATAAAATATTTTGCCCCTAAGACTCATTGACAAGCTTTCTAAGAACCCATTGTTAAGATCGTCATTTTCGTCCGCAGTAAAATTGAGTTGAACTGTTACATCCTCAGAAAGCATGAGAGAATGCATTGTGTACTCTAGGGTAATCTTTTTTGAATCAGAGTTATCATTAACGATTTTATCAAATCTGCCCAACAAATTATTTGGATACTTTGAAAAATCTAGTTTGTATCTCTCAAGCTCTATTGAATCACCGTTGTCAATGGCATTTTTAATCTGGGAGAGAAAACCATTTAGCAAAAGCAAAGCTTTTACAACAGTACTTTTACCAGAGCTGTTGCTGCCTGTTAACATAGTAATAGGGCTGATATCAAATGAAGCTCCTTTCTCGTCAAAGATTTTGAAATTCTTTATGGTCAATCCTGTTTTCATCTGCGTTGTTTCTGTTTGGCTGCAAAATAATAAAATATTCGTTCATTCTAACTGAACGGATTGATATTTGTGTAAAGCTTTTCTTGACTCCTCAATCATTACCTGTTGCAAGTCATTGGGCTTCAATACCGTAAGACTTGAACCATAAGAAAGAAGTAACTGACGTAATTCTCGGTTGATAATCACTTCTATTTGGATTACCACACCATCATCGTCACGGCGGATTACACGTTGAGTGCCATGAAGAGGCTTGGTCTCAATATATGGATAGAGGCCGTTATCAACCTTGATTTGGACTGGGTAGACCTCATCATCATACCGCCTTGAAACGCCGATCATGTCTTCAAAGTACTCTTTGAGGTCTATATCGGTGTTGGGCTTGTAAGGTATACTTGCCGAAGAAATCTCTTGGATACGGTCAAAAGGCAAGTTCGTGAGAGAAGTATAGCCATCTACACATCCGAAAAGGAACCAGCGATTGTTGTACTGTTTCAACAAATAGGGGTGGAACAAGTAGGTAATCATTGGCTTCTCAAATGGCTGATACTTAATCTCCAGAGCTTGTTGCGACGCAATAGCGCTAAACAACTGTGCAAAGTAGTTGCGCCCTTTTAAGTCAAAGTTCTCGTCAAAAGCCACAATGGTCTCTCTTGTGGACGGAATATTGAGCGAGGACTTGAAATGCTCGATCAAATCATCTACCCAATCGAAGTTAGGCATCCCCTCAAACTTTGACAAGATGGAAATAGTTTGAGCCAGTTGGGCCATCTCATCATCATTGAGCGGTATGTTATAAATGGAGAAGGATTTATCCTCGTACTCATAGTAAACATTGCGGCCCTCCTTCTTGGTGACGATGACTGCATCAGGGAAATCGTTCACGATGCCATCCAGGTCTTTCAGAATAGTGACTTTTGATTTTACTTTGTTGTACCCGGCTTCCTCAAGTGCAATATTACACGCTTCCATCAAGTCATTGACGGAATAGTGCCACCGACTGCGTAAGCAGCGGTCTATTACCCTCTGTCTGATCAGTGCGTTTTTAGTTTGCGCCATATCTAAAAACAAACCCCAATGCAGTCCCTGCAGGCCGACCAAAGCCTATATAACCACAAAGGAGTTTGCTATATCTTGTTCAACACTTGGTCTTTCCCAGGTGATAAGAATACTTGTATTCTTATTCTTGACCGCAAATATAATATAATTTCCTAATAATTTTGCCAAAAACAAGACAAAAACAAGACAAAAACAAGTGCCCCCGTTCAGTCAGTATATCAGCCTTGAATTGCTAGAATTTGAAGTTGAGTTGGAATCGTAGGCCGCTTTTATCTGCATTGGGGTTGTCGCGATAGTTTAGTCGCCATACGTATTGAAGGGACAAAATCCGAAGGATGTTTTCTACACCTACGCCAATCTCCATGTACGGTTTATTGCCCATTTTATTGAGGGCTGTCCCATCAGGGAAACGCATTAAGTTGTCATTGAATGTCGGGTCATTCTTTTTGCTCAAACTTCCCCATAGTCCGCTCAAAGTGAAAACCTCTCTCATCTTTAGACGTTTGATCAAAGGGATGCGGTTGAGAACCAATCCGTTTAACCGGCACTTGAAAAACCAGGATAGCTGCTGATCGTTGGCAAACTCCATAACATCCATAAGGGCATAGGTTTCAGTTTGCATGTTGTTTGTCAAGTTCACATTGGGCAGGATTAGGTCAATGAAGTGGACTTGATTCCATTGTTTCTCAGCTTTCACGATAAGATCGGCAAATCCCCAGCCAGAGAGCCAAAAACGCTTCTGAAGGCCAATTTGGGTAACATTTGAGGATGTTTTATTGCCCATGAATCCATTTGGGTTCCAAGTATGGCTGATCAAAAAAATGAGTGCATCTTCGTTAAGTTGAACTCTTTGTTTTCTGGTCACCATAAACTTTTCATTCAAGGCATATCGAAATGAGACACTTAATCCACTAGATTTATGCTCATTAAAAGTGTGTCCATAGCCATCAATGAAGGTTACCAAGCGAGATGGCAAGAAAGTATTATTCTGAACAGCAAACGTCATCAAGAATTTAGAATCCCATTCATATTGATAATTCAGCTGCGAAAGCCGTTGATAAATACATTTATCGTCAGGCTTGCGTGAAATGGGAATCAAAAAAGACTGTGTCTGATTGAACATCAGATTATTGCCCAATAAATATGAGTCATATTGATGGGTAAAGGATATCGCATTGATCTGCGCTTCATTGAAGAAGGATTTCTTGGGGGTAAAAGAATAAGTGGCATTAATGCCATATTTTAATTTCTTATCTTTGAAACCCCACGCGGTGTAACCACCAAGAAGCAGGTGGTTGCTGAAATGTGTCGTTGTCTGTCCACCTAACCGTATTTTGAAGCCTTCAAGTCCATTTGAGGAGAAAATTGAACTAAGAGGTCCGATATCAAAAAAACTCTTTGTTGATAGCGAAGCGGTTTGAATAAAATCCTGAGCTAATGATTTTATGGCAAATT
>Ga0256407_10013575_pt1 | contig 10874 bp, 5 predicted proteins | sample RumenRJG_04DNA_FD_193489 | JGI IMG/M metagenome (GOLD analysis project Ga0256407, IMG submission 193489) | Bovine rumen microbial communities from Lethbridge, Alberta, Canada - RJG_04 | ecosystem: Host-associated > Mammals > Digestive system > Stomach > Rumen | place: Canada: Alberta | collected... | reverse complement strand
AAATTTTAAAAAACAAAAAAATTTAAAAAAAAAAAATAACAATAATAAAAATATAAAACAATGAACCCACAAACTCAAAAAAACAATCAATTAAAGTTAACATTTCAAAACACAAATGGAGAAAATATTGAAAAAAACAATATAACTCTTTTAGATCAAAAAAGAAATAGAATATTATCTCAAAATTCCTTAAATGATTCAGATATAGAAATGAATAAAACACCATTATCATCATTGAATTTGAATCATCCAAAAATAAATTTTTTTCCAAATATTCCTCAAATTTTAGATAAAAAAATGTCGATTGATTTAAATGAAAATCAAAATAATACTTTTCAAAATAATAAAAATGAAATAGGATGTAATTGTAAAAATAGTTTTTGTTTAAAAAGATATTGTGAATGTTTTACTAGAATGAAATATTGTAATTCATCATGTCAATGTAAAAATTGTTTTAATACAAATTTACATGAAAAAGAAAGAAATGAAGCAATAAAAAATTATATTAGTAAATCACCTATTTCATTTAAAAAAATTAATATTGATATGAATAATTTAAGTTGCTTTTGTAAAAAAAGCAATTGTTTAAAAAAATATTGTGAATGTTATCAAATGGGAATGAAATGTTCTCTTAATTGTAAATGTATTGATTGTAGGAATAGAATAAATTATGAAAAAAAATTATTTGAAATAAATTATGATGATTGTCAAAATCGAGATAGATTTTTTTCTTTTGATGATAATGATAATAAAAATAATATTAAAAATTTTAAAAGAAAAATTATTCAACTTCAAAATAAAGTTATTATTGATAATTATAATATTAAAGATAGTAATAATAATAATATTTATAATAATATTATTATTAATTCAAATTCTGCTTTTTCTTCAAATAATTCTTCAAAAGATGTAGATAAAACAACTGATGATAGTTAAATATTTTTAGTATTTTTGTTAGTTATATATATATTTTTAATAATTTTTATTATAGATTATAAATTATTATCTAAATAATTTTTCAATATGTAATTTATTTTAACTTTATTTAATTTAATTATAAATAAATTTGAAAATCCATTTTTTAACTATTCAAAATAGTTTATTTTATTTTGAATATTTAAAATTAATATTTTTTTTTAAATCTTTATTTAAAAAAAAATATTAATGGAGGAAAATTTATTAAAAACTTTGGAATTATTAGAAGCATCATTTAAATCAACAGAATCTAATAAACAAAAAGAATATTATGAAAAATTAAAAGAATTAAGTCAAGATAGACAACAACATATTAATATATTATTAAAAGCATTATCAATAAATATATATAATAATTTTAATATTAGCTTAGAACTTCATAAAAGTATTGCAATTTATTTAAAAAATTATATACAATCTCAAATTAATAATATGAGTGAAGATGAAATAAAAGATTTTATGAACGCTCTATTAGATTTAATTTTCAATTCTAATGAATATCATTTAAGTAATTCAGTAATTTGTCAAACATTAAATAATATAATTGAACAAATAATAACAAAAGATTCTTATCTTTCTGATGGGAAAAAATTAGATGATATTTTAATTTATATTTTAAATCAAATTTCAAAAGATGATGAAAATTTTATAACAAAAGCAAAAAATACAATATTAATTATTAATACAATTACCCAATCTAAATGTATACAAAAAGAAAATATTGAAAATTTTATAAAATATTTTATATTTCAAGTTTCAGATAAAATATTTGATAAAACAAAAAATTATATAAATTCAGATTCAATTAATGAAGATTATTTAATAATATTAAAAGGTGTTTGTGAAAATTTTAATAATATTATCATAAAATTAAAATCACATAATAACAAAATAGAAATTTGTAATCAATTTTTTCAAAAATATAATACTATACTTTATGAATTATTAACTTATAAATTACCAAATGAAAAAAATGAAAACACAAATCAAATTATAAATTTTTTCAACAATAATAATTTATGTGAAAAAATAAATGTTTTAAAAGCAAAAACGCTTCAATTATATACTTCAATAATTCAAATATCTTCAAACATTGAAAAAGAGATAACAATAAAAGATTTAATCCAAATATGTATAAATATTATTCAATTAATAGTAAGTTCATTAGAAGATATATTAAAAAATTCTGATAAATTAAAATATATTATCGAAAGAAATTATGAAGAAAATTTTTTTAATAATTCATTTGAAATTATTTTATATCATATGTTCAACTTTTTATCAAAAACTTTAATAAGAGAACCTATAAAAACACAATTTTTTCCTTTTTTAAAAAATTTCCTTTTAAATATTATTTTTCCTTTTATAGTTTCTAATACAAATGATAAAACAAATTTAGAATTAGAAGGAGAAAATTATTATAATAATTTAATGGATAATCTAAAGGAATTTAAGGGTAAAAATTGTAAAACTGCATGTTGTTTTCTTATTAAAAAATTATATGATAAAATTATTGATATGAGAAATTTTATTTTAAGTTATGTTTTTCAAATGATAAATTATATTTTAATGGAACAAAAACCAATAAATGATCCTTCATTTTCTTTATATTTAGAAAGTAAAGCTAATAATGTATTAATTGATCAATATAATGATGAAATAAAAATTGATTTTTGTTTGATAATATTATTAATTTTCAATCAAGATATTCCTTATTCTCATTTTGAACCAAGTTTAAGAAAATTAATAAATCAATATATGAATCAATTAAATAATATAAATTTCCCTTTAATAAAATCAAAAATGTGTATTTTTTATGATTTTTATTGGGATATTTTATCAAAAGATATAATGGATGATATTAATCAAAATATTTTTAATTTTTTAATGAATTCAATTTTACAATCAAAAGATAAATATTATTCTGGATTAAGTTATTGTGCCTCATATACTCTTTTTGATAAATTAAATGAAAATGAAAAATGTTCAAAATATATTGAAGTAATTATAAATCAAGAACAAAATTTAGAAATGATTATATATTTAATTGATGAAGTTGATATTATTCCTTTTTATAAACTTTTAAGTGAAATAATAAATGTTGTTATGATTAATAATAGGGAAAAATTATTTATTATATTAAAAAAAATAGTATCTTCAATTTTAAAAGATATTGTTAAATTGACTAATATAATACCATATTATTTTAATATATTAAAAAATTTTGTTAAAGGAATTAATAAAATAGAAAACCAAAATGAAATTAAAATTTTTTCAGAAATGATTGAACCAATTGTTAATTATATTAAAAATTCAAAGAAAATTGATTTTGAAGAAGATATTATATTATTAGTTAATGATTTAATGGATTCCTGTAAAGCAATTTTACCAATTTCATATTTAGTTTTTCAATATTTAGAACCAATTTGTAAAATTTCAACATTAAAAAATTATGTTTATAAAATTATTTCAAATTTGATTTCATTGAAAAATAATAATCAAAGTGAAATTGATTTAAAAAATTATTATAATGAAATATTTAAAATATTAAAAAATATACAAATAGATGATAATCAAGAGAAACAATATTTATTATTGATAATATTAAAATTATTTGCAAATTATAATTTTACATTTGAAAAAGATTTATTTAAAACTTTAATTCTCAAAGTATATAATTTATATAATCAAAATTATAATCATTTAGATGATGTTTTATTAAATAATTTAACATCATTAGCAATAATTTTCGTAGGATTTATTTATTTTTCTGATATGACTTATCAAATTTTAAATGAAAATAATATATTAAACAATATTTTTTTATTAATAAAAAATATAATCAATTTAAAAAGTGAATCTTATTGTATTACAATATCAAAATGTATAATTTTAGGAATTTGTTCAATTTTAAAAAATATAAATTGTCTTGAAGATTTAATAAATAAAAATTTATTAAATGATTTAATTAAAACATTATATTTTTTAATTTTAAAACAAAAAAATGAACAAATTCAAGAAAATAAGAATTTAATGAAAAAAGAATTAGATTGTAATTTTGTTGAAGAAGAAGAAAGTTCTGATGATGATGAAGAAGATTTTGAAGATTCAGATGAATATGAAGATGTGAAAAAAGAAACTGAAAATACAATTAAAGAAATTTCAGAAATTAATAATAGTGATGTTTATGAATATTTTACAAATTCAATGAAAAATTTAGAAGAAATTAATAAACCAATAGTACTTAATTTTATAAATTCTTTAAATGAAATTGAAAAAAAAAATTTAGAAAATATAATTCATACAAGACAAGTTAAAGTTAATTATAATGATCAAACAATTTATATTCCAAGAAGAACTGTAAAAATAATAAGAAATACACCTAATAATTAAATATAAAATAAACTTAATAAAAAGAATCTAATTATAATTGCATAATAAATATAGAATTATTTATTTTAATATTTTAAATTTTAATTAAAATTTTTCTTTGTCTTGGTAATTTTATTTTTTTTCTGTTTAATATATTTTTATCATATTCTCTTATAAGAGAAAAATTATTTGGTTTAGATGGTTTTGTTAAAGAAATACTTAGATTATTTTTATTATCAGAATTAATATTTTTACCCCATTGTTTATTATTTATTATTTTAGAATTAAAAATATTTATATCATTCATATCTTTTTTTTCAGAATTATTTCTATGTATATTTTGTTTAAAAATATTTTTAACAGTTATTGCTTTTTTAAAAAGACTTCTTTCATCAAAACTATTTAAATTATCTAAATTTTCAATTTCATTCTTTAATGATGATGATTGTATATTAGGATTTAATTTAATTGTTTTATTTGTTAATTGATTGAATAATAATCTAGAAGAAGATAAATCAGAACTTAATTCACTTTCAGTATTATTATAATATTTAAATTTTAAACTTTTATTTAAATTTGATAAAGAAATATTATTTTTAATAGTACCATAATTATTATTATAATCATTTTTTTGATTATTAATATTATTTGAACTAAAACTATAATTTGAAGTTGATAAAAAAAGATTTTGTTGAGGAATAAATTCTTTTAAAATTGTATTATAATCTTCCAAAGTTGTTTTTTTAAAATATTTTGAAAAATTTTTATCTCCTTTTTTTTCTTTTTCCCTTTCATATTTTATATTAACTCCAACACTAGGTAAAATAATTTTATAATTATTTCCACTGGGAATAATTTCATTTCCTATTTTTTCAGGAGAAATTTTTTTAAATAAATATTCTTCATTATTTTCAATTATATTACCATTTTCTTTATCATATTCACTTTTTTTAATTATTATTGATGATCTATGACTATTATTAATATTTGAATTATTATTTATTTTTTTTTCAGTTTTTTCTTTTTCTTTAATTTGAGAATTTGATTTTTTTAATACATTATTTTTTTTTAAAGATGTTCTAAAAGAATCCCAATTTTGGTTTTGATAAATTGTTTTTATATGATTATCTAATTGAAAAAATTCTTTTGATGAATTATCAATTTGATATTTTTTAAATTGAAATATTGTACCATTTGAATCAAATGTATATTTTGATGAATCTAATAGTTTTGAATTTTTCTTTTCTTGTTTATTTAATAATAATTTTTTCCTAAATTCTTCTTCTTTTAATAATCTCTTTTTTTCATTTTCTTTTTTTAATAATTTATTAATCATATCTGTTCTTAATTGTTTTATATTTTCAACATCATATTTTTCTGTATTAAATTCATTTTCTATATTTGGTATATCATATGACTGAATTGGTAAAAAACCAATTTTTTTTTTTATTTCATCATTATTAGTATCTAATATTTTTTTTAATGGACTTTTTTTAAATTTAAGATAATAATCTCTATTTTTAATTTTTTTAATTTTTCCTTCTTTTTTATCACTTTCTTTTTCAATAATAATATTATTATGTTTAACAAAATTTATATAACTTGAATCATATCTATCAAATTTAACAGATTCGGGTTCTTTAATTTCTACCCATGTATTTTTATCAATAAATGAACCTTTATTATTATTTATTCCATGAAATTGATATTTAATTATATTTGCTGCTTTTATAAATGAATTAATTTGATTTTTTAGATAATTGTAACAATATTCATTTATTTTTTTATATATTTGTTTTAAATAAGAATTTTTTATACTAATTGATATTATCTTATGGAGTATTGATAATGAAATAAATTCTGATTCAACATTATATTCACATAAATCTATTTTTTTATTTTCAATTGTTTCTTCAAGATTTTGACTTAATTTTGTAATTATTTTTGTACTAGACATTATTTAAAAAAAAAAAAGAATAAAATTATTATATAATTTTATTAAAATATTTATTATTCTAAATATTTAAAATATATCAAATCTCCAAAAAAAATAAATTCATTCATAACCTTAAATAAATATTTAAAAATATATAAAAATGTTAAACACAGCAACATCATATTTATCATTACTTCAGGAAGATGATATAGAATTAAAATTAGCAGCATTAGATAAATTAGATTTATTAGTAGATGAACATTGGTCAGAAATTTCAGATAAAATTCCAGATTTAGAATCATTTTATAACAATCCAGAATTTTCATCAAAACAAAAATTACTTTCTTTAATTTTAAGCAAACTTTATTATAATTTAGAAGAATATGATAAAGCAATTAAATGGGCTTTAAAAAGTGAAGAAAAATTTGATATTTCTGAAAGAAGTTTATATGTTTCTACAATTTTAAAAAAAATATTAGATAAATATATTAAAGCAAAAAAAAATAATTTTTTTCCAAAAAATGAAAAAATTGAAATTGAAGATAGAATATCATCAATTGTTGAAAGATGTTTTAATGATTGTATTAATAGAGATAGATTTAGACAAGCAATTGGTTTTTCAATTGAATCATATGATTTAGATAGATTAACAATTTCAATTGAATCAAGTAAAAATATAAGAGATTCTTTAAATTTTGTTTATGAAATTGCTCAAGATTCAATTGAGAATAAAGAATATAAATCTGCAGTTTTAGATCAAATACTTAAATTATTTATTAAACATGCTGGTAATGAATATATGTCAATTACAAATTGTCAATTTTTATTAAATAATACTGAAGCTTTATCAAGTACTTTAATTAATATTTTATCTAATGAAAAAGATCCTTTAATTGCTTTTCAAATTGCTTTTGATTTATATGATAATCAAAATCCATCATATTTAAGAAAAATAATATCAGAAATTAATAAAATAAATGAATCAAAACATATACCAGAAGAACAATTATCACCTTTATTAAATATTCTCTCAGGTGAAATTCCTCGTAACATAATTTTTGAAATATTACAAAAGAGAAATCAAACAGATCCAAATATAATAACAAATTTAACAAAAGCAGTAGAAAAAGGAGGTAGTGTAGTTCATTTAGGAGTAATATTAACACATTCACTTTTAAACAGTCATACAGGAAATGATAAATTTTTAAAAGATAACATAACATGGGTTTCAAAAGCAACAAACTGGGCTCGTTTTTGTGCAACATCATCTCTTGGTGTAACACATATGGGAAATGTGAAAAAAGGACAAGATATAATGAGACCATATCTACCTGGTAATAGTCAAACAACATCAATTTATGCTTATGGTGGTGCTTATTATGGTATTGGATTAATTTATGCTAATACAAATGATGCTAATATTAAAAATATGTTATTAAGTGCTTTGGAATTAAGAGGTAATGAAAAAGAACCTATTCAACATGGTATTTATCTTGCTTTAGGTTTAGTTTGTATGGGAACTCATGATAGAGAAATTTATGATACTATTAAAGCTGGGATTTTTAATGATAATGCTGTTATTGGTGAAGCTGCTGGTTATGCTGCTGGACTTGTTATGGCTGGAAGTATGGATTCTGAAGCTATTACAGAATTAATGAATCATGCTCATGAAAGTCAACATGAAAAAATTATTAGAGCTATTGCTATTAGTTTAGCTTTAATTGTTTATGGGGGAAGAGAAGCTGCTGATACATTAATATTTAATTTAATTGAGGAAAAAGATCCTATTTTAAGATATGGTGCTATGTATTGTATTGGTATGGCTTATGCTGGAAGTGGTAATACTGAAATGTTAAAGAAATTAATTAAAGTTTCAGTTTCAGATGTTGATGATAATGTAAGAAGATCAGCAATGATTAATATAGGTTTTCTTCAAATTAGAGACCCAGATATTTTATTTGAGAAATTAAAAGTTATATCATTATTAAGTGAAAGTTACAATAGTCATGTAAGATATGGTGCAGCAATGGCAATTGGAATATCATGTGCAGGAACAGCTAAAGTAAATCCATATAAAACAATCCAACCATTATTCCAAGATCCAAATTATTTAGTAAGACAAGTAGCCTTAATATCATCAGGAATAATATTTTCCCAAACAACAAGTAAACAAGAACCAGGAATTCAAACATTCCTTGATAATTTAGAAGAAGTAATAAATAATAAAGATGAACATGTATTAATTCGTTTTGGTGGTTTATTAAGTAAAGGTTTAATGGAATTAGGAGGTAGAAATTGTAATATAAGTTTAGTATCATCAACAGGAGAAAATAAAATGACATCAATAATAGGAATGTGTCTCTTCACTCAATATTACTATTGGTTCCCAATGATACACTTTATCAATCTTGCAGTAAATCCAACAATGTTAATAGGATTAGATAATACAATGCATCCCCCAAAAAATTATAAAGTATTATCAAAAAGTAAACCAAGTATCTTTGGTTATCCAGTTGAAGATAAAGAAAAGGAAAAAACTAAAAAAGTAAAAACTGAAGTTGCAGTATTATCAACTCATTCAAGAGTAAAAGCAAAAGATAGAAAAACAACATCAACAATGAATGCAATTAAAGAATCAAGTTCAAAAATGAGTCAAAGTAGTGTTGAATTAAAACCAGCTCCTTCAGGTAAAATTCCAACTGAGGAAGAAAAGAAAGAAGAAGAAAAAAAAGAAGAAGAAAAGAAAGAAGAAGAAAAAAAAGAAGAACCAAATGAAGAAATTTTAAATAATCCAATTAGAATTTTACCAAAACAAAAAAATGTTATTGAAGAAATTTTAGATCAGGATTATTTACCAATTGTAAAAGGGAGATTAAATGGTTTTGTAATGTTAAAGAAAAAAAAAGATGATGCTGTTGCTGATTATGGTGAATTTAAAGAAGTTCAAGTTATGGAAAAACATGAAGAAAAGAAAGAAGATAAGAAAGAAGAAAAAAAAGATAATTATACACCTGTTCCTACAACAGAACAAGATTATGAAATTCCTGAAGATATTGATATGGGAAATATTAAATAAGTTAAATTTTTTAAATATTTTATTAAAAAAATAAAAAATATTTAAAAAAAATTTGGTTTTAATTTTATTTTTGTTTAATTTATTTTTTTTTTTATTATTTTTTTTATTTTTTGAATAAATCACCTCCATAATCTTCCATTTCTTTTAAAACTTTATTTGCTTTATCAATCCAATTTTCAAATCTTACTTTTAATACATTTATTTTATCATTATCTAAATATTTAGGTTGAATCCAATTAACAACTACTTTTTCTTCAACTTGATCAATATGTCCTTTAATTAAACCAAGACTTAAAGCTTTCATAACAATATATTCAATTTGTTTAGATTCAACTAAACAATTTTGCATAATTTCTTTATATAATATTGTTCTTTCATTTTTATTTTTTTGAAAAATTAAATCAAGTAAAGCAGCAATTCTAATTTTCATTTCTAAAAAATCAGTTTTATCTTTTAAAATATTATTCCCTGAAATTTGTGATTGATAAGTTTTCATCATTTGTAAAAATTGATCAACTTTTGCAGAATTAAAAGATAATATTAAATTATAAATCCATTCATATTCAGTACCATGCATTAATTTAAAAAAATCTTTTTCTATTAATTCAGCAAAATTAAACATTTTTTCTCCTATTAAAGAAGCTACACACATTTTAAAACATAAATTTAATTTTTCATTTTCAGAAATTTGATTTTGATATGCTAAATATTGAAAAGCATTATGATAAAATTCATCATAATTTTCTTTTTTTTCATAAAAATAAGTTGATAATCTATAAAAATCAATATAAATAACAGGATCAATTTCACTTCTTTTTTCAAATTCATCTTTAATTGAATTTAAAATATCTTCTAAATCATACATTTTATTTAAATCTAAATAACAATATCCTCTTAAAATTTGAACATATAATTTTTCTTCTCCTTCAAATTTCATTTTATTTTCTATATTTTCAACAAAAGATAATCCTTCATCCATTTTTCCTTTATAATTTGAAAGAAGTAATTGAACAAAATGTAAAAATTTCATTGGATTTAATGAACTTTCTGTAAATATTACTAATCCATTATATAATTCAATTAAATCAGTTGATTTTTGAACATCTTCATTTGATGCGAATTTTATTAAGTTATCTGAAAGTTGATGCCATAATCTTTGATTTAAATTACTATCTATTTCATCTAAAATTTCTTTATGTGATGGATATTTTGTCATCAAGTTTTGGAGAAGTTTAAAACTATCATTGGGGATATTTGCATAATTCATTATTTTAATATGATTATTTTTTTTGAATTTTAATTTTTATTTTTGGGGTTTTGTTATTTTATGAAAAGATTATTATTTAAATATTAAATTTGAATATTGTTTTTTTATCAATTAAATAAATATTTAAAATATTAAATATTTAATTTAAAAATTTTATAAAATTTTTCAATTTTTTGAATTAAAATTTTTAAAAAATATAATAAAATTTAATATATAAATCAATAATTTAAATACTGGATTTCAATTAA
>Ga0256407_10013573_pt1 | contig 10875 bp, 17 predicted proteins | sample RumenRJG_04DNA_FD_193489 | JGI IMG/M metagenome (GOLD analysis project Ga0256407, IMG submission 193489) | Bovine rumen microbial communities from Lethbridge, Alberta, Canada - RJG_04 | ecosystem: Host-associated > Mammals > Digestive system > Stomach > Rumen | place: Canada: Alberta... | reverse complement strand
AACGAGAGGAAATAATGGATGGTGTGTGAAAGAAAGAAACGCAAAAAAGAAGAGAACCGTTAAAATGATTCTCTTACTTTCTTTATGTACTCGAGAGACTCCATTATGTTCTTTAGTCTCTTCTTATGTGCTTTTTCTTGTCTCCTTAATCTATGTAGTACCGAATGTTTTAGTGTCGGGAAATCAGAAAATACCTTAGCTCCAAATAGGTCATTCATTACTACTGTCTTAAATTTTTCTATGCTACCTCGAACATACCAAGAAGCATAACACCACATATACGGATATTGAGTTTCGGTAGGTTCATATTTTATAGTAACATGTCCATTCTTAAGAATTTCTATCTCGGTTATTAGACATTCAGCATAGATCACCCAATTCTTACATCTATGCACTATCCAAACCTTATCTCCTTTTTTAAGTTCAGAGATTAGTTTTGGTGTATATCTGGCAAATAGGTTATCTCTCATAGTAGGTCTGGATCATCGTACTTATTTCCAATCACCTTAGTTTGTCTGTCTAGTGCTAAACCAATCATATCCGGAGCTACTATGTTTATCGATCTGAAGGCAAAACAAGCATAATCAGTATTTCGAATAACCAAGTACTTAAAACCATGATACTCGACAATATCTCCTTCGTATACTTTAGTTCCTTCTTTATCTCTTAAGCAAGTCCATTCTCCGATAGTATTAAGATCTACCTGACAATCCTCTAAGTCATCAAATCCAAGTAGAGTCTTAGGAATAATGTAATCTTCTGCTCCATCGTTAAAGAGATTTCCGTATAACCATTCCCCAGTACCTAATTTCTTTCCTCTAAATTCATAGTCTCTTAGAACAGCCATAGTAATCCTAACATAATTCCGATAAATAGCGAGTATATAAAAATATCTGCAAAATTCAAGAGCTTATACCATACCGGATTAAGTCCTCTAAGTACTGCAAATAGACCAAGAGTAGGAAGACCAAATTTCCACCACCCAGGACACTCTTTACCTATTCCAAGCTCTTCCCAGAAAAACAGATTCCAAGATGCCCAGAATAAAGTACATGTCAGGGAATATACAACTGCTAATTTTAAGATCCCCAAGAAAATATCTACATGTTTCTTAGTTTTCTCATTCTTTTCTTTTATTTCTTCTTCTGTCATATCTTATAATTTTATTTCTCAACTATAAGGAACTGACTCCCTTATAGGTGATGAATTATATACCATACAAGATTAAATTATATTTACCTCTGTCAGAAGATGTGAAGAGGTACTTAGATGGAAAATCAATTATGATATTTCCTTGTGATTCTAAGAAATTTAATAAGAGAACTAGAGAAAAGCTTAAGGAATATTACTCTAGTTGCTTTAAACTAGAACCGACTGAGTTTAATTCTCTTAGGTGGGAAGATATCGAACTCTTAAACTCAGGGATAGAGGTTAGTTTTTATGATCAAATGGAGCACGAGTATTTCTATATAATGAATACTTCGACTGTCATGAAAATAAATCATCCGGAGCTTGAGAAACGTTATAAGGGAGTAGATTTTATAGCACCTCTTGAGAATGATAAACTCTTAGAACTGATAAAAGAATCTGGATATATGAGTGAAAGAAAAATTCATGGTAGCTTTTGTTGTAGATATGATACTTCTATAACAACCTACTATGGAAATGTTACTCTAGAGATAGAAAATCCGGATAACTTAACTCTATCTGTCGAGAAGGATTCAGGAAAGTTACTCTATGATACTAGGAAAACAAGAAGATGGGAGCCTGGTAATGTATATGTCTTGTCTAAAGGAACTAGAATACTTTACCTTGGGATAATACATAATAAACTCCCGATTACCGAAAGATTGTCAGCCAGATATAATATAACAAAAGGACAATATTTAGTTTCAAGAGTTGATAATTATAATATGGATGTTGAAAGTGATAAGAGAGAATCAACATATCACTTATACATAAACTTAGATGAATTCTTTGAAAAACTAGATAAAGAAATTCTTAATAAGATTTTGATGTACCGAGGAAAAGAGTTGTCGGTGTTTTTAAAAGCACTACCGATGATTCTTAATAATCAGAATGGTTCTAATGTATTAACTGCTCTGATGTACTATAAAACAATCCCTCTAGGTGCATTCTCTGAAAAGTTCTTAGTTTGTCCTGGGGAAGAAGGATTGATAGAAAACATACTCAATGAGTTTTTCTTAGATCTTTTCAGAAATTCATATAATGGAATTGGCATAAATTTTGCACACTGGTTAGAGTATGACAAATTGACAGACCTCGAGAAATCTGCGATTGATAGTAGTTATAAAAAATATGTAACTACCTATTCATCATTTACCGGGAGTGCAGAAGAAATAATACAGAATCTTCTAAAACCTAGTACACCAAGTTATTATTACGGATATACTAGGAGTTTTAGAAATATCTTATATGTGGTAGGGAAAGAAAGATTTAAGACTTACCTGACCAAATGAATCTATTAATCAAAGTTGACGCTAGAGAAGGGGAAGAAAGTACTTGGATGACTTATATAACAAAAGAAGAACTCCGTATACTTAAACCCCTCCTCTTAGAAATCAAAAATCATGAAGGCTATTTTCCGACTGGCCAGTACTTAGAGGATGAGCCTAAACCAGAACTCCTATATTCTGGCTATCAAGGGTGGAATATACTGAAGGGAAGATTACCAACTCCGATTTCTGGCTTTAAGAGAATAACTGAGATTCACATATATGATGAGCCGAGTTCCTTATACATGTAATAATAAACAAATAAAAAGACAAATATGGACAAGATTAATTTTGTAAGACCAGACGCATTAAGCGAAGAGATTAAGCAAGGAGGATTAATTAATATAGTAGCTCCTATTATTCCAGTAGTTGACAACAAAGCTGATATGGTAAAGAAACAGAATTCTGAAATCAGTCTTAGCGTATTGAATAGTGTTAACTTCTTAGGATAATGGTTGATTACAAAAAACATATAGACTATCTCTTGGACGAACATGTATCCAAGGAAGATAGTATTGCATATCTTAAGGCTCAGAGTGACCTTAATAATGAAGATAGACTTCTGATTTATTCGTATTGCTATCCTAGACATCTCCTAGATAGAGAGTTACCAAAGCATATACAACATTTTAGAAGCACACAAGGAAATAACGGTATGGGATGGCTTAAACCCTACTACCGTGAAGCATCCATCCTGGTAGAAGCCTATAGAGGAATCCAGTATGGAAGATTTATGAGACACTTGATGCATTCTTTCTTAGAGGATCCTGAAAAACTTGGATCTTGTTCTGGAGAAGGAGAGGATAGTTGCCCGCTATGTGGAAAGAAAGTATACTATATCGGATCATGGAATGAAAATACAGATCCTGAAGCAGAGACGTTGGCAATAATATCAAGCGATTCAAGTGTTTGTTTATGTAAAGACTGTATGGTTCAGCTTGCAGAAAGTTTTAATATGATTGAAAAAATTGAGGGTAAAGGATTCCTCAGTTCATTTAAATATGAAAAACGCAGATGATAAAGGCTGAAACTCTAATATATGAGAGACTGGGTTGAATATTCCCCAGTCTTATAATTTTTTAATTTTAGATCTAAAATGGATAATATTATTGATTTCAACTACGAAAATCATAACCCTGAGCTTATTATTAATGAGTTCGAAACTGGTATTACTCCAGAGGACATCACTAAGAGAAGCCACAACGGTATGGCAATTCGTAAAGAGAATGATCTAATTGCTTGGAAGGATGATGAAGAAATTTATGATCCGGCTGATGTAGAAGCAATTGAGATCAAGGAGGGTGACATCTTCCTCCAAGTAGGTTCTACAGCTGGACTGACTATTGTAACAACTCCAGCTATCGCAAATGAACCTGAATTAGTTTGGGAAAGCTCTGATAATTCTATAATTGAAGTTAATCAGAGTGGTGTTGTTTTTGCTAAGGCCGAAGGTTCTGCAGATATTTTTGCAAGCGTTCCTGGTTCTTTCACAAAGTGCTTTGTTACTATCACAGCTACAGCTGATGGTAAGGTAGGACCAGACAAACCAGCAGAAAAGGAAAATACCCCAGAACAGGATGCTATCGAGCAGAATATTGAAGAGCAGATTTTGAGTGGTACAACCTCTATTACTATTCCGGAAGGCTCTAATAATATTACAATCCCAGAGGGAAATACTAAGGCTATAACTTTAGTTGGTAATATTGCTCCTGGTGCTACTATCACAAATAACTCTGGTAAGTCTGTTACAATCAATAACAGCGGTAGTGAACCTGTAAATATTATTATCGAATCTCCTAATGCTTCTGTAACTCTGAAGGGTAACTATACAGAAGTTTGGGCAAATACAAAGACAATCAATGCATCAAGTGCTAAGATTGGTTCTGTAACTTTCGATAATGAACTTGAAGGTAAAGGTAACCTTTCGGTTAATGCTGACTGGAGTGATCCTGTCGAAGTTATTAGTTACAATACTAATGCTATGACAATCTCAAATGCATCTGACGAGTCTGTTCTCGAAGAGCTTACAGTAACTGCACCCCGTTCTTCTGTTACTATCAATGGTAAGTGGGGTAATGTAAATGCAACAGTAAGTAAGCATACATTGACACTTAATCAGAACTTCCATGCAAATAAGCTGGTTGTTCTTGCTGGTAATGTCCTTGTAAAGAACTGTTTCCCGGAGCAAGCTTATGATGAGATTGAGCTGGCAGAGGGTAGCACAGTAGGTCCTTGCACTTACTATTGTCCTGGTGCTAGTAATACAACATCAAATCCTGGCGTCTACAATATTGTTTCAGATTGTAGATATGCTAACGGCATTGTTTATGGTACCTTTGCTTCTGGTAACTATGAATACAACAACTATGCTAGGTTTGAGACAGGCAATAAGAATGGTATTTGCTTAATCAGAAGTGGTGTACATGCTTATTTCAAGGGAGAAGGCGTATGGGTTAATCCTAATGGCTATGGTATGTGGTTAGCTTCTGATAAGGGATCTATAGATATTTATGGTGGTCATTTTATTGCTGAGACACACGCTGTTTATGCTGAAAAAGGTACTATCAATATCTATGGTGGTGAATTTGAGCTTAATGCAGGTGATCCTAAATATCTTTTGAATTGTCTTGATGCAGCTTATACTGCAGGGACAGCTAAGATTATTGTTTATGGAGGTAAGTTCCATGACTTTGATCCCGCTAATTCTATGTCTGAGCCTGGTGGTCCTGTAAGCTTTGTAGCTCCTGGTTACAAGTCTGTCGAGATCGAGGAAGGCATTTGGGAAGTTATAAAGGACGAATAATCCTGTTTCATAATAGTATCAATTTGGAGAACTGGGATCTTTTTATAAGTTTCTCGGTTCTCCTTCTATTCTGATTTATGGAGAAAAATTATTTAGAAGTATTTTTCTTTCCAGATATACCTTGGCAACCTTATCCGGTATATAGTGTATCTGAGAAAGGAAAAGTTTATAGTATTAAAAATATCTTACATCCAAACGATAAGAGTGCTAAGAAATTCACAAGAAATAAATAGCTTAAACGAAGATCTGCACAAGCTAAAATGTTTGACATGTTGATTAATGTTGGTTTCTGGGATCCTCTTCCTGTAGTTCGTGAGTTTCCTGTGATAATACAAAATCACTTAAGAACTCCTGGTATAGATGGTGGATTTTTCTTAATCGATTATTTCTTTCCAACCCTAAATCTTGCTGTAGAATTAGATTCGGATTTACACAATGATGCAAAAGATAGGGCTAGAGATCAGTATATGGAGAGGATTGGAATAGAAACTTTTAGAATAAGAAACTTAGAAAAACCAGAAAACTAGAAAGGAAGATTTCGGGAACTAACAAAGAAGATGAGAGAAATGACACCTTCTGAGAGCCCTAGAATTTTTATGTTTACAGATAATATTCGCTTATCGAAGGGCCTATAATCCTTAATAATGTAAATTTAAAAATTAATAACTATGAATGTTCAGCCTGGTTATGACCCAGAAAAAAGGTGTGTTACACTTAATGTAGAGTCCAATCTTCTGAGAAAATACTTTAGCAATTTCTCTGGTATGATTGTAGATGATCCTGGTGTTCCTAAAAATACAGAGGTTACACAGATTGATGAAGTTACTGCACAGATCTCTTTTCCAATTGACGATAAGAGTGTTGTGAAAATGGTAACTGATAATAAGATGTCGATAGGTATAGATCCAAGCAGCTTAAGTGTTTTTCAGACTATCATAAATTCTTTTATCGGTAGTGCACTAAAGAAAGAACTGAAGACTACAGAATTTATACCCCTATATGGATATCCCAAAGAAAATCTAAAGGTGGATATACAAGAGGCCGTAAAGAATAAGAGAAAGCTGTGTATCATTAAAGATTACTCAGAATATCTTGAAATGTCTGAAAGCAAATCTAATAAGTATATTTTCCATCAGATTTTTGTCGAATTTGGTACTCATGAATATACGGAAGCAGCGATCTTACTCTACAACGAAAAACTAGAGGAACTCAGAGAAATGTTTGAAGATTCTCTGAAGCTAGAAGATTGGTGTTAAACTAAGAGTGAAGATTAAGTTCTTCACTCTATTAAATTTAAAAAATAAAAATGATTCAATTAAGTGAAAAAATTACAGTTCTTAACCCAGGAGATCAACTTCCTGCGGTAACGAATGATTCAATCAAGCTATATCTCGGAGGTACTATGGATTTTGGTTCCTCAGAGAATGATTGGCAAACTAAATTTCAGGAAGGGTTGCTAAAACTGACGGATCCCTTGAAAGGACTCCTGATGATACGTGGAACTAACTGGATAATTTTTAATCCACATGTACCACCAACACAACCCTTGGCTCCTACGCTGGATAATCCTGAGTTCGTAAGCATCATGCAGTGGAGAATGCAGATGATGGATTTGGCTGATATTGTATTTCTCAATATCATGAACAAGTCAGTATCTCCTACTCCTATTCTTGAGTTTGGAACTTTGGTAACATCTGGTAAGTTAGTTGTAAGATGTGGTGAGAAAAATCAAATATATTCTCAGATTAGACTATACTGTGAAAAATATAATGTTCCACTTCTTACAGGAAAGACATCAGTGAAAGACGTAATATTGTGTGCAGGGAGTTATATAGAGAAGTTTAGAGACTTACAACAACTTCAATTGCCAGAATAAATATGAAAACACTGATAATATTAAAAGGATTAGTTAAATCAGAGAAGAAAAGGTGGGTAGAACGGGAAGGACTATCAGATTTCTTCTTAGATATTGATATAATAAGGAAACTCTACTCAAATCCAGAATTAATAACACCATTTAAAAGTATACTTACTAAATCATTTGGTGATACTGTTTATTCTGAATTTATGAGAATCTTGATTATAAAATTGTCTAAAGGAGGATTGGTAGTAATAGATCCTGAAACAGAAAGCCTAAAGACACTAGAAAACTTAGCTCTTATTTTTGGGTATACAGTATTTTATGTAGTCTTAGGTATTCCACAAGATTATATGACAAAACCTAAGCTCTATAGTCTTTCCTATTATCCACAAAAACGAAAAGATGAACTAAAAAGAGAAGTAGTCAATTTCATGAATCTTGAATTTACCGATAAAAATACTATCACGAGATATAAAGAAATTGAAACATACTGGGAGAAAAAATGTAAAGGTGAGAATTATTTCAAAGTTGGAAAGAAATCTAAACCGGTATTGCATATTTCAGATATTCACTCCAATTATTCCATGTACAAAAATCTTCCGTCTCCGGATAGATATAGTCTGCGCATATTCCATGGTGACTATATAGACGGACCAGAAGAAGGTGGATCCAGGAAAATGATTGATGAAGTATTGTGGGGTGAACAAATACCTGGGACCATATGGATTGAAGGAAATCATGAGCTCAGATTAAGAAAGCAACTAGGTATTATAATGCTAAGCGCCGGAGGTAAAAATAAGGAGGTCAGAGATCTTCTTAAGAAATCGTTACCTGAAGATTATATGAAGACAACTTTTAGAGAGTTTTCTAATATTCCACCAGACCAGGCAAAGGAATATTTGATCAAGTTAAATGAGGTTCTAAAATTATTTGCTATCATAGAAACAGGAAAGATAGTTTATATTTGTACTCATTCTGGACTTAAGTATGTAGAACAAATCTCACCTAAATTCATCGGGTCTGTTATTTACGGAAACCGAGATATGAATAGGGTTGATAAAGAATTTTCGATACATACCAAGAATACAAATTATTGGTCTGTCCACGCTCATTGTAAATATTACGGAGATTGGATGACTCATAAATTCCGGAATGTAGTAAACTTAGACCCTTAGAGTAACGAAGAAATTATTTTTGCAGAACAAGACAAAAACAATTGGAAAACATGTCAAATCGGAAAATAAACGTAAAGATTAAGGGTTCGGATAGTCTTAGAGCTGTCCTAGAAGAACTTAAAGGATCGGTCATCGGAGAACTTGAAGTTACCATGACGATCAAAGATACGAAGGATGTAGTATCTTATATTTGTAAATCTCCTCATATAATCGATTGGGATGATGTAAGTAGGGAGAATGATAATCCCGTTGTAGAAGAATCTGACAGCGAAGAACCTCAAGAATCTATGGTACAGGAAGAGGCTATAGAAACTGAGCCACTCCCTGAAGAAACGGTAAACGAGGAAATTCAAAAAGAAGTTAGCGAAGAAAGAGATCCATACATAACAGAATTAATTGGGGTAGGCGAGAAAAATTGGAATGAGCTAGCCTGGATGATTGAAGCTGTATGGAATGTGGCTCAAACTTCTCCTAGCCTCTTATTTGGAACTAGATTCTTTGTTAATGCTGTCAAAGGTATATACAACGGAAAATTAGTAACTCCAGAACATGCTATCTTGACAATGGTGCTGGAAGGTTACTATAAGAGTTACTCGTGGGATGAAGTACAAGGTGATATAACTAAGAAACTTCACGAATCTTGGAACTCACTTAAAGGTATTACACTTTCTGATTTAGCAACGAAACTATATAAGTGACCGAAATTATGGATAAGGATAAAGCATTGATAGTATTAAAAAACATCTTAGAACGAAATAAAAATGGTGTTGGTGGTCATAAGATGGGAGAACTAGTATTGATAAAGAAATATCAGGAGTACGGAATTCTCTTATCGATAAAAGGAGAAGAATTTACTGGGAGATCTGTAAAACCAATATTCAAATCTCCTGTAGAATATAAAGCTTCACCAGATCATAAACATAATACTTGCGTCGTCCTTACCATAATGAAAGATGATAACTACGGGAATGATTACTATGGATTCCGAGTTAGATATGTTAGCTCGAAGGAATTACAAAAACTAGAAGAACCAGAGAAAGAATTTAAGACAGCCGAAAGCCTAAGTGATCTAGAGAGACACTGTAAGGAAGAATGTTTTATGGAGTGCTCGAAAGAATGCTCACTCTGGAAATATAGTAATACACGTAAGAAGCCCTGAAAGCCTTATATATGAGATAAAAGCTCCTCAAGATATTTCATTGGGGAGCTTTAATTTTTATTTATATTCGAAACATTAACAATAAACAGATAATAATTATGGGACGAAAAGTAAACAAAAGATTTTATCCAACCGAGGAAGATCCTAGGTATGGATGTGCATTTCAAGTAGAAGATCTCCAGTTTATAACTATTGATGGAGACTATACAGATTGGGTCGGACTATGCTATTTAGACGAAAGATTAATAAGTGTAGGTAAAAATTGGTCCGAGTGGAAAAAGAATAAGAAAAGAATATCTGATGAATTTACAACGGATGCAAATAAAATGATAAATCCTAAAGTTACTCCATATAGAGATGTAGTAGCCATTAAGGTTCACTATCTTGGTGATCCAGAGGGTTCATTTCAGATACTCTAAACCAAACCTAGCCAGATATAAAATTATTCTGGCTTCGAAACAAATAAACAACAATATGAATAAGAATATTTTATATATCGGAGTCGAGCTAGACGAAGATAGCAGAGAATTGCTTAAAGAGAAATTCAGAAAGCAACGTGATGAGTGGAAATTATATTGCCACCATATGACGATAGTATTTAATACCAAGAACACAGAATTAACTGTACCTGAAGAAATTTGGTTACGGGAGAATATGGGAAAATCACAGATTCTAGTTGTGTCTCATTATGGAGAAACATCTAAGGTAGCAGCTGTAAGAGTTATGACAAATGTTCCTTCAAGGAATAAGTTTAAGCATATAACGATAGCAACCAGGGATGAAGGTAAACCATATGAGTCAAACCTTATAGAAGAGTGGACCTTAACCGAGCCTCTTATTCTAACAGGAAAGGTAAAGACTTGGTATCGAAAGAAAGAAAAAAGAGAGCAGATCAATTAAAGATCTACTCTTATTTTTTTAGTCGTCTACAAATTCAGATGCTTTTCTCAGAGCTTCACGCATAGCTAAGTAAAAAGCTTGGTTTGATCCACTCCAATGAATCACAACATTATTTCCACTGAGTTTGTATACATCTTCTCGATAATTATAAACTATCTTATCATCATTGGTTAATTCAGATTTTGTCGAGGGAGTTATTGATACATAGATACCATAAAGCTTCCTAAACTCATCTACGATATAACCAAATGTAGGAGTCTTTGACATATCTCCTACCGGTGGAATTATACTCTTAAAGTATGTATTCCAATCCGCCACAGTTACTCTATTTCTATCGTCTGTCATTTTATAGTATATTAGTTAATTTTCCAAATACATCACCTACTCCTGCACGTTCTAGGAAAATCGGATAGCCTTTGTAGACTATCTTTTTATTTTTCCACTGTATATACGGGCTATAG
>Ga0256407_10013571_pt1 | contig 10876 bp, 4 predicted proteins | sample RumenRJG_04DNA_FD_193489 | JGI IMG/M metagenome (GOLD analysis project Ga0256407, IMG submission 193489) | Bovine rumen microbial communities from Lethbridge, Alberta, Canada - RJG_04 | ecosystem: Host-associated > Mammals > Digestive system > Stomach > Rumen | place: Canada: Alberta | collected... | reverse complement strand
TGTAAAAGGTTAATAATTTAATATTATTTTTTTTAATGATTATTTTTTTTTTTTTAATTTTGTTTAAATTTAAAATTAATGGATTATGAGAATGGGAAGGAATATGGAAATGGTAATAAAGATATTTTAATTCAACAATTAAAGAATCATATTATTGAAATGGAACAAAATGAAAAAATTTTTGAAAGATTAAATAATAAATTTACAGAAATGCAAGAAGAGTAAATTTATTTTTATATTAATTTCTCATTAGATTTGTTAATTTAAGTAATGAGAAAATTGCAATTGAAAAAGATTTAAAATCTCAAATTGAAAAAATAAAATATGAAAAAAATGAATTTCAAGTAAAATATAATGAAAAAGAATTATTAAATCAAAAATTATTACAAGATTATGCTAATTTAGAATATATTATACAAACAAAAGATAATAATATACAAGAATTAAAAAGCCAATTATTAGGATATAAAAAATTAAAAGATGATAAAATAAAATATGATAAATCAATATCAGAATTAAAAGGATTAAAAAAAGAAAATATAAAAGAAATTGAATATTTAATTTCTCAAAATAAAGCATTAAATAAAAAATTAGATGAAAAAGAAAAAATTATTTTTCAATTAGAAAATGAAAAAATTAAAATAACGCAAGAAATAAAAAGTGAAAAATCAGACAGAATAACTCATAAAGAAGAAAAAATTTTATATTATGAAAATCAATTAAGAGAAGCAAATCAAACAATAAATAAAATGAATGAAATGATTAAAGAATTAGAAAAACAAATTGAAGATTTACAAAAAGATATTGATAAACATAATAATAAACAATTAAATGAAGATTATATTCTTTTAAAAAATATTTTACAAAATAAAGATGAAGAAATTAAAAAATTAATAATTGAAAATAATATACTTAATGAACAAAAAAATAAATTATATGAAGATAATACAAAAATGTTTAATGAGATTTCAATATTAAAAAATGAAATAAATAAAATTACTAGAAATCAAATTGGAAAAAATTGCCTATCAAAAGAAAAACAAAATGAAAGCAATAATGAAAATATTTTTTCAAGATTAGAATTTAATTCAAAAAATATTGTAATGAATGATTTAGAACAAAACAAATTAAAGAAAGAATTAAAAATGAACAGTCCTGAAATTCATTTTAAAAAAAATTATAAATTAAATAATATTTTTAAACAAAATTCTAATGAATATATAAATACATTAAGTATTGAATGTGGAATGCAATCAAGTAATTCTTTTAATAATATTTAATAATTATTTTCAATTTTCTTATAATTAAATAATATTATAATTCTATAAAAATTACTTTTAAATAGAGAATTAGGTAAAAAATGAACAATACAATAAAATAGATTTATAAATTATCATTTTATTGTTATGACCTTTATATAAATTTTTTCTATTGATACAATTTGAAATAAACAAAAAATAAAATATAGATATTTTCATATGTCTTAATTTAATTTTTTAATAAATTGAAAAAACAATTGAGATATACTGTGATGATTTAATAGTTCAAATATTTAAAAAATTTAATTATATATTTAATTTATATTATTTAATAATAACCATTTTTTTTGAAATAAAAAAATCAAAAATTTTTATCTTATTAATTATAGATTTAAATATTATATTGATTTAATAAAATATGATTAATATGAATAATAAATAATTTATATTTAACAAAATGAAATAAAATAAAAATTTATAATAAAAAATAGCATAAAACAATGATGTAAATTAAAAAATAAATAAAAATAAAATCTCTAATAAAATATAACTCATTAAAAAAAAATAATAAATAATCTTCAAAAGCAAAAAAAATGACAACAGAAAATCAAAACGAATTAAATTTAGGATCAAAATTTAAAATGTTTGTTAATAGAAAATTAGGAAACGGTGCATTTGGTGATGTATATCAAGGACAAAATAAAAAAACTAAATCTTTAGTTGCAATTAAAGTAGAAAAAAATAAAAATATTCGTTTTTCTCAATTAAAAAATGAAGCATCTCTTTTAAAATATTTATCAGGTTGTGAAGGAATACCAAACATTTATCTTTATGCAAAAAGCAATGAATATTCATTTTTAATAATGGATCTTTTAGGACCATCATTAGAAAATATTTTAATAAAAAATAAAAATAATCTTCCTTTGAATAAAGTAATTAATTATGGATTACAAATGATAGATAGAATTGAATATATTCATCAAAGACATATTATTCATAGAGATATAAAACCAGAAAATTTTTTAATTAATACAAATAAACAAAATAAAGATATTTTATATTTAATTGATTTTGGTCTTGCAAAAAGATTTAGAAACCCTAAAACTGGTTTACATATTCCATATAAAGATGGTAAATCATTAACTGGAACTGCAAGATTTGCTTCAATATATACTCATTTAGGAATTGAACAAAGTAGAAGAGATGATTTAGAAGGAATGATTTATACCTTAATATATTTAATCAAAGGAAAATTACCTTGGCAAGGTTTAAAAGCAAAATCAAAGGAAGAAAAAATTCAAAAAATAATGGAAAAAAAAATAGATATTCCTATTGATATTTTATGCAAAGGTTTACATAAAAATTTTGGTATTATTCTTCATTATTGTAGATCCTTATTATTTGATGAAAAACCAAATTATGATTTTATTAGGAAAAATTTAAAAGAAACTTTAAATGAATTAAATCAAAATAAAAATGAATTATTTATTACTTGTGAGAAAGAAATTTCACCAGAAACAAGTAATAATAATAATGTAAGTACAACATTAGAAAAAAAAAGTGATGAATGCCAAAAAGATGATTATAAAGTTTTGGATCTTAAAGCACAAATAAATAATATAAAGCTTTAAGAATTCAAAAAATTACAATTTGATTTTTTTCTTTAATTAATTAATTTTTTGTTATCATCTTTTGGTTTATAAATAGATAATTATATTGAAAATTGAAAGAATAAATAAATTTATTTTTGTATATGAATTTGTATTGAATAAATTATATATATATTTAAATAATTAAATAGCTCTGAACTAGAAATTTTGGATGAATAAAAAAATTAGGTGTAAATAGAAAATTGAGTTGTTAATGGGAAGACTTAATGTTGTTTGTTATTTAGTATTTATATAGAAATAATAATGAGTATTTTATAAATTTTTGTTAAATAGACTAATTTTTAAATTATTATTTGGGATTTAATTATTATTTTTTAAAACAACAATATTCAATTTGAATATTAGGAGAAGAAATAAATCAGTATTAATAGATAATTTATATTAAATTTTTTTAGAAAAAGATTTTAAATTAAATAATTAAATTCTATTTAATCATATTTATAAAATTATCATAAATATAAATTTAAAATTAATTTTATTTTTTTTAAAATTATCTCAAAAAATTTACTTAAAAAAATGCTAAGAAGAAAAAGATTTCAAGGTAAACAATTTTCTTCCTCTCCTTCATCAAACACAAGTTCTTTATCAAATAGTGAAATAACATCATTTCAAAATAATATCCCAACAAATATAATAATATATAAAAAATCAGAAAATGAATATTCAATAACAAATCCAAAAGAACAAATATATCAATATCATTATGTAAACCCAAACAAAAATGAATATCATCCAATTAATTATTCTCTATCATTTAAAAATAAAAATTTTGTAAGTAAATTTCGTTCTCATAATGAGAAAACATTTAGAAATGCCAAAAATATGAAAAATTTAAGTAAAGATATCATTGATTCATTATCATATCAAATTTATAATGGATTAGAAAATGGACCATCACTTTTGCCTCATAAAAAATATTGTGATTATACTGGATTTGAAACTAATTATACTGAATTAAATACTGGTATTAGATATTATAATGGAGAAATTTTTAGATTATTTCAAGATATGCCACAACCTGTTAAAGATCAATATCTTAATATTAGAAAAGCTTTGATTAGACTTAAATAAATTAATTAATTAAAATAAATTATAATTATTTTTTGAAAGATTAAATATTTTAAAAAATTTTTAATGAATTTTAGATTTATTTAATCAGCTTATTTTAGTTAAAATAAAATTTCAAGAAAATTAAATTAAGATAGATGAATTTAAAATTGCTAAATTTTATTTTATTTTTAATATAAGAATAATTTAATTGTCCAATTTTATTTTTATTATAATTTAAAAAAAATTTAAATTTTTATTTATGATATTTATGAAATAAATGAAAGTTTAAAAATTTAAATTAAATTATAATATTAGAAATATCTAATTTTAAATCCCGACCATTAACTTAATAAAAACTATTATAAAATAAAAAAAAATAAATAAACAAGCTTTACAATTTAATTTTTTTACTTAAATTCCCTAAATAACAAAAATAACGTCTTTCTAGAAACATAAAATAATATAATAAAAAATAAAACAAATAAAAAAAAATAAAAAAATAAAAAATTTATCACAAAATCCTATATAAGATCTAAAATTAAAAATTATATAATATTAAAAATTATTCATCAATATAAGATGAAAAGAAACCCATTAAAATCAAGCCAACAATCACGGTTAGGTTCATACCAATCACCAAAGTATGAATCTAGGATTTCAAAAGACGATAAGGAATTACAAAAATCTAAATTAAATGAAACTCAAGGTGAACAACTATCACCTCAAAGATTGCTTCGTGGAATAAAAAAAATTCGTAATAAAGGAATTTTATCTCTTGGTGAACATGGTAATACAAATGTTGTTATTGATACTGATTCTGAACTTTCATATGATGAAAAACAAAAAAAACCATCTGAAGTAAAATTAAAGAAAGGAACTACAAAATTACTTGTGAGTAAAATGGAACAAGGTCAATTGGATTCTACAAGAAAAAGTTTAATGAACTTAAAAAGTCAAAGAAGAGAAAAATTAAGTAATTTTATAGTAAAACCTGAAGAAAAATATTATGATTCTCCTGGAATGAATATTTATGGTACTGGAAGTGGAAGCATTTCTCTTAATCGTGATTATAATATTAGAATTCCAGGAAGTCTTTCTAGAAATAAGAAAAAGAAAGATCTTGCAATTACATCAAATAGATTTGCTTATGGAAATGAAGGTCAAGAACAAGAGAATGAAGAATTGATATCTCAAAGTTTTATTAATCCTCTTAGAGAAAGAAATATAAGACAAAGACAACAAGGAAATTTAGAAATTTTTGTTTCACCTGATGTGAAAATTACAACAAATATTAAAACGCCAAATTTAAGTTATATCAATTCACCTTCATATAATTATATTTCTGGTAATCAAAATTATAGAAATATAAATATTCAAGCAACACCAACTTATGATAAAAATAAATATTATTTTGGTTCAAGTGAAGGCCAACAAGCAACAACAGGAGGAAATATACCATCATCTGGTTCAAATAATCAATTAACTACAAATAATTTTCTTTATACAGTATCTTCCATTATGGATAATGAAGGTACTCCACTTTCAACTTATAAACCTATTAATTATAGTCTTTCACCTAAATCACCTTCTGGAGGAAAAGTTGATTTAAATTTAAATCCTTATCAAGAAGATTTGAGAAAGAAATATTATGCTATTTATAAAAATAAAATTGCTCAAATTATTTTGATTCAAAGAGCTTATAGAGAACATTTAGATTTGATTAATTACAAATTGGAAAAAATTCAATCACTTTGGAGAGGTTATTGGTTAAGGAAAGTTATTTATGTTAGACTTCTTATGTTTTATAAGGGACAATGTTTAATTGATCATCTTTTAAACTTTTATTCAATGATTGCTAAAAGACATTTTAAACATTTTTGCTATAAAATTTCATTTAGAAAAAATAGAAATATTTCTTATAAATTTTTAAGTGATCAAATGGACTTAATTGGTAAAATGAAAATGTTAAATTTGACTGGAACATCTTCAAAAAGGTATACATTTGAAAAAAATTCTTTGAAGATTCAAAAAGGCTCTAATTTCACTTTTGAAGGACTAATTGATAAATATTCTAGAAGGTCTACAAGAGTTAGTAAAGCAATTCAAGAAAGTGAAAAAAAATTTGAAAAATTATATTATGATTTATTGAAAAAATATGAAGAAATTAAAGAAATGACTCATCAATTTGATTTAAAAAAAATAAAAATGGCCAAAAAGAATATTGTTTTTGAAATATTATCTAGTGAAGAAGAATATAAAAATAAATATATGAAACAAGCTTTTTATTTAAAAGAGTCTAAAATTAATAAAGATAAAAGTAAAGAAGAAGAAGAATTAAATGAAGGTGAAATGTTATTTCCTGAGGATAAACAAAGTAATAAAACGATAAGTGATATTCAGCAGGAAGAATTTCCAAATCGAGGAAGACGGTATATTAGATCTACTGAAGAAGTAAAATCAAAAGAAATTGAAGAATATCGACCTAGTCAAAGAAGATATAGAAGATTTGGAAGAGAAGAAGATGATAGTATGAGTGTTAAAACTAAAGATTCTAAGTTATCAGTTCCAAAAAAATTATTTGATAATATTCAAATGGACTTTTCATTTAAAAATATTAATATTGTTACAAAAAAGAGAAAAGGATTTAATGTTGTTAAAAAACAAGATAAATTTACAATTAAAGGAAATATGAAATCACTATCTATTACTCCTAAAAGAGGAAGAATTCAAATTCGAAATGAAAATAAATTTACAATCAGAGGAACAACTGATACTAGAAGAAGTTCAAGAATTTCTTTATTAAAGAGAGGAAGGATTCAAGTTAGAAGTGAAAGTAAATTTACAATTAGAGGTAAAGAATCAACTGATAGAAGAAGTTCAAAAGTTTATAATTTGAGAAGAGAAAGAATTCAAATTAGAAGTGAAAGTAAATTTACAATTAGAGGTAAAGAAAGTAAACCTGTTATAGAAATAAGAAAAAAAGTAAAAAATGTTATTAGAAGTGAAAGTAGAGTTACAATTAAAGGTAAAAGTAATGATAGAAGAATTTCATTAGTTTCTACAAAAAGAGGAAGAATAGTTCCAAAAAGTATTAATACTTTTACTATAAGAGGAAAAGAACAGGAAAAATTAATATCAAAAAAAAAAGGAAGAATTGTTCCAAGAACTGTTAATTCGATTTTAATTGAGGGAAAAGAACATAAACCTGTATTTATTCCAAAAAAAGTTAAAAATGTGGTAAGAAGTATTAATTCAATCACATTACAAGGAAAAGAACAAGCAAAAAGTATAACTCCAAAAAGAAAAAGAATAGTACCTAGAAGTGTGAGTACTTTAACTATTGAAGGAGTTGAAGTTCCTCCTAAATTTTCTACAAAAAGAGGAAGAATAATACCAAGAAGTGTTAATTCAATCACATTACAAGGAAAAGAACAAGAAAAAAGTATGACTCCAAAAAGAAAAAGAATTGTACCTAGAAGTGTGAGTACTTTAACAATTGAAGGAGTTGAAATTCCTCCTAAATTTTCTACAAAAAGAGGAAGAATAATACCAAGAAGTGTTAATTCAATCATTTTACAAGGAAAAGAACAAGAAAAAGTTTCAAGTCCAAGAGCAAAAAGAATAGTACCTAGAAGTGTGAGTACATTAACTATTGAAGGAATTGAAATTCCTCCTAAATTTTCTACAAAAAGAGGAAGAATAATACCAAGAAGTCAAAGTCAAATATCAATATTTGGAATTTCAAAAAAAGAAACACCAAAAAGTTCAAGTATAACAAGAAAAGTAAGAATTGTAAAAAGAAATGAAAATATATTTTCTATTGATAGAGCATATGAAAGGAAATTAGAAAAACAACCTAAATTTGTCATCAAAAATGAAAATAAGATATTAATAAAAGGAACAATGCAAAGGAAAATAAGAGAACCATCACCAAAGAAAATAAGATTAGTAGCAAGAAAAGAAAATTCTTTTTCAATTGAATCTACAATTGATGAAACTTCAACAGAAGAATATTTATCTCCTAATCGTTATGGAAAATATAATAAATATAGTGCATCAAAAAAAAGACAAAAAAGAAAAGCTTATTTCTTTGATAATTTTAATGTACAAAAAGAAGAAGGTTTTTCAGTTATTGATATTTTATCACCTTCAAGAGAATATTCTGCAAATAAAAGAATGATGGTTTATGCTCAAAAATTAAAAGAAGAAAAAGGATTAGATATACATAAGAAAGATTTAATTAATATTGAAAAGAAAGTTAATAACTTATATATTAAAGCAGCTTATGAAAAGAAGAAAGTTAGATTGGTTATTCAAAATCCAAATTATATGAAATTTAATATTTTTAATAAATTAAAAAAACAAAAAGAAATTATTTATCTTAGTCCTTTAAGATTTGAAAAGACAAAGACAAGAATATCAACAGGAGGAAAATTATCAGTAATTGATATAAAAAAATCAAAAGAAACTATAATTAAAGCTAAATCAACATTATTAGATAGAATAAGAACAACTGAAAGAAAAAAAGAGGAAAAAAAAGAAATTACTATTGATAAAAGAAATAAAAAAGAAATTGAAGATGAAAAAAGTTCAAGAAGCCAAGTTCAATCAAGTCCTAGACAAAGAAGTAAATTCTTCAAAGAATCACTTAGTCATGAAAAAGATGAAATTAGTAATAAAAATTCAATTATAATTGTTGAAGAAAATAGTAAAACATATCCAATAAATACAACAGATAGAAAAATAACTATTGAAAAAGAAAATGAGATAATTGAAAGACCTCAAAATCTTAAAAATAGAACAAGAAAAAAAAAGAAAATTAGAAGAAGAGATAGTAGTCCAATTGAATCAGATAAAGAATTATTTGAATTTAATTCTAAAAAAATTAAATTTACTAAAAATATTTCATTTAATATAATTGATACTGAATTAAGAAGAATAAATAGACGTAACATTAAAAGTTCTGGAGATTTAATGGAAAATGTTATTAAAAATGAATTTGATTTTAAAAAAATAAAAAAAGAAAATATTAAATCAAGTCAATTTGCAGTTATAAATGGAAAAGTTGATGATTTTACAAAGAAAAAAGGTTATAGAACTAGATTTAAAGACATAACTAAAATTGCCATTAAAGAAGAACCATATCAATTTAAAGGAATCAGAATTGATAGATCATTTAGAAATATTAATATTAAGGGAATGAAAGGTAATCAAGAAATAAGTAAAACAATTAAAAAGTTTAGTAAAATAGAAAGAGAAAAAAGTGAACCTAAAGTTTTTAATATGTTAAAAGTAAAACAAAATAAAGAATTTAGTTTTTCTGTTGAACCTAAATATAGAAGAAACTTAATAGATGATAATCAAAGTAAAGATAAAAATAGAGATGAACTAAGATTAAGTAGAAGAGTCATCAATATTCATATGCTAGGTACACCTCAAAAGGAAAAAGTTGTTTCACAAAAGAGAGATAGTTTTAAATATTTGAAATCAAGAAAAATTATTGATCTTGAATTTTTAGCAATGGAAAAAACTATTCTTAAATCTGAAGAGATTCAAGTAGAAATCAGAGATATAAATAAGTTTAAATCTTTAAGACAATCTAAAAAAGTTAATAATATTCAATTAATAGGAAAAAAACCAGAAGTTAAATCAGTTGATACACCAAGAAGAGGAAGATTTGGAAAAAAAATAGAAACAATTGTTAAAGAAGAAGTTATGAAAGAATTACCTAAATTTAGTTCTTTAAGACAATCTAAAAAAGTTAATAACATTCAATTAATAGGAGGTAAAAAAGATATTGGTGAAGCAGAAATTCAAGTAGAAATTAAAGAATTATCTAAATTTAAATCTTTAAGACAATCTAAAAAGGTTAATAATATTCAATTAATAGGAGGTAAAAAAGATATTGGTGAAGCAGAAATTCAAGTAGAAATTAAAGAATTATCTAAATTTAAATCTTTAAGACAATCTAAAAAAGTTAATAATATTCAATTAGTGGGAGGTAAAAAAGATATTGGTGAAGCAGAAATCCAAGTAGAAATTAAAGAATTACCTAAATTTAAATCTTTAAGACAATCTAAAAAGGTTAATAATATTCAATTAATAGGAGGCAAAAAAGATATAGGAGAAGCAGAAATCCAAGTAGAAATTAAAGATATAAATAAATTTAAATCTTTAAGACACTCTAAAAAGGTTAATAATGTCCAATTAGTGGGAGGTAAAAAAGATATAGGAGAAGCAGAGATTCAAGTAGAAATCAGAGATATAAATAAATTTAAATCTTTAAGACAATCTAAAAAAGTTAATAATATTCAATTAATAGGAGGTAAAAAAGATATAGGAGAAGCAGAGATTCAAGTAGAAATTAAAGATATAAATAAATTTAAATCTTTAAGACACTCTAAAAAGGTTAATAATGTCCAATTAATAGGAGGTAAAAAAGATATAGGAGAAGCAGAAATCCAAGTAGAAATTAAAGATATAAATAAATTTAAATCTTTAAGACAATCTAAAAAGGTTAATAATGTCCAATTAATAGGAGGTAAAAAAGATATAGGAGAAGCAGAAATCCAAGTAGAAATTAAAGATATAAATAAATTTAAATCTTTAAGACAATCAAAAAAAGTTAATAACATTCAATTAGTGGGAGGTAAAAAAGATATTGGTGAAGCAGAAATCCAAGTAGAAATTAAAGAATTACCTAAATTTAAATCTTTAAGACAATCTAAAAAAGTTAATAATATTCAATTAATAGGAGGTAAAAAAGATATTGGTGAAGCAGAAATCCAAGTAGAAATTAAAGATATAAATAAATTTAAATCTTTAAGACAATCTAAAAAAGTTAATAATGTCCAATTAGTGGGAGGTAAAAAAGATATTGGTGAAGCAGAAATTCAA
>Ga0256407_10013570_pt1 | contig 10876 bp, 14 predicted proteins | sample RumenRJG_04DNA_FD_193489 | JGI IMG/M metagenome (GOLD analysis project Ga0256407, IMG submission 193489) | Bovine rumen microbial communities from Lethbridge, Alberta, Canada - RJG_04 | ecosystem: Host-associated > Mammals > Digestive system > Stomach > Rumen | place: Canada: Alberta... | reverse complement strand
TTCATTGAGGCGATCCAGACCGCAAAAGCCCGTCCGACAGTTGCTGCCTGGAGTGAAATGGACAACGACCTGACCGTTGCCATGACCGCAGTTGTGACTGGCGAAAAGACCGCTCAGGAAGCCATGGATGAGCTGGCTGCCAAGTGGGATGAACTCCTGAAATAATCATTGACCCTGTGGCGGAGCAGGCTGTCTGCTCCGCCACACTTTCCGGAGATGAGCACATGATCACGAAATCCCGTTTGAATCGAACGCAGCTGATTGCCTTGCTTTTGCCGGGCCTTTTGTTGTTTGCTGCCTTCACGGTATACCCGATAATCCGCCTGTTCTGGATGAGCTTGTGTGATATGAGCTTCTCCTCAATGCTCACACAGCCTTTCAACGGGATCGAAAACTATAAAGAAGTATTTCAGGACCAGACTTTTTGGACGGTGTTTGTAAACAGTATCGTATATACTCTCATCACTGTCCCAGGTCAGATGGCAATCGGTCTGTTTACCGCGATTCTGCTGAACGGGATCAAACGATTCAGTGTGACATTCCGTGTGATCAATTATCTCCCAGTTGTAACTTCCTGGGTTATCGCTTCCCTTGTATTCCGCTATATTTTCAACACAGAAGGACTCCTCAATTATTTCCTGTGGAAGGTTGTTGGAATAACATCATCAAATATACGTTGGCTTGATACCCGCTGGGGTGGGATCAGTGTTGCTATGATTCTGGGGATCTGGAAAGGCATCGGATGGAACATGGTTATTTTCCTGGCTGCTCTGCAGCAGGTCCCTCAAGATCTGTATGAAGCATCTGAAATTGATGGATGCGGAGCATGGGGCAAGTTTGTCCATGTCACACTGCCCGGCATTAAGGGAACAATCCTGTTTGCATTGATTGAACTGACAATCGGAGGATTCAACGTCTTTACATCAATCAAAATGATTACCGGAGGGAAACCGGCACATCAAACCGATACTCTTCTGACCTGGATGTACTACAAAGCATTCAGCACAGGCAAATTCGGATATGCAGCTGCCCTGAGTTTTGTGATGGCACTGTGCCTTGGCCTGTTGGCAATCGTGCAGTTCCGCATGATGCGGAACCGTGATAATTAAGGAGGTACCGCCATGAAGAGCCTGAATGGTGCAAAAATCCGTGGCATGATCCTGCGGTATTTCCTTCTTGCACTCGGCACTGTAATCTTTACTTTGCCGATGATCTATATGATTTCGACATCACTGCGGCCTAATGGTGCGCTTTATGAATATCCCCCGCGTTTCTTTCCTAAGTGGGAAGCCCTGACGCTGGAGAACTATGGCTATATCCTCAACCAAAGCAAATTCTATGTGAACTTTCTGAATTCGGTTTTTGTTTCACTGTCTACGATCACTTTGGCAGCGGCAGTCTCTTCCGCAATGGCATTTGTTCTCGGGAAGTTTAAACTAAAGGCAAACAAACTGATCTTCGGTTTCATCATTTTGACCATGATCATTCCCGGCACTACAATGATTGTCCCTCAGTTTGAATTGGCAACAAAGCTGAATCTTGTCAATCAATTATGGGGATTGATCCCGTTTTATGTAGCCTGGGTTATTCCGTTTTCCACTTTCATGATTAAGGGATTCATGGAGAATATTCCCGGGGAGATCATGGAAGCCTCCTGGATTGATGGAGCAAGCGTATGGACAGTTTATACCCGCATTGCACTTCCTCTGGCATCACCGGCAATCGCTTCTGTCAGTATATTCAACTTCCTGACTGCATGGGAAGAATATCCCTGGGCTAACACAGTTATCAATGACACCAGTAAGCGAACGCTCCCCATAGCGATCGCAGGGTTCTTCGGTCAACATCAGTTTACTCAGTGGGGATATGTGTTTGCAATGTCTGTGCTTACACTGATACCGGTTGTTTTGATCTTTATCCTGTGTCAGAAGTTCTTTGTACAAGGTCTTACTGCAGGTAGTGTGAAAGGATAAGATTCATAGGGCTTTTTCAGCATGATGATCTCTTCCGTCCGGTATTCCTCATGGAATCCGCACTGCAAGAACAGGTTGATACCGGGATTGTCAATGGCAATATTGTCATACAATTCCGGTATTTTTTCATTTTTGGCGGCTTCGCAGAGCAGTAGAAGGCCAGCTCTGCCAAACCCCTGCCTGCGGCTTTTTGCGGAAATGATAACGTCCGCCAGGTACAGATCCATATCAGGATCATAGTGATAGGCCGCTTCTCCCACAAATGATCTGCTTTTTCCAGTTGTGATGTACCGATAGAAGCATTTATTGGGATTTACTATCCAACAATCGTACCAAGCTGTCCACTTTTCACGTGGAAATGGGATGGTTCCACCCCAGGCCTGATTGTAGCTCATCGTCTCCGGATCAGCCATCATGGCTTGCCGGAACCAGAGATCTTCCAGATGGGGCTTGTAAAAGATCACCTTCGGTATTCTGTTTTCCATGTTCTTTATTTCAATGCCCGAAACGATCAGGCGATTGCTCTTTCTTCATGTTACGGATAAAATCTCATATCCGCTATCTTGACAATAACCGATGAAAGACGCCGATACAAGAGGAGATCCTGTTTTTTTCAGGTATGATTTTGCCTTCGATTATACCAGGGTTTTATTCATAGCCTCGCATAGTAAACCGTTAATTGTCTGATGACGGATTTTCCTTAGAAAAATAGAGGTCTGTATTTTTCGAAAGTGATCCTGTTTCTCGGTCCGATCATCAGTTATGATTTAGCCACGGTCAGAGGTTGACCGGAATGATTGAAGGAGGTACTGAACGATGTACATGAATGGACGTGGCCCGATGATGGGCGGACACAGAGGCCCGATGATGGGTGCTCCGATGCATCATCATCGTCACATGGGCGGCCCTGGCATGGGCTTTGGCCCCGGCTTCCGTCCTATGTATCGTCCGATGCGGATGTATCATCATCGTCCAATGGGATTCTTCCCGCTGGGCGGCTTGTTTATCCTGCCCGCGCTGATGTTTGGCGGCTGGATTGTGGTCGCTGTGCTGGGTGGAATTCTGGGACTGGTCGGAAGCATTATCGGCGGTGTATTTGAGGGATTGGGTTCCCTGGCTTCCGGAGCCTTCACGGGCAGTGGTCTGGTAATTGGAATTGTAATCGGACTTGCTCTGTACTTCTGGCTGAAGAAGAGGAATACAGTCAAGGAAGAAGAAACCACCAGCACGGTGGATGGTGAGGCAGTCGAGGCCGAGATTGTTGAGCCCCAATATCGTCAGATGAACTATTGAGGCAAAAAAATGCACCCGTAATAACAGAAACGGGGCCAGGCTTTCATATATTGGGGGCAGGAACTGTTTCCTGCTCCCGCCTTTGCTTTGAGAGGAGACGAAACCCATGAAGAAGATCTTTAGCCGGCCAAGCATCCTGCCAGATCGCACGAACCATTACGATGAGCACAGCCATAAGATCGGATACAGCCGTTCCAGCCTGCTCGGAACACACACCAATCATTATGATGAGCATGGGCACAAGGTCGGACGCAGCCGGGAAGGCCTGTTCGGCACCGTCCATTATGATGAGAAGGGACACAAGGTTGGCGTATCGCACGACAGTATCCTTGGATATAAGAACCACTACGATACTCACGGCCACAAAGTTGGTTATACCAGAGAGACTTTGCTCGGAAAGAAAACAAAGATAAAATAAACTTTTGAAAAGTCAACGTTATAGCATGGAACTATGCTATGGCGTTCTTTATAATTGGCGAAAAAGAGGATACCATAAAAGCGCCATTGTTCTGGCTCAACACTGATGAAAGAGGTGCAATAGATGAGTATACCTATTCCAGCCATCAATTATGAACAAATTGGATTCAACATTCGTGATCTCAGACTGGAGCAGAATAAGACGGTTGTTGAAGTTGCAACTGATCTGGGAATTAGTGTAACCGACTACCGAAAAATCGAGAATGGCGATGTCAAAGTTGACGTGTCAGATATAGTTATCCTGTCTGCTTATTTCGGAGTCCCTGCAGATATCATTGTAAGAGACTGCACTGTGTACCTCGTTGAAGAGAGACTCAGAGAAACCTATGCTACGGCTTCACAACAAAACTCGTCACATTCTTGAACGAGAGAATCATTTCTTCACTTCAGAAATCCTCTTCTTCGGAAGAGGTCTTTTTCATGTCTCGAAGAGACCAGCCACATCGCTTGCGATGTGATCAAGGGGATTGGGGGCAGTGCCACCAACAAGCAGAATTGCAATTGGCTGCCAATTGCCCTGCTTGCGAGTTTAGTTTTTTTCGAAATAATGACTTAAAAACGTTCAAAAACTGCCTTCACTCTTAGAGGGAAACATGAAGCTTTCAGAATTGCCCTCACGGATTGGAGGAAACGTTGATGTCAGAAATCCTGGGAAATGCCGCCATTAAGCAGGAACAAATTCAGCCTATCAGAGTTGAAAACCGCTGCTATACCGTCATGGATCTGCAGACCATCCTTGGCATTGGTCGCAAAAGCGTTTACGAACTGCTGAAGAAAAAAGAATTCAGATGGTTCCAGATCGGTCACGGGGTCTACCGCATCTCTCGCAAAAGTTTTGATGATTGGCTGGACAGTCAGAACTGATTTGTCAAGTCTGTCGTTCCGTCTAAAAAAGGTTAGCGACAGCCTACCGCTTTTTTTAGATATCTGATAACGTTCGGATGACGCGTCAATCATCCATGTAGCGAAGGAGGTGGAGTTCATGAAAGATCAGGCAAAGAGCACGATGTCTGTTCCTGAGATGGCCAAAATGCTCGGCCTGAAAAAAACAGATAGCTACTGGCTCGTTCATAAGAATTATTTTCAGACCGTTATTGTCGCCGGAAAAATCCGAATTGTGATCAGCAGTTTTGAAAACTGGTATGCCAATCAGGTGCACTACAGAAAAGTGAATGGCCCTGCACCAAGTTACGAAAAGCATTCTGACTCGTATTCAATTCGAGACATTTCTGAAATGCTCGGAATCTCAGACGGCAGTGTTTATGATTTGATCGCGCGGTACAAGATCGAAACGTTCCAGGTGAATTATAAAACGCGAGTGAAAAAGAAAACCTTTAATAGGTGGTATCGGAATCAAAAGCATTTTCGAAACCAGAAGGATCGTGAACGTGACCGTAAAGCAGAAGAAGCATCAATGACTCTTCCGGAAATGGGACGGCTTCTTTGCGGCGATCGTAATCTTGCGTACAAACTGATCAAAGAGAATGATCAGTTCATGATAATTGAAATTGCCGGCAGGAAACGAGTGACTAAAGACAGTTTTGAAAAGTGGTATTCCTCTCAGACCGAATATCGAAAGTTTGATGATCTTTCCAAAGAAGATCAAAGTCGTGTTGTGAAAGAGCACAAAGATGACGGTCTTGGGAAGGCGTTACGAGAAAGTGGCCAGGCTTTTGATGAAGACAAGCTCTGGCTTTCCCTGAAGGAAGCATCACTGCTCATTGGCAAAAGCGAATCAACTATTCTTCGCTTTATTCAATCAGGTGAACTTCCCGCAGTTCAAGTAAATCGTTCCTGGCGAATCAGGAATGATGAAATCAGATGGTTTTTACTGGAACATGAAGATAAAGATGAAGGGAGTAATGACTGATGGCATCTATCGTCGAGAAGAACAACAGCTTCTATGTGGTTTACACTGTCACCACTGCGGATGGTGAAAAGAAACAGAAATGGGATACTTGTCATTCGGAAGCCGAGGCCAAGAGAAGGAAAAAAGAGATCGAGTTCCAACAAGGCGTTGGAGAAGTCACGCTTCCCAGATGTTCAACTCTGAGCGAATTGCTTGATGAATACGTGAGTCTTTATGGGAAGACCAAATGGTCGCTGTCTGTTTACACGAGCAATAAAGCACTGATCAAAAACTACATTAAGCCTTATATCGGCAAACTGAAGCTAAATGAAATCTCAGCGCGGATTCTTGAACGGTATTATCAGAAGCTCCTGCAGATGCCGGCAGTCCCTCGTGTTACAGATTGCAGCTTTAAAGAAACGAAAAGATTAATTGGAACCTCAACGGTAAGAGACATTCATAAACTTCTTCGAAGTGCTTTTACTCAGGCAATGAAATGGGATCTGCTGGAAAAAAATCCTGCAACATTGGCAGATGTTCCGAAACATGAAGCAAACAAGAGAGAGATTTGGGATCTGGAAACCCTGGCCAAGGCAAATGAAGTTTGTCCGGATCAGCGGCTTAAGCTCTGCATCAATCTTGCTTTCGCATGTTCGCTTCGTATTGGTGAGCTGCTCGGACTGACCTGGGATTGTGTTGACATCTCCGAAGAAAGCATGAAGGAAGAAACCACATCTATCTTCATTAACAAGGAGCTTCAGCGCGTCGAAAAAGATGCACTGGAAGCTTTGGGGCAGAAAGGCGTGATTGCTTCTTTTCCTGAAGCAACCAACAACAGCAAATCTGTTCTCGTCTTAAAGAACCCGAAGACACCGACCAGCGTCCGGAAGATTTACCTTCCGCATACAGTCGCAGAAATGCTTCTTCAGTGGAAGCAGAATCAAGATGAAATCAAAGTCGCTCTTGGTGATGAATACCACGACTATAATCTTGTCATCACATGCCCGACTGGAACTCCTGTAGAAGACACCAGAATTCAGCAGAACTTTAAGAAGTTCATAACTCATTATGATCTTCCGCCGGTCGTGTTCCACAGCTTGAGGCATTCCAGTATCACGTACAAGCTGAAACTGAATGGCGGAGATATCAAATCTGTTCAGGGTGACTCTGGTCATGCTCAGGCGAAAATGATCACTGATCAGTACTCTCATATTCTGGATGATAGCAGAAAAGAGAATGCGAAGCTGCTGGAAAAAGCATTTTACCAGAAGAAGGAAGATCAGTCTGACGGAAACAATGTCAAAGAAACGGACTCAGGATCTGATCCTGCTCCGTCCCAGAAAATTAGCCGTGAAAGAATTGAGGGACTCCTTCAGAATGAAAAGATCATCGCATTGCTGGAGAAACTCGTTGACGCAAGCGGGATGGATGAGTAATTATTCGAGCAGAGAGATGGTCAGGCTTTACTAACAGGACCAAAAGAAAAGGGCGCCGTGATTTTTTCACGGCGCTCAAATATTTGGGGTCACCTCAAGCCAACATTAGGTTTTGATTAGAAACTACCGATTACTGAAATATCGCATCAATCAGCTTCCCATTCACTGCATTGAATACCGCCCAGCTGTCAAACCCTTTTTTCTCGCCGGACTCATCCAGATAGATCACCTTCCAAACTGGGGCGAATACCATACCTTCTTGCTTGTTCTCCGCACGGACCGGCATATGAGTCAATTCAACAGTCTTGATGCGAACAACTTTTTCACCATTTCTGGATCTGGCTACTTCTTCATATAAACGTTCAACCGCCTTCTCGGATGTGATTAGCGTGTCAGGAGCTTCTGCTTTTTCTCCCATCATGTAATAGCACCGGACCTCCGCATAGACGATTCCCCTTGATGTAATGAAGAAAGATGCTCTGCGCCACGATTCGTCAAGTCCTGCCGCACTCGTCTGAGTATAGATCAGATAATAACCTTCGTCTTCAGCGGTGGCGAGATCATAATCATATCTTGGCGAGTTTGTAAACCCTGATCCGCTTTCATACCAATGTTCATTATATGCTTTCCCCAGCGCTTTGATTCGATCCAGATCCATGTCCAGGGCCCATGTCAGTTCATATCCGGAGAGGTGCAGAAGATCCATCATCTTTTTTGCGCTTGCATCCGCATCCTCAAAGCTCAGATAGGTCAGCTGTTTTTTCTCGAATACGGTATCTTTTGCAAAATCATCTCCCCAGTTCACAAAAGAAGCGACTGCAGCGATATTGTAGGAGAAAGCTTGCTTGTCGCCCCATGCCGGTTCAAGATTGGGATCGTCGACCTCACGCGCACGCCAGTTGTAGTCAAATTGTTCCTCCGTGTATTCTCTGTAACTGACTAATTCAGGAGCAACATCCAGCACTGCGTGGTCATTGAAGACATAATATGCATAACCTGTATCAGACTCTTCTTTCAGGATTCCGCTCTGGTTGAACCATTCCGGACGAACAATCGGTGTGAAGTCATTCTCAACTGCCTGATAATACGTAAGCGTTCCGGTTTCTCGATATTCATCCGGCACAATGATCTCATATTCATCCTGCGGAATACTCTTCGCAACAGCTGCTGTACTCTCCGGTTCGTCTGTTTTTTCGGTCATCATGACAGGCGTGAAGGATACAGTGCCGGAGTGCAGTTTCAGGCTCCCTTCCACTTGCTTTCCGTCAGACCCAAGCTCAGTGGTTTCATATTCGAGCGTCACCTGATAAGTTGTGCCGTCCTCCAACGCATATCCGCTTGCCTCAAAGGAAAATGTAATCGACCCGTCATCATTCCGAACGTTATATACACCCGCATTCACTGTGAGCATGGTTCCTTCATCCACACCGATCTTGTCCGGAATACAGTTGATCGTTATCAGCTTTCCATTGGTTGCAGCAGCCTGAGAGATCAGGGCTTTTCCTTCTTCTTTCTGGGACCAGATAGTCCAATCATCCGCCATATCCATCGGCACCAGCACAATTTGGGGATCTACAGGTTTGGCAGTTCCTACACCATAGATTCCGCGATCCCGATAAACAACTTCGTCCAGAGTGAAGACAACATCTCCGACCGTCATCGATTCTCCAATCTGAGCGACCTTTCCTTCCTGCAGCCAATCACCCAAATCATGGCTCCAATACTGACGGAAGAAGTCAGCCACTTGAGATGAAGCAAGCAAGGCGCATGCTGTTCCGATTATGGCTATTCCCAACACAATACATAATACCAGGGCAAGTGATATTTTTCTTTTCACAGGTTTTTCTCCTTTCGCTTGCGCTATTATGCGCTGAGCCAGGAACGGGTTCTCTTTCAGGCCAGAAAGAGAATGGTTCAGTATATTTTGCATTTTACGCTTATCATCCATTCCGTTCATTCCCTTCATAAATACTCAGCGCTTTGCGGAGTTTCTTTCTTGCCCGCAACAATCGGCTTGAAACCGCCTGCTGGGATATTCGAAGCGTCTCCGCAATTTCATTGGTGTTCATATCCTCGAAATAATAAAGTAATACAACTTCCCTCAGACGGATCGGCAGATTCATTACTTCAACTGATACCAAATCATCTTCGGGATTTGATTCCTCTGCACGCGGCGGCAGTGTATCGATTGAAACTGAGCGGTCTATATGCCGAAACCAGCTTCCCCGGGTCATATCCCGGCAGCAATTGATCGCGATGGCAGAAAGCCAGGTCTTAACATTCGAGTTTCCCTGAAACTGTTCCAGTTTACGATATGCCTTCAGAAATGTTTCTTGAACGGCATCTTCCGCCAGTGCTTGATCATGCAAATAGGCAAAGCACAGACGCAGCAGTGCGCGCTGATGTGTTTCAACCAGATACGTGATCTCTTCTTCAGCCGAACGGCAAGGGCCCTTTACCGTTTCCATGGCACCGCATACCCCCTTTCACCTATTTAGACGCAAGCATGGATAGATTATACAACATTCTCTCCAAAACAATTACTGCAGCCCACTCTTACTAGGGTTGCTCGCCTACATGGCGCGTAACTATAGTATATTTCGAATCTTCAATGCAAGGAATTTCAAAGGCCCTGAGAAATACCAATTTCCATTTATCTAATGAGATTGACGCCATCTAATCGTTCTTTGAGTGTTTCGTCAGGATATATTTTGCTATTATTCTATGCTGCAATCAAAAATAGGACGCCATCGAGATAAATATGATGACGTCCTTTTGGTCTTTACAATTTCGAGTCATTGCTTACTAATTGAGAATCAGTGTTCTTTTCTGCGTTGCAGCCAAACCTGCCACGCCAGTGTAAACAGGAAGTATAATGCAATCGCAATCATCAGGATACAATACAGCTCTCTTCCCATGAAATAGCTTCTCTCGTTATATTTTCAGAATCTTTTTATTGCTGTGTTATGTTTCAACTGTTTGATGACATATATATAGGTGAAAGGAATTGTTGGAGGTGATTCAGTTTGACAGGATGATGCCAATAAAGATACCATGATCACAGATGAAGTATGGAGGAAACACAATGGCTTTCGACAAATGGTTTTTCGATCTGTATGAGCGCAACTATGCTCTGCTGTATCGCGTCGGGCGTGTGTTTCTGGCATATGATCCCGTTCAGGAGTCGTTTATCGAAGATCAGATCCAGGAGGCCTTTATCCGAGCATGGCAAAAGCGATCCCTTCTGAAACATCACCCAAATCCGGACGGATGGATGGTGGAATGCTTTCGCAAATGTCTGGTAAATGCCTGCAGGAAAAGAAATCGCGAATGGAAACATCGGGTTTCTCTTCCCGATTCAGACGAAACTCCAGAGATAATTGATCCTGCGCATCTTTCCCCGGATGAATATGTAAAATCCAAGGAACAGATCCATTTGCTGTTCAAACTGTTGGGCAAAGAGGATGCGGAGCTGTTCCTTCGTTATTGTATTTATGGGGAAAAAGCATCCACCATTGCGGCAGAGATGAATGTCAGCGAACAGGCTCTGCGTATGCGAATTTCCAGGCTGAAAAAGAAAATACTCATGAACAAAGATCTGTTCGCTTGCCTGGTATTCCTTTGTTTGCTGGGATTGCGATAGGAGGGGTCAGACGATGAAAACAGATTTTTCGCTTCGCCCCTTGCATTCAGCGATGAACGATAGCTATTCTGAAAACGAACTGTATACAGTGTTTGAAAACCAAATATTTCGTAGGTCTGAAGATATGGATATCGCATTATTATCAGAAACCCTTCGCGCAATAGATGATCGGCCCGACGAAGAAGCAGCGCCGCACAAAGACCAG
>Ga0256407_10013568_pt1 | contig 10877 bp, 13 predicted proteins | sample RumenRJG_04DNA_FD_193489 | JGI IMG/M metagenome (GOLD analysis project Ga0256407, IMG submission 193489) | Bovine rumen microbial communities from Lethbridge, Alberta, Canada - RJG_04 | ecosystem: Host-associated > Mammals > Digestive system > Stomach > Rumen | place: Canada: Alberta... | reverse complement strand
TCTGCTATAAGCCGTGCGTCATCAGGGGCCGTAACCATCACGGGAACTTCCGTGTCGGTGCCAGCTGCGGCAGTGACCTTGACGATTTCATCGGCGGCATCCATCTGGGCTACGAGCATACCTATGCCCTTTACCGTGGTTGGGAGGTTTACTTCCAGATCAAGGAGAATGTGATCATCCCCCGAAGCGCGAACCTGTTCCGTACAGGTGTCAGCATTGGCTTTAAAATCCCGCTCAGCGGAGTCAAATAACAAAACAGTACGACTATGAGTGCAGCAAGTAACAGAATGGCTATGAGGATTCATAACCAGAACAGGAAGATCATTATCTGGAAGCAGAGATGGGCGCTTGCCCTCGCCTGCCTCCTTGTCAGCGCCGCGGTGCTGTTCACCTCCTGCGATGAGCACGACCCCCTGGATACGGACATCCACATCGGCTACGTGCTCTGTGACGACCATCAGGTGATGAGCCTCGCTGATTTCAAGAACACGGCTCACAGGAACGCCGTCGGCGTGATCTTTGCCACGGCGACGCCCGATCGTCCGGCACTGGCCGTGATGCTCTTCGAGCATGAGGGTATCCAGTTCACCAACAAAATTCCCTTGGGCTGTGACACCAGCGGCGACTATCAGGCCTATGACGGCTATGTGAACTGCGTCAGCATGTTCAACACCCTTGAAGAGGAGGTGTTCACCGACACCATCCCCGATCCTACGCCTGAGAATCCTGACAACGTGAAATATGTGAAGCGGACGGAATACTACTATTCCCCGCTCGGACAATGGGTGTTCGACTCCCATTATCACCGTCAGAGCGACTATATCCCCAGTTGTGCGGAAGCCCGTCTGCTTCAGCAGAACGTCGGCACCGTCAACAGGGTTATCATGGAGCTGATAGCGTTGGGAAATACCGAGGCCGTGCCCATCAACGTGGGAACCGGCGAGGATGACGATGACTGCTGGTACTGGACATCCACTGAGGATGCCGATGATGACAAGAACAGGGCGTGGCTCTTCTCCATGGCCACACCCGGTTTTCAGCAGACCCCGAAGACAGAGCGCCACAAGGCCCGTGCCATTGTGGCCATCAACTACTAATGAACCTGTGTTTATCATATAAATAATAGAAAGGAAAAGAATTATGCCAGCAGCAGAATTATTTAAAGGTTTAGCAGCAGCCGCAGGGCATAACCCTGCATTGGCGAAAGCTGCAGTAAAATATGTTGGAATTGGTTTGGCTGTTGCTCCAATAGGAATCCCTCTTTATTGGCGTACTCTTTGTAACACTTGGAGTGGTAAATCTCTGTTGATGTCAGGTGCTGATGCCGTTCTTGACGAAGATTTTTCGGAAAAAGGATTTGTCGGCACTGCTAAGAAGATTGCCGCAGGTCAAGAAGCTTCTGAAAAATCAACGGGTGAGATTGTTGTGGATGAGATAGGTGGCCAAGGAACCTTTGCCAAAGGTCGTGAGACCATTGGCAACACCATTGATGGTGCAAGCGAGGCTCTTGCTTATGCCGGTGGTGTTGTCCGTGGCACCGTTGATGGTGTTAAGTCTACTTTTAATGGTGTGGGTGATGTCATGTCTTCTGCTATTGACCAACATTTTGCTGTCTCTGAACAGCAACAGTCACAGCGTGAACGTGAATTGGCCCAAATGGCCGCATATTACAAACAAGTAGCCGAACAGGGTTACTATCCAGAATCAATGCCTATGGCTCAACAGGGACAATATCCTTATCAAGGTCAGACCCAGGGAAGTGGAGGTTTTGGCAGTATGCTCAGTCCTTTTACTAATCTCATTAACAGCTTCACTGGTGGCAGCAAGAATACAATGTCTGCAGCAGGAATGCTTCTTGGCGCATTCATGCTTTTTGGTGGTCTTGGTGGTGGTATGCTTAGTCGTGTTCTCGGTGGTGCTCTTGGTGGCTATGCCTTCCGTCAGATGGCAAAGCCACAGGTTCAGCAAACAGCTTATCCCTCTATCGATCCTGCTCAGTACCAAGAGTTTCTTCGTCAAAACTATAATCGTCAGATGGAACGGGATCATGGTTCTGAGCAACGTGGTATTGTGAACCGTACTTTTACAATATAATCTAAATATTTCCGATTATGAATACTAAAGAAGAAAAAAAGAATGATGCCAGTCTTAATGGCATAGATAAAAAAGAGATGTTTCTTGAATCTCCAAGTGGTTTTGTGATGCCTTTTCCAGGCGATGAGGAGCACGATATGCCTATCATACTTGGCTATGGTGAACAAATTCATCCGAATACAAATCAGAAATTTCATCATTCTGGCATTGATCTTGCTTGTCAGAACCAGCCTTTGTTTGCAATGGCTTCTGGTTCAGTCATCGGACTTGGTCAGGATGCTGTACATGGTGATTATATTGTTATACGTTACGGAAAGTTTGAAGTGAAGTATGGACATATTATTGAAGCTTACGTTCCTTACGGAGCTTCTGTTACTGCCGGGAAACAGGTTGCCAAAAGTGGTGATTTCCTTCATTTTGGCGTAACTTTCAAGGGCCAGGAAATTGATCCTATGCATCTTATTACTGTTGTTTACATGAATGTGGTTCAACTTAAAGCAATGGGTATTAAGGGAAATCCTCAACTTGTTGACTATGGTATTGAAGCTCATACAGATTATGATAATGATGCTGAACAGGTAGTCGATTTGATGCAGTTGTATTTTGCCGAGTATATTCAGTCTCTTGCAGATGGCTCTTATCGTCCTTCACCACGTGTTGAGCAGTCTCTTTCGAATGTACTTCGCAGTGCTGCAGAGAAAAACTATTATTTTGAAGAGATTCCTTCTGTTGGGAATCCGTTGGGTCTATCACAGCGTTCTTCTCCTCTTGTAAGTAAGATTGTTAATCTTCTTACTAGTGATTTTCTGACTTATGCTGCGGTCAGAAAGAACCAGTACATATCGTCATGGAATGAAACGCAAAAAAAAAACTTGCTGATCAAATTTCCACCAGCGACATGCTGATTGATCCTCTTGCCGATCTTAAAATAGAGGCCGAGGCCTATGACGTAAAACGCATGGCCTCACTCTATTTCGATTCAGAAGGCAAGAAATGCTGGACTAAGGCGTGGTTTAATGGGCGCGAGAAAGGGGAACCTGCTGTTGAGGTGACTCGTAGTCTCGCTATTTCATTTGTGAATGAAACTTTGACGCGTGACCAATGGCTTACCCAATTTTTCCCTAAGCAGATGCAGATTTGCAAGAATGCTGAATCTCAAACCCGTCATCAATTACTTGGTATGTCTTTCTAAAAATCTATTGTTATGTCAGAAGATAGAAATATAAAACAGTTGGCCGAAGTTGATTATTGCTTACGGAAATATTATCAGGATAACATGGCAGGTATCCTGAGTAGTGTAGTTAAGGATGTAAAAAATAAACAGCAGAAGGAAATACTGGAACTTTCTGGTCGGGAAAACCTGGCCAATGCTTTTATTCCCGCATCTGCCCAGTCTATAAACTTACATAACGAAGCCCATAGAATGCCTTGGGGTAGCAAGACTACTGATGAAATGATGAAGATGGCTGTTGACAGAATGCTTCAAGATCCCAAAATTGCACATGATATGGCAATAATGGCTCAGGTCTGGAAACTGCGTATTCAGGAGAAACTTGGTGAGAATAAATACAAAGAATTGTCTCAAAATACTTTGACAGGCGAGCTTGCAATGGATATTGTGTTGGCTCGTTTGAATGATTTGATGATAGAACAGTTTGCTAAGAGTAAATTGCCGTCTGGTACCATGGATTATATAGTCCAAAAAGGATTTAGGGATTCCCTTCTTGGAATGATTCCCAAAGTGACAGAAAATATATCATCTGCAGATTATCAGATAAAGGATATGGTCGATAAACTGTACGACCCTTCTGCTGGTACGCGTATAGCTGGTACGGCATTGTCTTTTACTATTGATGCTCCTACCCTTCTTGTCGGCGGTGGTGTGGTTGCCAAGGGCGTTACTGTTGCAGCTGACCTTGGTCTTCGTGCATATCATTCATATGATGAATATAAAAATGCAAAAAAGTCTTCCCAAAGTGAGTTTTCTAAACTTTTCTTTGGTGATGAGAAAGGCCTGGAACAGGTTGTTAGTGAAGGTCGTAAGGTTAATGGAAATGAGTCTGACACCGTTGGTGTCATAAATTCCAAACTTAACAATAAGATACATCTTTCTTTTAGTCAGCAGAATGCTAAGGCAAATATAGGACAATTTATTGCCCTGTGTGATGGTAATGGTTCCTATACTAAGGAGTTGGTGACAACTTTCCTTACAGAGAAAGGTCTTGCCTATCTTCCTTTGAAAAAAGTTCCTGATTGGATGATGAAGAAATGCTCCGAGGATGTTTGTATCAAGAATGCCGGTTACTATCTCTCCATCGCGGATGAGATGAATAAAAAGGGTTTGACACATATCAAGGTCGGATCTAAAGATATGACCTTGAAACAGATTGTTCAACAGGCGTATGACTATTCGAGAGCTGCTGATCTGAAACATCAGGTTGGTCCATTATCTGAGACGGATCAACTTTTGGAACACATGAATGAAAATGAGGCTTATATGAAGTCTGTCGGTCTTATTCCTGATGACCATGTAAATAAAAAGAATCAGAAATTTGATGTTACTGATTCCCTTATCTTTAAACAAATCCGTTCGTCCTTACATAAAAACGGATTGGCTTATGTTCCAGACAAACCGTGGCCGAAATGGATGGATTCTATGTCTCAGGATAAGTTGGAGTATGAGGCGAAGCGTTGGCGTAATCTTGCTGTTCAAATGCAAAACCAGAAAAAATCTGAGCAGATTTTTAAGGGCATTGGCAAGATGTCCTTGCAGGATGTTTCGCAAAGGGCTTATGATTATGCCCGTGCTGCTGATGCACAGTTTAAGATGGCCAGAGAAGAAAAGCTTCGTGTCCAACAGATGGATGAAGAATGGGATCGGAATATGGCAGCCATTAATGCAGTTAATGAAATGTCACAGAATCCAGAATCTTCTCAGGATTCGAATTTTCATCACGCTTTAGATATTTTGACTCCTGAACAACAGCAAGAGCAATTCAGGATGCGTTATCAGGAACGCTATCAGCAAGTATCTACGTCTGCGGGCCAGCAGCCACCTTATCAGACCACTCAGAAGGATATCGATGGGTGGGGAAATTTGTTGGAGAAATCTGGTTTAAACGGAATTGGCAGTCTTGGTAGTAATCTTGGCAGCACTATAGCCATGCTTCCTGAACTGATGGTTGGTATGTTTACTGGGAAAATACCAGGTTTTTCTCTGAAGGACAATACTATTCCTCTTGCATTGCTGATGATGAGTCTTTTATTCGGCAAGCGTATGAATCCGTTGCTGAAATTTATGATGCTCGGTCTTGGTGGCGCTATGCTTCTAAATAATGCAAGTAAGGTTGTTAGGGGTGAGACAGTAGGTTATGATCGTTCTCAGCAGAAGTTTTATAAGCGCTATGAGGATGAACCTCTTAGCCCTCGTTTAAGTAATGTAGAAATGAAAGGAAACACTATTCTTGCGGATATTGATGGTGTACCGACGGTGCTAACTATTAAGAGTGATCGTGTCTTGGATGCATATAATAAGGGAGCAATTCCTTTGAATACACTGTGTAATGCAGTTCTGAGAAACTATGACCAGTTGGAAGTTAAGACCGTTCAGAACTATGAGCAGGTTGCAACCCAACAGATGGAAGAGGAATCACAGCATGTTCGTATACGATAAACGTACTTCTTATTACATAATGGCGGGAAAGTTATTTCCGCCATTATCTATTTCTGTATTTTTTCCAAATTATAATTTTGTCTTCCTTACCTAATGATTGAAGGAAATTTCTATAAAATTCTTCTCTTCTGTTGTTTTCCTTCGATATTGCAATTACTTTGATTGTAAGCCAGAGTAAATATATTACAACAGAGGCTATGTATGATCCTATCCTCCATTGAAATGAATCTTCTACACCAAAAGGAAGTGATATGGTAAAGACGGTTGTTGGAATGATTATGAAGGCTAATATTATTTCTTTCCAATTTATTTTTTTTGTTTTCATTAAAATGGGATCATCTGCTCCGCATTGAGGGCAGTTTTTTGTATCTGGACTTATTTCCGCTTTACATACCTTACAGATAAGCATATCGTTGGTATCTTTTCTGTTTCTGACAAAACTTATTTTCTCCGGCCTGTCCAGCCATTCCCCACAGTGCTTGCACTTCTTGGCTACTGCCAGGATCTCTTCACCGCAGTACGGGCATCGTTTTGTTTCCTCCATGTCTGTGTTTCCTTTACAGTTATTCCTCGAAGTCGTCCTTCAGGGACATGAAACTGTTGTAGAATATCTCCCCGAAGTTCGCGCCGGTGCTTGTCTTCTCGACATTCGGTATCGTGTTGATGGCCATTGCCGATATCCCTGTCTTCATCTGTAGCAGCTGTTCCTTTGTTACCGGCAGAAGGAAGAGATGGCTGGTGTTGAATGTCCCGCTGTTCTCAAACGGTCCTTTTGCTATGGCCATGCTGCTGTTGTCAGCACATTCCGTCCCCCTGAATTTCAGGGTTTTGCCGTCTGCCAGCCTGATTTTCAGGATTGCTTCCCTTGGGATATAGTTGTCTTTGTCGTAGTGTTTCAGCACGATAAAGAAACTCCCGTCGAATTTGTATGACCAGATATAGTTCTCGGTACTGCCGACTTTAAAGGACTTGTTCTGTGCACTGGTGCAACACACTGTTGCAAGTACCATCATCAGGAAAAGTAATCTCTTCATAACTTCGGAATTTTATTTTCTCGGTGGCAAAGTTATGAATAAAATTCCATCTGGAGAAATTTTCGCACGGGAATTTTCTCCAGAACCCTGTTTTTGACGTTTTTGGGGGCTGTCGGCGGTGCCGACGGCCTCCTTTTTGGAAAATCTGGAGGGAAGGATCTCTCCCACCCTCCAGACAGCCTAACAGGTATATGTCGTCTGCCAGTCCTTGCAGCAGCCCTCCAGTGTCGTCGCCCGCAGGCTGAACGGGTTACCGCCGCAGGGGGTGAACAGGTGCGTACCCCTTTTCTCGTCGCGGTAGCCGGATTTCAGCCCGTGGTGCCATGCCTCGAAGTTGTGCATGATGGCGACGGAACTCACGTCGAAGCCCTGGCAGCGGAACTCCCTTGCCAGTCGCAAGGCCCGTCTGATTGTCATCGTCCTGGGATAGCCGAGGTCGATGTCGCAGTAGTCGAAGCAGTTCACCGTGTCACCCTTTCCCTCTTTCTTCAGGTCGTTGAGTGTCGTGAATCCTTCAGGAAGCGGCTCACGGCCTTTCGCCGAAGGCGTGTATGGCGGTTCAGGGCCGATCTCCCCTGTTTCGAGGTTGATGGGCGTGTCGTACTTGAAAAGGAATTTCCCCTCCTTGTCCTTTACCTCTATGATGCGTCCGTCGTTGAGCTGGAAGCCCCACTGTGCATCCTTGCGTGTCTGGATGTAATTGATCTTTGCCATAATGATTCTTGATTTTACTTATTTACTTCTTGTCGAATGGTTATCAATAAGGGACAGCCATAGCCAGTCGGCGATGACCGTCCCCTCCTGCAGCGTGTTACAGCTGTGCCGACATCATGGACTTGTTCATTTCCGACGTGTCGCCGAAGACGGCGCACAGGTTAAATTCGCATGAGTCATAGCCGTATGTTATATCGGCGATCTTTATGTTTCCGAACTCGGGACAGTCCTCGATGTCCTCTGCCTCCTTCGGAGGCTCGAAGGTGTCGTTCACCTCCAGCACCTTCTGCCCGTTGATGACAGAGAATGATCCGTAATGGGAATCATAGATGATGATCATCTTCTCCTCCTTCATCCTCTCGATGACCGTGTTCATCTGCTGAACCAGTCCCTGCTGTTCAGGTGTGAGGGCAACGAGTGCCTTCTTCTCCTCTAATGACATGATATTGTTCATAGACTTGTTTTTCTATATCCAACTTACAAACATGAGTTTTGTTTCCTCCCCTACTTCCAGAGGCTTGTCGGTGACGATCGTGCCGCAGAAGTTCACGATAACGGCAGTCCCCTCCGGGGCGATGGCCACCGGCTGGCAGACGTCGTTGTCGGAATGGCGGGTGTGGTACATGTGCTTCCCCTTCGGCAGCGACTTCGGGTCGATTCTGATGCCGTCGAAGTATTCCACCTTGTGGATGTCCTTCTGGCGTTTCATCCTGATCTCCAGCGTGTCAGGCCTTGTTTGAGTGTAATTGTTATAACCATGCATATTATCGGTGGCTTTTTGTATCCCGTCGCCTGCGGTTCAAGATATTTGTTATTCCTTCATGCTTCTTATAAGGTCGTATTCTGCCTTTGTCAGCTCGCAGTATTCCTCCCATCCGTCCGCGTCGTCCATGCCGCAGAAATAGGCATATTGTGTAGGATTCTTATAATGGTCGCCGATGCTGGAGCCGAACGTTCTTGTCTTCAGTTCATAGTCACACCGTGAGAGGATCTCCTTCATGGCCTTGATATTCTCTTGAACCATATCTTTATCCTTCAGTGCCTCCTCCGTCAGGTCGAGGTAGTCATGGTATGCCCTGACCGCCGTTTTCCCGAACAGGGCGTATGTCGTGACGGTGTTTGTGTTGTCGATTTCCTCTTTCTTCATGCGAATCACCTCCTGAACGGTTGCGGAGGTGCGTGCCATTTGGTTGACATAGAACACGTCGCCCGTCTTCTCATGGATGACGGCCACCACCTGTCCTGTTTCCTCTGCATCCTCTTCCTTCTTCTTCCAAGCGTCCACCGTCCAGAAACCCTCGCCGTTGTTGTAGTTACATACGGCCAAGGGGAATACGTCCTCTTTCTCCGTATCGCCCCACTGGATCACGTCCAGCACATAGTCCGTAGCGTCGCCGAGTTCAGAGAGATAGTACCAGTCATCCGAATCGCAGTAGTTCATCATGGTGGTATGCACCATAATCTCGTTTTTCTCCTCGTCCCACTTGATCAGGTCTATGACCCACGGGAACAGGTTGCCGTCATGTTCGACGGACACTTCGATACCCTCCACATCGTCATCGTCGCCCTGTACCCTGACAGGCTTCCCGATCTCACGGAGATTCTCCGCAATAGCCTTGTGATACCTGCAGATGGCCTTGCCGATGTTCTTTGACATTTCGTCGAGAGCTTGTTTTGTATGCTTCATTTCGTGAATGGCTGTTTCTATCGCGTCGCCTGCGCTTTTATGTTACACATTTTTGAAGTTTGTTTTCTTTAAAAATCGGGAGTTTTTGCGCCGCTGCTCTGGATCGCTCCCAACCAATAACCCATTTTTTCAAAAATAAGATCATCCGCATCGCTGCGTATATGTTGACAAAAAAATCTCTATTCATAATTGTCTGCGTTATTTATTCGAGTTATCGGCTATGTTAGCTTTTAGATCCTTTATTCTTTATTTTTGAATCTTTTTCTTATTGCGCCAGCCGTGTCCTTATATGTATTCAGTCGTCATCGACTTAGTTGAGTTTTGAGTCCTTTTTCTTGCTGGTAATTAAGGAGAGCGGTCATAAGGGATGTAAGCCAAGGAATTTCGGGATAAATTTTGCGGAATACCCAGATTGTGTGCAATCTGTAGAAGGCTGCCGCATGAAAATTTTCCAGAAATAGTGTTGACGGTCCTTGGTGTATTCCCGCCGCTCCCTACCTTTGCAAGGAAAAGGGGTCGTTTAAAACGAGACTGACCAGTATGGTGAATACAGGGCTTTGGCGTGGCGCAGATAAGGAATAAAAAAGATTCGGATTTATCATCATAAAAATGCGTTTTACGCTTGTTTTTTACTGTGATTTTTGTCCTGTTTTGCCTGTTTCAGGCCTCGAATCGTCTTGTTTATGTTAAAATAAGAGATTCTATTTTTCATGTATTGCAAAGTTGTTCTTCAATATATTTTTGCATCGTAATCCTCGGTTCCCTTTTTCCCTGAATTTTGAATTTAAGAATAATTACTGTTTATGGCATACGAGAATGAAGATGCTTTTGAGGGACTGCTCCCGATCAGGCCGTTCCCCCGTAAGGGTGCGGCAGAGGAAGCCCCTGCCGTAGATAACAAGGGCAGCCAGACGATGGCCGGTTTCTCCGACCGTGGGCTGTTGTCGGCCATCACCGGTGCTGTCACCGGGGCCTACCATGCAGTGACAGGAGCCTTCAAGAGATATGAGCCCCAGCCGCTCAACAGCAGGATCCAGGATCCTATGATTATCCCCAGTGACGGGCGCAATCCCGCCGTCCTCGGAATGATCATCGACGGCAAGCGCCATGACTTCCGTCTGCCGCAGACCGCCGAGGCGGCCGTCGCCAACGGTTCTCTCCCGTTGAGCACCCTTGCCAACACTGTCCTGCAGAAGTATGACGCAGGGCAGGCGCAGGCCCGCCAGAACTACGACATGGAGCAGGCCTCGCACAGGGAGAACTCCCGTTATGTGCCCAGTATGCACATGTAGTTGAAAAGAAACGTCCCGACTCCGCTGGAGAAGGGAGTTGCGATAGTATTAACTTAAAAAGAATTGCATTATGGCTAAGAAAGAAAAAGTTGAAGGCGTGAAGCCGCAGGCAGGCGCCGAGAAGAAAGGTTCCGATCAGAACCGTGAAGAGAAGAAGACCCAGGAGAAGACCGCTCCGAAGTCCAGTTTTGAGACCACCGACGGACATGTTATGGACACGGTGAAGCTCTTTCCAAAAAACAACCTCGTGTATGTCCAGGCCCACTACGGCAAGCTGAATCCCAGCGGCAAAACCTCTGAGGAGAAGCGAGCCGGTATGCAGCGCCTGTTGGCACGTCCCCTTTCTCCCGAGCAGAAGGCGGAGTATCAGCGTCTCCATGCTG
>Ga0256407_10013567_pt1 | contig 10878 bp, 5 predicted proteins | sample RumenRJG_04DNA_FD_193489 | JGI IMG/M metagenome (GOLD analysis project Ga0256407, IMG submission 193489) | Bovine rumen microbial communities from Lethbridge, Alberta, Canada - RJG_04 | ecosystem: Host-associated > Mammals > Digestive system > Stomach > Rumen | place: Canada: Alberta | collected... | reverse complement strand
TTGCCTCCTTGTCTCCCTTCCTCCTTAGAAACGAACACTCCTCCGCAGGACCAAGAGTCCCCGGAGGAGTTAGGATTAGCGTATGAAGAGCAGCTCGCGATACTTCGGCAGAGTCCACAACTCATCGGCAACGGTGAGCTCCAGCTTGTCGATGTGGTAGCGAATCTCGTCGAGTTTCGGCGCAACAGTGTCGTGATAGGCAATCGCCTTGTCGCGTTCGCACTCCAGACGGTTGGCTTTCTTGCGCGCTCCCACAAGCTCCTCAACGAGGCGTTCGATGTTCTGGGTGCGCTCTCCAATCTCGCGTATTATCTTGAAGTTGCGTGCGCAGAGGCTTACGGCATCCTCCTGCGGCAGTATCTCGCGCATAGAGCTGACGTTCTTGGCCAGACGTGTCTGGTAGTGGGTAGCTACAGGGATGATGTGGTTCATTGCGAGGTCGCCAAGCACGCGCGCCTCAATCTGTATTTTCTTTGTGTAGGTCTCCCATTTCACCTCGTTGCGTGCACGCAGCTCCTTGCGGGTCATCACGTTCATGCTCTCAAACATCTCCACCGAAGCCTCGTCAAGGTAGCGGTCGAAGATGAGCGGACACGACGTTTCCACGTCTAAGCCACGGCGCGTAGCCTCTTTCACCCATTCCTCGCTGTAGCCGTTGCCCTCGAACTGGATAGGTTTCGAGGTACGTATGTCCTCACGAAGCACGTCGATTATTGCGTTTGTCACGTCGCTTCCGGCCTCAACAAGGCTGTCTACTCGCTGCTTGAACAGCGTGAGAGCTTCTGCCATGGCGGCGTTGAGGGCTATCATGGCCGACGCGCAGTTACATTCGCTGCCCGGAGCACGGAACTCGAAGCGGTTGCCGGTGAAGGCGAAGGGGCTCGTTCGGTTGCGGTCGGTGTTGTCGATGAGCAGTTCGGGTATCTCGGGAATGTCGAGTTCCATCTTCTGTTTGTCCTCCACGCTGAACAGGTCGTCCTTGTCGGCCTTCTCGATATGGTCGAGCAACTCGCTGACCTGCTTGCCGAGGAAACTCGAGATGATGGCTGGCGGAGCCTCGTTGGCACCCAGACGGTGGGCATTGGTGGCCGACATGATTGATGCCTTGAGCAGTCCGTTATGGCGATAGACGGCCATCAGTGTCTCGACGATAAACGTCACGAAGCGCAGGTTCTGCTTCGGAGTCTTGCCGGGGGCATGGAGCAGCACACCCGTATCGGTGGCGAGGCTCCAGTTCTGGTGCTTTCCTGAGCCGTTGATGCCGTCGAAAGGTTTCTCGTGGAGCAGGGCGCGGAAGCCGTGCTTGCGCGCCACCTTCTTCAGCAGAGCCATGAACAGCATATTGTGGTCTACCGCCAGGTTGGTTTCCTCGAATATCGGAGCAAGCTCAAACTGGTTTGGAGCCACCTCGTTGTGGCGTGTCTTGCAGGGTATGCCCAACTCAAGGGCCTGCACCTCAAGGTCTTTCATAAACGCCTGAACGCGCTCGGGGATGATGCCGAAGTAGTGGTCGTCCATCTGCTGGTTCTTTGCCGAGTCGTGGCCCATGAGCGTTCGCCCGGTAAGCATCAGGTCGGGACGAGCCGAGTAGAGTCCTTCGTCAACAAGGAAGTACTCCTGTTCCCATCCCAGATTAGAGATAACCTTGCGCACTTCGGGATCGAAGAGCTTTGCCACAGCCGTTGCCGCCTCGTCTACGGCATGAAGGGCGCGCTTGAGCGGAGCCTTGTAGTCGAGCGATTCGCCTGTGTAGGAGATGAAGATGGTGGGAATACAGAGTGTGTCGTCGATGATGAACACGGGCGAGGTGGGGTCCCACGCCGAATAGCCGCGCGCCTCGAAGGTGGCACGGATGCCGCCCGAAGGGAACGACGAAGCATCAGGTTCCTGCTGCACGAGCAGCTTGCCCGAGAACTCCTCAATCATTCCGCCCTTGCCATCGTGCTCGATGAAGGCATCGTGCTTCTCGGCAGTGCCCTCGGTAAGGGGCTGGAACCAGTGAGTATAGTGCGTAACACCTTGTTCGTCGGCCCATTGCTTCATGCCCTTTGCCACTGCATCGGCTATCGAACGGTCGAGAGTGGCACCGTTGTCGATAACATCGATCATCTTGTCGTACACGTCACGTTGCAGATATTTATACATCTTGGCACGTGTAAAGACATTCTTGGCAAAGAATTCCGACGGTCGCTCGCTTGGTGCTGCCACCTCAAGAGGTTTCTTCTTGAAGGCTTCAGCAACCACTTCAAATCTTAGATTCGACATATTTCAATAATGTTTAGTTCTGCTGTGTTCAACTTTCGCGCTGCAAAGGTACGGTTAAGTGAGAGCAAAACAAAGAAAAGAATTTTCTTTTTTTGCCGAACGGGAGTACCTTCGCTGATTTTTTATGAAGCAAAGGTACGGTTAAGTGAGAGCAAAACAAAGAAAAGAATTTTCTTTTTTTGCCGAACGGGAGTATCACAGCTTATTTTTTATTTCCCATAATGGCCCTATAAGTCCTATAAGACCTATAAGTCCTAAAAGCCATATAAGCCACTCCTCCCCCCTTGGGGGAACTAAGAGTGGGGTAATATGGGCCATATTACTGACCAATATGGGCCATATTACCGACCAATATGGGCCATATTGCTTTACGCTCAGCACTTTCCGACAGAGCCTATTGCCTGTTTATGAAAACGTTTAACAAAACGACAGGTTGCAGAAAAAGCCTTAGTACAAGTTGATTTATGTCAAGAAAAACGCACTTAATTACGATTTAACGCTAAAATGGTTGCAAAAGTATCAAAACAGAACTATCTTTGCATCGTGTTTTTCATAGTATTAGATTTAAGGTTAACAAAGGTTGGAGTACAGCGGTACTCCTTTTTTTATTTATATAAGTTTGAAAAAAATTCACTCTGGCTTTAGCCTCTGGAAGAACACAAGTATCTCCTCCCATGTCTTAAACGTATCGCTGCCCCACTCTATCACCGTTCCCATGAAGGCTGAGTGCTTCAGAGTCTGCGCCATATCGTGCCCGGCAATGATGAAATCGCCCAGCAGCCGCTCGGGTTGGTTGGTAAGGGTGAGCCGGTTCCATGCCGGAGTGCTCAGCACTTGCATCACCCACTCGGCTGTCGCTGCCATCCTATCGGGGCTGTTGACGGCTGCCGGAGCCACGATGCCTACGTCGTAGGTCTCGATAAGATACTCAAAAGTCTTCAGCAGACACGATGCCGGGTTGCCGTGGGCATCTTTCATGGCACTCTCATGGATGTAGACCTGCTGCCGCTCGCGCCCTTCCTGGCGGTCGTCGATCCATCGTATTACCGGGATAAGGCTGTGCAGGATGACACTCTCGGTGAGGCGATGGCCTCCGTGGAAGGGTATGGCCTGCGGATAATGGGCCGAGAAGAGGCCGAAGGTGTCTACCAGCTCGTCGTTGTCGCCGAAGAGTCCGTAGACGCGCTGCCGTTCTTCATCCGTCACATCGGCGAAACAGTGGGTGGTGCAGTCGCGATATTCCTTCACGAGAGCCTTGGTGACGATGAACTCCTGCACTCCGTCCTGCCGCGGGTTCTGGAATGTCTGCTTGCCAACCATGCCGTGGTGCGACATTGTGTCGCCCATCTCGAAAGCGGGATTGACCAATATGCGGTCTACTCCGTGCAGCTGCTCGGCATACATACCGCCCATCGAGGTGCCTACGACAAGCTGAGGCCTGGCAGTGGCTACGGTGTCATTGAGCAGGCTGATGGCTTCGTCGGGGTGGATGGGCAGGTCGGGGGCAATGACAGTGGCGCGAGGCATGAGCTGGCGCAGCAGTTCAGCCGTGTGGGTGCTGCCTGCCGAGCCGAAACCATGAACATACAGAATGGTCTTGCCACTCATAAGGTCGGGAAATATCTTCTGTTCCATACTTTTTTTATAACGTTATCACACTGCGAAGATAGCAGTATTTTCCGTAAAAAATTCCTTTTTCAGATTATTTCGCCTAACTTCGCATCCGAAGAAACGAAAGCCGCATACCCTATGAACGACATTTTTCATCCGCTCAACACCGACATCATGCCGCCCCGACGCATGAACAACCCTCTGCGCTACGAGCCTCATCCGCTGTGCCTGCTGGCCGCCGGCGAGGTGAGGGGCATGATAGAGAGCCGCAGCGAGTGGCAGCAGGAGGTGAGCCAGGGCAAGATGTTCGGGGTGCTGGTGGTGGAAAGGGCCGACCAGCAGGCCGCATCGGGTGCGTGCGAGTTGGGCTACATAGCGGCCTATTCGGGGCAGCTGTTGGGACGGAGCGACTGGCCGGGCTTCGTGCCGGCTGTGTTCGACTATCTGCAACCCGACGGTTACTTCAAGACTCACGAACGCGAAATCGACCGACTCACTGCCGAAATAGAGAGGCTAAGCTCGTCAGCCGAGCTGAAAGCTGCACACAGCGAACAGGAAAGGCTGCAACGCGAAAGCGCGACGGCTACCGAACGGCAGCGACAAGCTATGGCGGCTGCCAAGCTACTGCGCGACCGACGACGCCAGTCGGCCTTCCTCTCCGAACGCGACAAGGCTGAGCTGATTGGCGAGAGCCAGTTTCAGAAAGCCGAACTGCACCGGATAAAGAAGCACTACCGCCAGCTTATCGAGGAGCAGCAGGCGCTGGCAGACCGCCTTGAAGCCGAGATTGAGGCCAAGGAACAAAGGCGCAGGCAGATGTCGGTGGACCTTCAGCAATGGCTTTTCTCGCAATTCACCATGACAAACTATCGCGGCGAGCAGAGCTCACTGCTGCGGATATTCGCCGACCGCGGGCTCGCCGTTCCGCCATCGGGCAGCGGTGAGTGTTGCGAACCAAAGCTGCTGCAATATGCTTTCACCCACGCCCTGCGACCACTGTGCATGGCTATGTTCTGGATTGGCGAGTCGCCACAGGGCGAAGTGCGCCACGACGGCCACTACTACCCTGCGTGCAGCGGCAAGTGCAAGCCCATACTGGAATGGATGCTGCCCCCGGAAGTGACCGCCGACGACAGCGAACGCAGGTTCACCATGGCCGACCTGCCCGTGGTCTACGAAGACGAAGACCTCATAGTGGTCGACAAGCCGAGCGGAATGTTAAGTGTGCCCGGAAAAACGGCGGTTTCATCGGTAGTTGAACTACTCGACGCACACTTCGGAAACAGTGCCAGAGCATTGAGCGTTCACCGCCTGGACCAGGCCACAAGCGGTCTGCTTGTCGTAGCCAAGCACCCGGACGCACAGCGCGAGCTGCAACGGATGTTTGAAAACCGCATGGTTGAGAAACGCTATCTGGCCCTCATCGAAGGCAATCTGCCTGCTGACACCCCACGCGAGGGTACCATCGACCTGCCGCTGCGCCCCGACCTCGACGACCGTCCGCGCCAGATGGCAGACCACAAGCACGGGCGCAAGGCCGTGAGCCACTACCGGGTGCTGAAAGAAGAGGACGGCAGAACACTGCTTGAGCTGCGTCCCGAAACCGGGCGCACCCACCAGCTGCGCCTGCACTGCGCACACAAGGACGGACTGGGGCTGCCTATCGTGGGCGACGAACTATACGGGAAGAAGGGCCACAGGATGATGCTTCACGCTTATTCGCTGACATTCAGGAATCCCTTTTCCGGCAAGTTGATCAAACTTAAAAGCGATATTGGCTTCTCTTAGATTTATCGGCGACGAGCCACCGATAAGCAACTAACTTACAACAAGTTATAAAATATGACGGTTAGAAATTGGTTTGGCCAGTTTCTAACTGTCGTCTTGTAATCATAATTTTGCAGAAAAGACAAGCCAAACATCATCAGACGACTTGCTCCGAGAACAGTACAACACATTATTTACATCTATTTATTTTCAACAATCTATGAAAAAGAATTACCTACTTCTATGCATCTCGCTGTTTGTGAGTGCGCTCTGGACCTCGCTCCGAGCTGCCGACGGACTGCCGCTGACGGAGTCGCAGCCCACCGTTGAGCAAGACTTCAACAGCATGTGGGATGCCACGGCAAGCGCAGCAACGCTCGCTATGCCTGCAGGATGGCGCATCGACCGCCAGATGGATGCCCCGCGAACGCTCAACAGCTTTGCATCGGCAGCCACGACAGTGATGTATTCGGGCGGCGTAAGCCTCGCAAGCAATGCCTCGAACGGAACATGGAACTTCGGTTCGAGCAGCAATCAGGCCGACCGTGCAGTGGGCGGACTGTCCACAACGGTTGCCAACGCGACTCGCTGCGTTAGTGTTATGACACAACTGAGCAACGAGGATGCCAAGGACATCGAGTCACTGACCATCAGCTACGACATCGAAAAATACCGAAATGGCGACAATTCCGCCGGTTTCATCGTGCAGATGTACTACAGCACCGATGGTGTCAACTGGACTTCGGCAGGCAGCGACTTTGCCACTTCGTTCTCTCCCGACGCTTCTACGATAGGTGCAGAAGTAGTACCTATCAGCACCACAGCGGTAAGCAACAAGCTTCTGAAGAAGACTATTGCTGCCGGCAGCGACATCTATCTGGCATGGAACATCAGCGTTGCCAGCGGCACATCGCCCAACAAGGCTATGGGACTGGCCCTCGACAACGTCAGCATCTCCGCTACATTTGCCGACCCAGCGTCACAGAAACATTATATATATGTTGAGAACGCAACAAAATGGAGTTCTCTCTACCTCTACGCACAGGGCAGCGACGAGCCATTCGGCACATTCCCGGGCATAGCAGCCGAGGGAAGCAGCGTTGTCAATGGTGTGGAATATAAGTTCTTCGGCATCGACAAGGCTGGAAACTACACTCTCACATTCAGCGACGGCACCGCAACAAACAAGATTGAAGGCTTCACTGCCGACACAAGTGCCGACGTATACGTTTGCATCAGCTCTGAGGGTGCGCAGCTGATAAGCGACCCTGAAAGCTATACAGGCTGGGTAGACCCGTCGCGTCCTCCATTCGTCGCATCGGGAATTTACATCCGTGGCGAAGTGAACAGCTGGGGCGCAAGCAGCGACTGGGAGTTCTCCGACGAGGGCAATGGCACCTACGTGCTGTATGACAAGACCCTGAACGGCGCGTTCAAGGTGGCCGATGCCAACTGGAGCAGCACCTGCAACTATGGAAGCAACGGCGGCGCAGTGATGATGGACACGCCATACGCTCTTGTGCTCGGAACCAACGACAACATCTCTACCGGCAGCAACACCTTCCAGTGTGGCCGCATAGTGCTCACCATTTCTGGCAGCACAGCCTCACTGCTTCTCGAAAGCAAGCAAGACGACAGCGACATTACATCTGTCTATATCATCGGCGACAACAACTCGTGGAACTATATGGACACCACCGGCGAGCTGAAGCTCGACACAAGCGACAATCTCTTCAAGGGACAGGTAAGCATGACGGGTGGCTCTGACAGCTATTGCCACTGGCGCATCTACGAGCGACTGGGCATGAGCGGCGCATGGGGTGCGCAGGGCGGAACCGACCTTAGCGGCAACATCACCTCAGGAACGCTCGAGAAAGGCAGCACCGGCAATGTGTCTACCGAAGCCGGAACCTACAACGTGACGTTCGACCTCGCCACCGGAAACTTCCAGATGGAGAAGATTGGCACCGTAATCCAGTCGGTAACGCTCATGCCGGCTAACGTAACGCTCGTTCCCACTTTGCCAGCAGAGGTTAAGATACTGTCGCTCAACAACTCACTGATACACTACAGCGACCAGCCGACAATGTTCAACGACATAGCTGCCGCAATGGGCAAGAACGCCTCTTGGACAAGACACACCCGTCTGGGCAAGTCGCTCAACTACCACTGGGAAGAAGGCGACGGACTGGCAGAAGACGGCACGCCGGGTGCTAAGATGATGGTGCGCTCCGATGCTTGGACACACATCATCCTGCAAGAGCAGAGCGGACTGCCACGAACAAACGTTGAAAGCTTCCGCGCTTCGATGAAACTGTGGGTAGACTACATCCGTGAGTACTGCCCCAACCCCAACGCCATCATCATCGTGCCTATGAACTGGGCATACAGCGGCGACTGGACCAACTTCACTGCCTATAACAACACATTCCTGCAGAACTACCAGAGCGTAGCCCGCGAGCTGGGAGTAACCCTCTGCCCCGTGGCACGCGCCTATCAGTCGGCCTACGACAAGGAAGGCGAGACCGAGATAAACAGCTGGTTCCTCGACGACAGACACCCTGTAGACAAGTCTGCATACATGGCAGCTTGCATGGAGTACGGACTTATCTTCGGCGAAGACCCGACAACAATCAGCTATCGCCCGTCCACGGTTGCAGAAGCCGATGCTGCCAAGATGCGCAGCTATGCAAGCGAGGCTCTGCAGAACTTCACCAACTATGTAGACCACACCGCCGGAAAGGTTAGACTTACCGCCGTAACCCTCGACCAGTTCGGCATGGAGATAGATGCTCCGGCAGACCTTGCATACTCTGTCGACAACTCTGGCACTTTGCAGGACAACACCACTTTCGTAAGCAACGGCACAGACGGCACCTTCACCGTTACGGCGCAGAATTCTCTGTACAACACTCAGGCCGTGATAAAGGTGGCTCAGGCCGAAACCGAGGTGCCTATATACACTTCGATAGACCTCAACGAGGAGAAGCTCACTGCCACTGAGAACTTCAACAGCCTTGGCCTCGACACCGAAGCCACCCTGCCCGAAGGATGGCGCATCGACCGCCAGACCGTTGGTCCGCGCACGTTAGGCACCTATCCCACCGCAAGAGAGACCACACAGTATGCCGGTGGAGTATCGCTGCCCAGCAATGCTAAGAACGGACTCTGGAACTTTGGTAAGGACAACAACGAAGACCGCGCCGTGGGTGGCATCACGACAGGCGTAGCCGATGGCACACGCGCCATCAACGTGTATGCCCACTTCTTCAACAGCGCACGCAAAGACCTGGAGAACATACAGATAAGCTACGACATCGAGAAGTATCGCAAGGGAAGCAACGCTGCTGGATTTGCTGTGCAGATGTATTACTCTGTTGACGGACGCAACTGGACTTCGGCTGGCAGTGACTTCTATACTAAGTTCGACCCAGATGATAAGACTGAAGGCTATGCCGACGTTCCCGGCGAGGTTGTCAACGTTAGCAAGACGCTCAACGCCAAGATACAGCACGGCTGCGACTTCTACCTGGCTTGGAACATCTCAGCTGCCAGTGGCGACAACTGTGCCAGCGCAATGGCCCTGTCTATCGACAACTTCTCTCTCACGGCCCAGCTGCCCGAGATACCCGCTGCCAAGCACTATATCTACGCTATCGACGAGACTGGCTACGACGCTCTCGGACTCTACGCATGGGGCGACAGCGAACTGTTCGGCACTTGGCCGGGCGAAACATGGGTTGACCAGGTTACCATCGGAGGCGAAACATATAAGGTATTCCTGCTCGATGCAGAGAGCGGAAGCTACAACCTCATATTCAACAACATGAACCAAGGCAGCCAGTTGCCCGACTACGCAATCACCGCCAACCGCGACTACTACTTCCGTCTGACTTCGAGTGGTGTTCAGGAAGTAACTCCCGGCGAGGAACTCACCGACTACACCGTTAAGTTCGTAAACATTGCAGGATGGGAAAACGTGAATGTTCACGCCTGGAACGGCGACGGCTACACAACAACATGGCCGGGCGTTGCCTGCACCAAGACTGGCACGATAAACATCTTCGGCACTGAGGCCGATGTCTACTCGGCCACCGTTTCGGCTCCCTCTGCTCCTACAAACGTTATCTTCAACGACGGAACGACTCAGACCGAAGGCAACCTATGGGTTGAGGGTGCGACCTACAGCTACGACAGCTCTGTAGGCGGCTACTTCCTCTTCACCGACGATGCCAGCCAGTTCTTGCCAGCAAGCGACATCACCACCACTACCTTCGCAAGCTACGCCCGCAAGTACACTGTGGGCAATGTATCAACGGCTGTTCTGCCTTTCGACATCACCGACGCTGAACTTGCCGCTACATTAGGTACATTCTACTTAATTTCGGACGTAAAGAACGGATATATTCACGGCACGCCGGTAGCCACTCCGCAGGCATACATACCCTATGTCTTCGTACCTGCAAAGGAGTATCCGTTCACAAACTTGAGCGTGACCGGGCTTCCGATGTATGTAAACAACAAGGTAGAGGCCGACGGTTTCACCTTTGAGTACGTTACCGAAAGCACCCAACTCACATCTGGAGGTGACTACGACTACTACGGCTTCAGCAATGGCCAGTTCGTAAAGGCTGCCGTGGCAACCGCCAATCCGTTCCGCGCCTTCCTGAAGGTGCCCCACTCCGCAGGTGCTCCGGCCACGTTGCTGTGGAAAGACAGCGAGACTGGTATCAGCTCTCTCAAGGCTGACCTCCAGAACGGCGACAACAAGGTTTACGACCTGCAGGGACGCCGTGTCGTGAACCCCGTGCGTGGCATCTACGTCATAAACGGCAAGAAGACAGTCGTGAAATAACTATTAAATACAAGTTTGCAGGTTAGCCCGACTAACCTGCAAACCCAACACAAAATCAGACACAGATATGAAAGAATACGTTAAGCCATCCATCAAGCAGCATAAGCTTCTCGTTGACAGCCATCTGTTGGAAGGAAGCATCACCGAAGGCGAGATAAACAACGACAATCCCGGCCTTGGCACCGATGAAAACCCGATAGTCTTTGAGGCTCCGCAGCAGAAGCACTTTAGCGTATGGGATGAGTAAATAACAACCTATTAAGGAACACACTCCCTGCAAACTTGCGGTTTGCAGGGAGTGTTCGCTTTCTCACTTGGGAAGGAGACCATAACACAAGCCGTTACTTAACAGCCACCTTCTTGCCATTCACGATATATAC
>Ga0256407_10013566_pt1 | contig 10879 bp, 7 predicted proteins | sample RumenRJG_04DNA_FD_193489 | JGI IMG/M metagenome (GOLD analysis project Ga0256407, IMG submission 193489) | Bovine rumen microbial communities from Lethbridge, Alberta, Canada - RJG_04 | ecosystem: Host-associated > Mammals > Digestive system > Stomach > Rumen | place: Canada: Alberta | collected... | reverse complement strand
AAGGGTAGGCGTGAACGAGCTTATGGAAAAGGTGCTGCTTGAGGCCGAAATGCTTGACCTTAAGGCTAACCCCAACCGTAAGGCAACCGGTACCATCATTGAGTCATCGCTTGATAAGGGTCGCGGATACGTGGCTACCGTGCTGGTATCGAACGGAACCCTTAAGATGGGTGACATTGTGATTGCCGGAACATCGTGGGGTAAGGTCAAGGCCATGTTCAACGAGCGCAACCAGAAACTAAAATCGGCCGCTCCCGCCGAACCTGTGCTCATTCTGGGTCTGAACGGTGCTCCCCAGGCCGGTGTAAGCTTCCACGTAGTGGACAGCGAGCGTGAGGCCCGTGAAATTACCGGCAAGCGTGAGCAGCTGCAGCGTGAGCAGGGTGTACGTACCGCACAGACCCTTACTCTTGATGAGCTGGGCCGCCGTATCAAGATGGGCGACTTCCACGAGCTTAACCTTATTGTAAAGGCCGATGTGGACGGATCCGTTGAGGCTCTGAGCGATTCACTTATCAAGCTCTCAACTCCTAACGTTCAGGTTAATGTTATCCACAAGGCTGTGGGTGCCATCTCGGAGAGTGATGTAAGTCTTGCTGCCGCATCGAACGCCATCATCATTGGTTTTGATGTCCGTCCGTCGGGTGCCGCCAAGCGTCTGGCCGAGCAGAATGATGTTGATATACGTATCTACTCAATCATATACGATGCCATTGACGAGGTCAAGTCGGCCATGGAGGGCCTGCTTGCACCAAAGGTCAAGGAGGAGGTTACATCGACCATCGAGGTTATGGAGGTGTTCCATATTTCAAAGGTTGGTATGGTAGCCGGTTGCCGTGTACGTGACGGTAAGGTTTCACGTAATGACAAGGCTCGTGTAATACGTGACGGCATTGTTATCCACACCGGCGATATCCAGGCCCTTAAGCGCTTTAAGGACGATGTAAAGGAGGTACCCACCGGTATGGAGTGCGGTATAAGCCTGGTATCATACAATGACATCAAGGAGGGTGACATTATTGAGACATTCACCCAGATTGAGGTTAAACAGACTCTTTAAATTAAAATTAGGTCTTGGTTATGAGTTTAGTATTGGATTGCATTATCCTGGGTATCCTGATTGCCGGTTTTGTTAAAGGCATAATCAAGGGTATGACACAACAGGCATTCAGCCTGGGAGGTCTTATCCTGGGTATTGTTCTGGGTACTTTGCTGTACCAGCCGTTTGCAGGTTTTCTGGAGAATACCTTGAACCTGCCTGAGCGGCCTGCCTGCATTCTGGCATTTGTGATAATCCTTATTATAGTGCCTGTGTTCTGCGGATTTATAGGCAAACTTCTTTCCCGAATCATACATGCGGCCAGTCTGGGCTTGCTGGACAGGCTGTTGGGCGCATGCTTTGGCTTTTTTATTTCAATGCTGGTAATGGGACTTATTATCATGCTGCTTGATTTTACCGGTATATCGGACAGCATTATAAGGAAAGATGACAAAAGGCAGTCAGTACTGTACAGGCCGGTTGGCGACTTTTCACGTTTCTGTCTGCAGTGGACATGGAATAAGGTAAAGGATGATGCCGAGAAACTGGTACCGGACCTTAACAGGAAGAATCAAAAGGAGACAAACAAGTCGGACCAAAAAAAGGTTTGAATAAGGTGAATTCTGTTGAACAGGAGAACAGTCTCATCAGGGAGATCAGTGCCGAGAAGTACAGGTACGGATTCACTACCGATGTTCACACGGAGATTATAGACCGTGGTCTTACGGAGGATACCGTACGTCTTATCTCGGAGCGAAAGGGGGAACCTGAGTGGATGCTTGAGTTCCGCCTTAAGGCTTACCGCCACTGGCTTACCATGGAAATGCCCCATTGGGCGCATCTGGATATCCCTGAGATAGACTATCAGAACATATCATATTACGCTGACCCTACCGCAAAGAAAGAGGGGCCCAAGAGCCTGGAGGAGATTGACCCTCAGGTCATGAAGACTTTTGACAAACTGGGCATTCCGCTCGAGGAGCGTCTGGCACTTAGCGGCGGTGTGGCTGTCGATGCGGTAATGGATTCCGTATCGGTAAAGACCACATTCAAAAAGACCCTGGCCGAGAAGGGAATCATTTTTTGCTCCATGGGCGAGGCTATCCGTAATCATCCGGACCTGATAAAGCAGTATCTGGGCAGCGTAGTTAATTATCGTGACAACTTTTTTGCCGCCCTTAACAGCGCGGTATTCAGCGACGGTTCATTCGTATATATTCCAAAAGGTGTACGTTGTCCTATGGAGCTTTCCACCTATTTCCGCATCAATGCGGCAGGTACGGGACAGTTTGAGCGTACGCTTATTGTGGCCGATGATGACAGTTACGTGTCATATCTGGAGGGTTGTACCGCACCTATGCGCGATGAGAACCAGCTGCATGCCGCCATTGTTGAGATTGTGGTGATGGATCGTGCCGAGGTTAAGTACAGCACAGTCCAGAACTGGTATCCTGGTGATGAGAACGGCAAGGGCGGTGTATATAATTTTGTTACCAAGCGCGGTCTTGTTAAGGGTGTTGATGCCAAACTGTCCTGGACTCAGGTTGAGACCGGATCGGCCATAACATGGAAGTATCCAAGCTGCGTGCTGCAGGGTGACGGCGCACAGGGTGAGTTCTACTCGGTGGCACTTACCAATAACTGGCAGCAGGCCGATACCGGAACCAAGATGATACATCTGGGACGTAACACCAAGAGTACCGTAATTAGTAAAGGTATATCGGCCGGACACAGCCAGAACTCATACCGCGGCCTGATTAAGGTGGGCGAGCATGCCGATGGCGCACGCAACTACAGCCAGTGTGACTCCCTGCTGCTTGGCAGTGACTGCGGTGCCCATACGTTCCCTTACATGGATGTAAAGAATGAGACTGCAATTGTGGAGCATGAGGCTACCACATCCAAGATATCGGAGGACCAGCTTTTTTACTGCAACCAGCGCGGCATACCAATGGAGCAGGCCATAGGTCTGATTGTGAACGGATATGCCAAGGAGGTGCTTAACAAGCTGCCTATGGAGTTTGCCGTTGAGGCCCAGAGGCTTTTGTCGGTTTCACTTGAAAATACTGTTGGATAATATGATGCTTAAGATAGAAAACCTTCACGCCGGAATTGACGGCAAAGAGATACTTAAGGGCATAAACCTTGAGGTAAACGCAGGTGAGGTACATGCCATTATGGGTCCCAACGGGTCCGGCAAGAGTACCATGAGCAACGTGCTTGTGGGGCATCCCGCATATCAGGTAACTGGTGGTAAGGTTACCTTTAAGGATAAGGACTTGCTGGCCATGAGTGCCGAAGAGCGCAGCCATCAGGGTTTGTTCATGTCATTCCAGTATCCGGTTGAGATACCCGGAGTAAGCATGACCAACTTTATGCGTACCGCAATTAATGAAAAGCGCAAGGCTCTGGGACAGCAACCTTTGGCTCCCACAGAGTTCCTTAAGCTTATCAAGGAGAAACGTGACCTTGTAAAGCTTGACGCCAAATTCATGAACCGCTCGGTCAACGAGGGTTTCAGCGGTGGCGAGAAAAAACGTAACGAGATATTCCAGATGGCCATGCTTGAGCCGTCACTCAGTATACTTGACGAGACCGATTCAGGCCTTGACATTGATGCCCTGCGTATTGTGGCCGATGGCGTTAACCGCCTTAAGAGCCCGGAGACATCGGTCATTGTCATAACGCACTACCAGCGTCTGCTGGATTACATAAAGCCCGATATAGTCCATGTGCTTTATCAGGGACGTATTATCAAGACAGCCGGCCCGGAGTTGGCTCTGGAGCTTGAGGAGCGCGGATATGACTGGGTTATAAAGGAGTATGAGGATTCGGTAAAATAATGCCTGTGCAGAATTATATAGACATATTCAGCCAAAACAGGGCGCTTATAGACAAGGGCTCTGCCGGGGTTATGAATACCCTGCGTGATAAGGCTATGGAAAGCCTTGTGCGTAACGGTCTGCCCCACAAGGGTCTGGAGGAGTATCTGCATACCGATGTGGCCAGGTGGTTTGAACCCGATTGGGGTATGAACCTGAGCCGCATTGACATGCATGTGGACAAGGCCCAGGCATTCAAGTGCAATGTTCCCAACCTGAGCACGCTTTTCTATTTCCTGGCCAATGATGAGTTTGCCGCATCCGATACCGCAGCCAAGGCATCTCTTCCCGATGGTGTCTTTATTGGCAGTCTGCGTGATGCCGCAAACCGTCACCCTGAGATATTAGAGGGTTATTACGGACGTCTTGCCGATATGGACCGTCCGGGTATAGCAGCCATTAACACCATGTTTGCCCAGGATGGCATGATGATATATGTTCCGGACGGAGTGGTAATTGAAAAACCCCTGCAGCTTGTAACACTGCTACACTCTCCGGTTGACCTTATGGTTAACCGCCGTATCCTGGTGGTACTGGGACGTGGCGCGCAGCTTAAACTGTTGCTTTGCGACCACGCATTGACCGGTAACGCTTTCCTGACAACTCAGGTGGTCGAGGTGTTTGCCGGCGACGAGTCGGGATTTGAACTTTACGATCTTGAAGAGACTCATAATGCCAACATGCGTGTATCGGAACTCTATTTAAGCCAGGGTGCCGACAGCAAGGCCGAGATTGACTATGTGACACTCCATAACGGTCAGACACGTAACAGCGTGTTCTCAACGTTTGCCGGACGTGGCTCATCTTTGTCACTTAACGGTATAGCAACCATTGACAAGGAGCAGCATGTGGACAATATGACTTTTGTTGACCACAGAGCACAGGACTGCACAAGCAGTGAGCTGTTCAAGTATGTGCTCAACGACAGCTCAACCGGAGCATTTGCAGGCAAGGTGCTGGTCCGCCACGGTGCGCAGCATACCGTATCGGAACAGACCAACCGTAACATATGCCTTACTCGTGAGTCACGTATGTTCACCCAGCCGCAACTGGAGATTTATGCCGATGACGTAAAGTGCAGTCACGGTGCAACGGTTGGCCAGCTTGATGAGAAAGCCATGTTTTACATGCGCCAGCGCGGTATTCCCCAGGCCGAGGCACGTATGATGCTTATGCAGGCGTTTGTAGGTGAGGTGATAGGACGCGTTGCTCTGGAACCGTTGCGTGACCGCCTTAACCGTTTGGTAGAGAAACGTTTCCGCGGAGAACTCTCGCAGTGTGAGGGTTGCCGTGCATGCAGATGATAAGTTGACTTTGGCTTTGGCATTGGCCTTGGCCTTTAAATGATTGGGAACTATGATTTCCATAGAGAGCATAAGAAAGGATTTCCCTATTCTGGGACGTGAGGTTTATAATAAACCCCTTGTTTATCTGGATAATGCCGCCACTACCCAGAAACCTCAGTGCGTCATTGACTCAATCAGTGATGCCTACCGCAATGTAAACGCCAATGTTCACCGTGGCATACATTTCCTTTCGCAGGAGGCTACCGATATGTTGGAGGCCGCCCGTGACAATGTACGCCGTTTTATTGGCGCCGGCAGTACGGAGGAGATAATCTTTACCCGCGGAACAACCGAGAGCATTAACCTTTTGGCCAGCTCTTTTGCATGGGCATTCCTTAAGGAGGACGATGAGGTCCTGATATCGGGCATGGAGCATCACAGCAACATAGTTCCTTGGCAGATTCAGGCTCAGAGATACGGATTCAAGCTTAAGGTTATTCCTGTAACTGACCTTGGAGAGCTTGATATGGATGCCTTTGACAAGCTTTTGGGTCCCAAGACAAAACTTGTAAGCATAACTCACGTATCCAATGTTCTAGGCACAGTCAATCCTGTCAGAGAGATTGTTGCCAAGGCCCACAAACTTGGCATTCCGGTTGCAGTTGACGGCGCGCAGTCAGTTCCTCATATCAGTGTGAACATTAAGGAAATGGGAGCCGATTTCTATGCATTCAGCGGTCACAAGATTTATGGTCCAACCGGTATAGGCGTGCTTTTCGGCCGCAGGGAACTGTTGGAAAAGATGCCTCCCTATCAGGGCGGAGGTGAGATGATAAAAAAGGTAACCTTTCAGGGTACCACATATAATGACCTGCCTTATAAGTTTGAGGCCGGAACACCGGACTATGTAGGCTCCATAGCATTGGGCGTGGCGCTTGATTATGTACAGAATATAGGAATGGAACAGATTGCCGGATATGAGTCAGAACTCTGTTCATACGCAATGCAGCGCCTGGGAGAGATTCCCGGAATGCGGTTCATAGGCAATGCCCCTAAACGTAGCGGAGTAGTGTCGTTCCTGGTGGGCAATATACATCCGTCCGATATGGGCACGCTGCTGGATCGTCTTGGAATAGCTGTACGTACCGGCCATCATTGCGCCGAACCGCTTATGGACCGTTTTGGCATTCCGGGAACAGTCCGTGCATCGTTTGCATTCTATAATACCAAGGCCGAAATTGATACCTTAGTGGCTGGTATTGAGCGGGTAAGGCAGATGTTCTGATGTCAATTTGATGTATTTTTAACATCATTTGATTTTTATACATATCTTTGCACCAAATTAATCAAACTGTAATAGTATGAAGAAATTATTCTTATGCATGCTTGCACTGGCAACCGGTGCTTTTGCATTTGTTTCTTGTGATAAAGAAAAGGACGATGTGAATGACGCTTCAAAAGATCGTCAAAAGTATGAGAATGTATTGAGTTATGAGCAACAGCAGGATATTTTATCCAATTCTCTAAACACTGTAGTCCAGGTTATTGACTTTACCAGTCTTAGCCAGACTTTACAGTCTATTATGGCCGAATTTGGCGATAATACCATTGATATAAATGATATGTTTGAGGCAATAGCCCAACAGGATGAGATATTGGGTGGCAGAATAAATGCAATCCGTGAGTTCCTGTATACTGAGGAGGATATCTTATTTGATTTTGAAGGCCTGTTTTTTGAGGCAAACCTGGATTTTGTACTGGATACCATACAGGTTCTGGACGGCGCAGGCGTCTTTAAGGATTCTGTAATGATCATACCTTATGTTTCGGATGTCATTTATGAGTCTGACCAGTTCAAGCTGAATATTGGCTTTAACAATAAGGAGGAGAAAGCTGTTATTGTTCTTAAGGGTCATAATGATCCTGAAAGCAGGGTGTCAATTACCAATGCTACAACCCAGCAGGTAAAAAACATTACTCTTCCTGATACTTTGGATCTGTCAGTAACCATCGGCAATAAGAAAGTTTTACAAGCCAAAATTGCGTATGAAACCGATTTCCAGGTTCAGGTTGAGGGTACAGGCTCCATTATCCGCAAACAAGTTGAGGGAGTAAAACCGGATAAGTTCAAACTTACAAAACTGATACTCAACGGTGAGGAACTTTCGTTGAATGCAGGCGTAACATTGGACAAGTATTCCATTCTGGCTGGTGTTGATTATGATAAGGAGAGCGGCGTGAATATAACTGCCAAAGCACAAATGCTGGGTGCTGATATCCTGTCCATAAGGGCTAAGATTGATGCCACTCTCAGCGAGAATCTGGACTGGAAGAATCCTATGGGCAGCATTTTGCCTTGGCTTACTAATCCTGACAGAATGGCTAGAGGTGGCCAGATTGAAGCGGTTCTGGGCAATGATGACATTAAACTGTTGGCATCGTTTGATCTTACCGATAATGAGATAGTGACTGCTCTTATGGCATTGGTTTTAGGCCAACCTAAAACCCAAGAGGATTTTGATAAAGCACGCAATATGGTGGAATACTTGAACAACCGTATTAAAGGGGAGTTGTATTTCAAGGGTTACGCTGATCCTCAGGCTAAAATTAAATTCATATTTGATCCCGAATCGGTAGGTGAAAAGAATATCAGTAAACTGGATGATATGGATGCCATGCGTGAAAACATTAATAAATCCGGTATACATGTTATGGTTGACACCTATGATTCTAATGGATATGCAGTCACAGTATCGTTCCAGGAGTATTTTGGCGCTATTGATATTAAGACTATCGGTAAAACTATTATATCCAAGTTCAAGACCGCTTTTGGTTTTGTCCATAATACCGAAACCATACAACTTTCCGATGGTTATTTATATTATAACGAAGATATAAATCACGGAGGTGGCAGAATTGATGATATAGCCAATGGTAAATAATTACCGGCTAGTCAGCTTAAAGCTTTAATGGAAAGGGTGACCGTAAATAAGGTCATCCTTTCTGTTTTTTACACATTTTTAATGAGTCATAAGTGCCTAAAAATGATTACCTTTGCACCCGATTTTAAGAAAGGGTTAAAAATATACTATATATGAAACAAAAAGCACTCCTTATGATTCTTGACGGCTGGGGCATAGGTAACCGCTCCAAGGCCGATGTGATTTACAACACTCCTACTCCTTACATGGATTATCTGAACGCCAATTATCCTCATGCGCAGTTGTTGGCATCGGGTGAGAATGTAGGTCTTCCCGACGGTCAGATGGGTAACTCGGAGGTAGGTCACCTTAATATCGGCGCCGGCCGCGTGGTTTATCAGGACCTGGTAAAGGTTAACCGCGCCATTGCCGACGGCAGCATCCGTCAGAACAAGGAGATTGTATCGGCTTACAGCTATGCCAAGCAGAGCGGCAAGAAGCTGCACTTTATGGGTCTGGTATCGGATGGTGGCGTTCACAGTTCACTGGAGCATCTGTTCTGCCTTACCGATATTGCCCGTGAGTACGGCATTGACAAGGCTTACGTACACTGCTTTATGGACGGTCGTGATACCGATCCTAAGAGCGGCAAGGGTTTCATTGACCAGCTGGTAAAGCGCGGTGACAAGGTTGCCACCATCATTGGCCGTTACTATGCTATGGACCGTGACAAGCGCTGGGAGCGTGTAAAGATTGCCTATGACCAGCTGGTAGGCGGTGAGGGCCGTAAGGTCAGCGATATGGTTAAGGCCGTCGAGGAGTCTTACGCCGAGGGCGTTACCGATGAGTTCATGAAACCTATCGTAAACGAGGCTTATGACAGCCGTATTGAGGAGGGCGATGCCATCATCTTCTTTAACTTCCGCAATGACCGCGCCAAGGAGCTTACAATAGTTCTCACTCAAAAGGATATGGACGCCGAGGGCATGCACACCATTCCCGGTCTGCAGTACTATTGCCTTACTCCGTACGATGCTTCGTTCACCGGAGTACACATCCTGTTTGACAAGGAGAACGTTACCAATACTCTTGGTGAGTACCTCTCATCACAGAACCTCAAGCAGCTGCATATTGCCGAGACCGAGAAGTATGCACACGTTACATTCTTCCTGAACGGCGGCCGCGAGCTTCCGTTTGAGGGCGAGGACCGTATCCTGGTTCCTTCACCAAAGGTTGCCACTTATGACCTGCAGCCCGAGATGAGCGCTTACATTGTCCGTGACAAGCTGGTTGAGGCCATCGGCACAGACAAGTATGACTTTATCGTTGTGAACTTTGCAAACGGTGATATGGTTGGTCATACCGGTGTTTACGAGGCAATTGAGAAGGCTGTTGTTGCAGTTGATGCCTGCGTACATGATGTGATTGAGGCAGCCAAGGCTCATGGTTATGAGGCTATCATCATTGCCGACCACGGTAACGCCGACAACGCAGTGAACCCTGACGGCACACCCAATACCGCACACTCACTGAATCCTGTTCCGGTAATTTACGTAACCCCGCGTAAGGAGGCAAAGGTTGAGAACGGTATCCTGGCCGATGTGGCTCCCTCCATCCTTACCATCATGGGTCTGCCCATTCCCGCCGAAATGAGCGGCAAGGTGCTTATTAAGTAAACTGCTTGTTATATCAATATAGCCGACGACCTGAAATAAGGCCGTCGGTTGTACTTTTTTCCTTACTGAATGAAACTTATTCCTATTTATACCTGGAACAGAAACGTTCTTGAGTTTAACCGCAAGAGAGACAATCTTTCACACAAGCCTTGGTTTCAGGGCGTAATCCTTTTGCTGTGCGTTATTGTGGCTATGGTCCTGGCCAATCTGCCCGTAACCCGTTTTTATTATCATGCATTCCTTGAAACCAGCGTCCAAATCCATTTCCAAAGCCCGGACGGCAGAGTGGACTGGCTGTTCCCCCATGGCATGACCATTGAGAAAATCATCAATGACGTATTGATGGTTGTATTCTTTTTTACCGTTGGATTGGAGATAAAACGTGAAGTGGCGCATGGCGAACTGTCATCGTTCAAGAAAGCGTTGCTTCCGGTGATTGCCGCATTTGGCGGCGTTATCATGCCTGCCGTCCTTTATACATTGGTCAATCACGGCACATTTGCAGCATCGGGCTGGGGTATTCCTACCGCTACCGATATTGCATTTGCAGTTTGCATACTGTCCGTACTTGGTGACCGTGTTCCCGTATCACTTAAAGTATTCCTTACCGCGCTTGCCATAGCCGATGACCTGATTGCCATACTTGTGGTGGCTTTCTTTTACGGCGGCCATATAAACCTGCTGTTGCTGGCCATATCGGTGGTGGTTATATTCGTGGCATGGCTTTTCAAGTATTTTGGCCAGAAACACGTGTGGATTTACCTTACGCTGGCGGTTATTGTCTGGGTGCTTTTCTATTATTCGGGAATCCATGCTACCATGTCGGGCGTTGTCATGGCGTTCATCATACCATCAAAGGCCCGCTATGACAGACCTTACGTGCTGCATAAGATAAAGTTCTTTTCGCAGAAACTGCTTTCCTTTGACAGGATTGATGATGAGACCATGTTCCCTAACGGTCCCCAGCGCCATTTTTTGCGCCGTATCCACAAGACCGCATATGGTTCGCTCGATATGAGCTACCGCGTGGAGCATGCCCTTTCACCCTGGGTCAACTATCTTATCATGCCAATCT
>Ga0256407_10013565_pt1 | contig 10879 bp, 6 predicted proteins | sample RumenRJG_04DNA_FD_193489 | JGI IMG/M metagenome (GOLD analysis project Ga0256407, IMG submission 193489) | Bovine rumen microbial communities from Lethbridge, Alberta, Canada - RJG_04 | ecosystem: Host-associated > Mammals > Digestive system > Stomach > Rumen | place: Canada: Alberta | collected... | reverse complement strand
GGAACTTGTAATGTATAATACTTTGGAATAAATTTTTCAGTTTCTATTGTATAGATTAAATTATTTTTTTTTTTTAAACTTATTATTTTTGCTTTTTTCGTTATAAAAACATGGATTTGTAAAGGATAAAAAATTAATGGATCATAATTAACTTGAATATATGTTAATAAAAGATTGTTTTCATTTTCTGGAATTACTTTTGGTGATTTGAAAAATAATTGTTTATAATAGTTTCCGTCTATTTCAAATGAATATTCTTTTAATTCATTTTGATCTTTATCAACAGGAAAAAATTCTTCTAAATAATCAATAGATAATTTTTTAAGTTTAAAAAATTTTGAATTAAAAGATTTAATTAAATCATATATTTCTTTTTTATCACAATGTATTGTAATTGAATATTCTGTATTAGGTTCAAAATTCTTTATATCTGTAAAAAAATAATAAGATTCATTATTATAAAATTCTAAAGTTTTAACATTAAATTCTAAAGGTTGAAAATTATGTAAAATTGAATAAGAAATATATTTAGTTGCTTTACTTTTATAATAATAATTTTCAAACTCAATAATATATATAGTATTATTTTCTGGGACTAAAATTAATTTAGAAATTGTATTTGTAATATTATATAAAATTTTATCTTTTTTTTCATTCTCATAAACTAAAATTCTATGTTTATTATCAGGATTTCCTCTGATATCAAGTTCATATGAATTTCCCTTTAAAGTCTCCATAGAAACTTTCATTTTATTTCTTGAAAGAAAATGTTCAAGTACATAAGTTTGATCTAATTTAAGAGAATATATATCAAATTCTTTAAAAATTCTAATTCTAGCATTTTTTTTAATATCATTTCTCATTTTGATAACAATATATAAATTATTATATGATAATTTTGAATCATAATATTTAATTGAATAAAGTTGTTCAGATGTAATTTCAAACTTCCACATATAACCTGACCATTCATCAAAAGATTTAATTACTTTATCATGAGTAGTAAAAATATAAATTTCTCCTTTTAATTCTCCTGCTTCAGGAATTTCAATTCCAACATCACCCCCTAATTCTCTAATCCTATATCTAAAAAAAGCTTCACCTTTACCTTCAAAAGTTTGATATTCATAAGTATTTAATTCAATAAATGAATTAAAAGGTTTTTGAAAACTTTCAAATGAATATGATATATATATTATTAATAAAAATATAATAAGTATTTTTGACATTTTTATTTAAATTTATTAGTCTAATAAATATTAAATCGCTTTTATTATATAAATTTTTATAATAATAATTAATATACTGAAAAAGAATCAGGATTATCAAACAGTTTTTTTGCTTCCTTTACCATTTTTGCACTGAGAACACCATCAATGAATCGATGATCTAATGTAAAATTAACAGGTAAATATTCAGTTTCTGTAAAAGTACCATCTTTATTTAATATTTTTTTTTTTTTAATTTCACAATTTGCAAAAACACCTGAAGTTTGTGTAAAAGGGCATAATGGAACATATACATTTTTTAAATGAAATCCACCTAATGAAGTAATTATAACTGAACCATATTGATTTTTTGCGACCTATAAAATAAAAAAATAAATTGTTAAAAAAGAAAAAATATAAAAAAATATATTTTTTACTCCTAAAGCTTTACAATTAATTCCCATATTTGCCAAAATACCATCAAGCTCAAGTAAAATTTCAATTAAACTAAAAAAAAAATAATAAAAAAATAATAAAATACAATGAAGGTAATTTTCTTAAAGTACGTAATCCATTATTATGAGTTTTATTTTTTTCCTTTCTATAAATATCAGCTTCTCTATATAATTCGTCACTAATTTCAGACATTGTTTTCCCAGGAACATTTCTAATAGTCATATTAGCTAAATCCTTATCTCCAACATTAACTAAAACTCCTATATCAACTTCTTCTCTTTTTACTTTAATTCCAAATCTTATCATTTCATTACATTCTGGTATTCTTTTAAATACTTCTCCTACTACTTTAATCCAAAATACTGTTAATGTTATTTTTTTCCCCGTTTTTTCTGACATTTGTTTTATAAATTGTTTTGCTTTTGTTATATCAAATAAAACTTGAGCGTATACGGTTGGGTCAAATGATTGGTCAAACGCTGCCATATTATATTTCTTTGAGTATGTGTGATATGTTGATTTGTGATGGAAATAATAGAATAGTGAATAAAATAAAAGTGAATATAAATAATATTTTAGAAATTTCCCTTCTCTAAATAAATAATCTTCAATAAACATTGCAAGAATAAAATTTACTATTAATGGATTCATCTTTTACTTACGTAATAATCGAGGAAAAATAAATAAAAAAATTTAAAATAAAAATTGCAAAACAATTAAAAAATACAAATATTTAATCAAAAAATTAAAAAAATAATATAAAAAAATGAAAAATATTTATGTGATACTAATTTTAATAGACATAATATTATCAAAAGACTATGATTGTGCAAGTAAAAAAGATGTAAAAATAGAAGAAGATTGCATAGGTATAGACACAGGAACAAATAACACATGTTGTTTTGTAAGTTATAAAAATAGAACAAATGATTTAGTCAAACAATGTTTATTAGCAGATAATTCCTCAGCAGTAAATTTATTAAATAGTATAATTTCAGTAAAAAATTCTTTAAATGGAACTGAAAAATATATGAGTTGTTATACTCAAGCTGAAAATTGTACTAACATAACTAACCCTACTGGATTTGAATCTTGTAATGTAACTGAACAAATTTATCCTTATAGCTGTTGTTTTGTTCAAAATAAAACTAAGTCTTATTGTTATCCTATTAATGCTTCTTATAATAGTACTGTTCAAACATATATTGATAATAATAATGCTACTTTGGCTATTTGTACTAATTATACTTTGCCTATTGCAAAGGAGAATTTTATTAAAGTTCTTTGGTGGAAAGTTATTTTATTTTTCGGGGTTTTAATATGAGATATATTATTTTTTGGTTTAAGTCTTTTTATTTTTATATGTTGTTTAAATATATTTTAATTTTTATTTTATAGATTCATTTTTTCATTTTTTTTAAATTTTTATAATAATATTCTATTTATGGAGAAATGGAATAATAATTTTAATAATGAAGATAATGAAAAATTATATCAACAAAATATAAATGAATTAATTAAAATAAGTCAAAGTATAGATTCTAATAATGAATATTCCTCAGAAATAAGAAATGATAATATTTTTATAAAATTATTGTTTAAAGATTTAAGAGATGGCTCTAAATTTTATGAAAAATCACAATGGAAACCTGTTAAAACTGCAATTCAAAATTGTTATAAATTAATTCAAAATGGTTATATTATGGGAAATCAAATTGAATTAAAAAATAATATTATTATTTTAAATAAATTAATTAAGGATTTAAAAAAAATTAATATTCAAAATATTGACGAAGAAAGTGTTGTAAAAGATGTTTTGGAAAGTTCTTTAAAAACAATTTCTCCTGTTGAAAACGAAGAATTTAAAAAAAGATTTAAATTACTTAGAAATAATTCTGTAGATAATAATAATGAAGAAAATGTTACTAAAGAATATTTTGAAATGAAAATAAAAGAACAAAAAGATTATTATGAAAATAAATTATTTTCTTTAAATGATAAAGTTAGTAAATTAGAAAATGAATTGAAAGACTTAAAATCTATTTTTAGTAAATTTGGTGGAATTTTATCAAAATATAATAATGAAAACTTACAATAACAACTTTTTATATTTAAATTAAAATGTAAATTATTTTTATTAGAAATATTATTTATGTTAAAAATTATATAAAGAAAAATTTATTATCATTTTAAAATTTTTATTTATTTTAAAAAATTTTAAAACATTTATTAAATATATTAATTTTTAATTATCAATATTCATATCCATTTTTTCAGAATCTTGTGTTTCTCCTTCATATTCAATTAAAAATTTGATTGAATATATATTATCATTTACAATATTTTCCAATCCATTAAAAACTTTATTTAAACTTTTATGCAAATTTAAAAATACACTTTTATTTTTAACATTTTTTAATTGCCCACCATGTACTTTAATAATATTAAAAATCCATTTCATAATCAATTCAATATTAGCATCATTTTCTAATTTATTTGATAAAAAATCTAATAAAGGGCCAACGATATTAAAAGGTAATTTAGAAGAAATTAATTCAATTTGTTTAATTGGAATAGTCTTAATAAAATTATCAATAATTTTAATTTGATTTAAATAAATAGAAAATATAATTCCTTTTAAATAATTTCCACTTTTAAAACAATTTATAGCATCATCAATAGTAACATTAATATCAAGTGATAATTTAGAAAAAGAAAGTGATTTATCTAATGAAAAAATATAAATTCCTTCAGTTGATCCAACTGCAAATGCTCTATTTGTATTACTAAATTGAACACTATTAATTTTAATTTCAGGAATAATATTATTTTTATTCCCAGGTAATTGATTTCTAATTTTATTTTTAATTTCTAATTCATCTTCACTATCAATTTCATCTTCTATATTTAAAAGTATATTATCAGTATCTTTATAATTTTTAGAATTTAATTTATATAAAATACCATTTAAACTCCTATTATGAGTTAAAACAAATTTTTTAATTAAAATTTGATAAACCATATCATAAATTAAAACATATTGACTATTCCCTCCACAAATTAATAAATTCCCAGATAAATTATAACAAATACAATTTAAATATTTATTCCTAGATGAATTTTTAGCAGTTACTTTCTCATAATTTAATCTCCCTCCCCAAATATCTCTTGAAACATCAATAATATTTTTAGTAGCTCCAGTTGCAACATCCCAAGTATATAATTCACCATTTAAAGTACTAACTGCAATTTCTTTATCGTCTGGACTAATATCAACAGATAATATTTTATTATTATGATTTAAAGTTTCACCAATTCCTTTTTTTGAATATAATTCCCATATTTTAACTGTATTATCCCAACTTCCAGAAACTAACATATCACTTATATTAGAAAATTTTAATGTACTTATTGGAGAGGAATGACCTGTTAAAGTATCAATTAAATCTCCTGTTTTAAGTGACCAAATGTATATTGAGTATGTTTCTAATGAACCAGCACTTATTATTTCTCCTGTAAAATCTATTGAACAACAAGTAAATTGGGTTGGATTCGGTGTTGTCATTATACGGAAATTTTTATATTTTATTAAGTCATATGCTCTTATTGTTCCATCATATGATGATGATATAAGAACATTTGATTTATTTGGTGCATATTGTAAACCAGAAATTTTCATTGTGTGTTCTGTAAATGTTGATAAACATTGTGATGTTGATGTGTCGAAAATTTTTATTCTACCATCATTTGAACCACATGATATTTGAGATGAATCATTTGAATATGATATTACTGTTATTTCATTTGAGAATCCTTGTTGTTTATATATGAAGGATTCACTTTTCCATTCCCATACTATTAATTGACTGGAATATTTACTTCCAAATGAAAGCCAATTTCCATTTTTATTTATTGATAATGATGTAATTTTTGATTCGCTTATTTTTAAATTGGCTTTGTTTGAAAATGAATTTAAGGAATATACTGAAAAGGAACCATCTTGATAACATAATACTATTATATTTTCTTCTGGATTTTCACTATAAGAATTTATATCACATTGTACTACTTTTGATTTTATGTTAAATTGTTGTTTTTTTTCTAATATGTATCGGCCACATATTATTCTTTTTTCATAATCTGAATAATATTTTAATTCATCATTGTTTATTTCATCTTCTTCTTCTGATGATGTATAATTATTTTCAATATCTAATTCACTTTTACTTTTTAAATTTTTATTTCCTTTTATTCTTCTTTCAAAATTTAATTGTTTTTTATATTCATCACTTTTTTCATTTATATATTTCCAAATAAACATAATTCCATCTTGACTAATTGAATAAATTCTATTCATATCTTCACTAAAAATACAATTAATAATTTTTTTTCTATGTCCAGTAAACATTAAAGGAATATATCCTTTAATTTTAAAAGCATTTAATAATCTGACAGAAGTGTCTTTAGAACCAGTTAATATTAATCTAGAATCATTAGACCAATTTAAACAAGTAATTTTTTCATTATGAAAAGAAGTATAATTTCTATATAAAACAAAAGGTTCAAATTCTTTTGTCATTCTTGGCATTTCAAAAATTTTAATTCCTTTATTAATAGCAACTGCTAAAAAATTATTATCAGGTGAAACTTTTAAACAATTAACTTTTCCTCTAAAATTAAAATGAGCTGTTATAATTTGTTTAGGAAAATTAATAATAATACAATAACCATTTACATCAACTACAATTAAAATTTTACCATTTGGTGATATATCTAATATATCAATATTACTTCTTGATTCAATTGGTAAAGTTTGTGATGTTCCATGTTTTAAATCTAGACATAATATTTTATTTCCAATTGGAGATAAAAGAATATTTGAATCATCTTTTATAAAAATTACTTTTCCTGTATTATGAACTGCACCAAATAAATTAGAAAATTTATAATTTAACATATTTGGAAAATATATGATTAAAAATTAAAATATATAATAATTAATAAAATTTTAATTATTATTTATTAATTTTTTTAATATAATTAGGAAAAATAAAATAATATTAAGGTTATTATAATTAATAATTTTAATAAATGACTTATGAATCAATGAAATTGACAAATTTTAATCAACTTCGTAAATATAGTAATTTCAGTGAAAGTGACAATGATAAACAATTGGCTTTAAAAACTAATTTAGGAAAATTATTACAAAGTGATATGTATTTGATTGAAAAAATTTCACCAAGAAAAAATCATAGATTAAAATTATTAGATGATATTGAAGAAGAAGATTTAAATAAAAAATTTTATGATAATTTTTTAAATAATTTATATAGTAAAGAAAAAAGATTTAAAACAAAATCCAATCATAAATATAAATATAATAATAATAATTATATGCCAGTTCAAAAGAAAATATCAGCAAAACTTTTAAGATTTAATAAAAGTAAATTTAGATTATCATTAATGAATCAAAATAATAAAAAAAATTCAAATAATAATATTCAATATATTATAAATAAAAATCAAGAATATAATAAAATAAATATAAAAAATGATGAAATAAATAAAGAAAAAGAAAATAAAAATGATAACAATAATCAAAATGATATTAATTATAGTAATTCAAATAGTTCAATAAGTTCAAATTATGTTCCATCAACTTTTGAAAAACAATTAGAAATTGAAGAAAAAGAAAGACAGAAACAAAAAGAAAAAAAAGAAAAAACCAAAAAAGAAAAGGAAAAAAAACAAGATGAAGAAAAAGAAGAAGAGAAAGAAGAAAATGATGAAGAAAAAATAATAATAGAAGAAACAGATAAAAGAGAAAAAAAACAAGAAGTAAAAGAGAATAATTATAATAATATATATACTAATTTAATTGATATAAAAAAAAGTTCAATTTCAAATATAGAACAAATTGAATATAAAAATAAAAGTTATAATAAATTCAAATTTTTGCAAAAAGAAATTCCATATATGAAAAATGATGATAAAAAAAATGAAATAAATATCCAATCATTGGAAGAAAAAAAATCGAATAAAAATTCATATATTTCTGAATTTGAAGGAAAAAAACATGAATTAAATATAAATCCAACAAATGATAAAGCATATATAATAAATACAAACAATGAAAAAAAGAGAAAAAAATTTTGTTTTTGTTGCATTCCAATCATATAGAGAAAAAATTAATATAAAGTATTTAATATATATAATAGAAAAGTATATATATATATTCATGTATTAAATGCATATTCTTATAAAAAATAAAAGTTAATAATATAATAAAAAATAAAATTAGTATTATTCATTTAAATTTCTAAAATTATTTTTAATCAATTAAACTTGAATGACTATTATTCTTTTCATTACTTTCACTATTACTATTACTATTACTACTATTACTACTACTATCAGATTTAGAAGAACTTTGAAAACTATTATTACTTTCATCTTTATTAGTTTTTGAAGTATCTAATAAATTTAATACACTAACTTTTTTCTTTTCTGCTTGTGATTCAACTTCACAAATGATTGAAAATTTATTATCATATACTAATGTCATTTCTTTATTATTTTCTGCTATGAAATTATCAATTTCTCTTTGATCATTTATAAATTTTATATATTGATATGTACTATGTAATTTCATTTTTAATGTTTTTTCTATGTTTATTTGACTATAAAATGCTACTGGAATTTTACATCCTACGAAAGTTAACCAATCAATTAATATATCTATTTGATCTAATTCTTCTTCTTTTAAATGGCTTTTTTCATTTTTTATTTCTATAATTATTCCAAATTTATTATTTAATTTTTTAAATTGTAATTCTGGTTTAATTGCAAATAAATATTTTAATGATGATATTATTTGATTTGATGTTTTAAATAAAAGTAAATCATTTATTGTAGAATAGTGATTATATAAATCATGTTTATTGGATAAATTCAACCATAAAATTTGTTTTTTTAATTTTCTTAAATCATTATCTTCTGTTTCTTTTCCTTCTTCTAATTTTTCTTCAATTTGTTTTAATTTAATCATAATTTCATTTTCAACTTTATCCATTTCTAAAGCACTGGCTCTTTTATACAAATAAACTAAAGTAGCAATTGCAATACAAATCAAAAATAAAAGAAGAATAATTTCAAAAATATTTATTAAAATAAAATATTCAGAAACAGTAAAACTATGGAAAATTTTACTTTTACTTGGATTAATCATATCATAAATCAAATTAAGATCCCAAATACTTAAAAATGAATTATAAATTGTACTATATTCATAAACCATTTCATTATAAAGTGTATAATTAGATAATGATGTCATAAGAATAATTAAACCAAAAATAAAAAATATAATAATCATTCCTGGTAACATTCTAAAAATTATTGAAATATACTTTACAAAAGGACTTGAAATTGATTTTGCCCATGATATTAATGAAATAAATCTAAATGGAAAACAAATCATTATTGAACATAATATTGCAATAATATATTTTCTAACTGATAAAAAAGGTAATGGTGTAACAAAATAATCAGGTTTATGAAATTCTACACTTTTCCCTTCTGAAATAAAGAATATTGAAAAAATAATTAATAATATATCTAAAATTTCATTTAATCCAACAAATATATGAACAGATAAAATCAACTTAACATTAATTTCATAAATTAATTTTACAATATTTAAAAAAACAACAACACAAAAAAAAATAAAAATAACAATAAACAAAACATGATTATGATGATAAGTATTAAAAGGAGTAACAGAAAAATAATAATTTAAATTAGTATAATAATTCAACATTTCAATACCAACAATAGCATTAACACAATTATTATTACAAGGAATTTCAAAAGTAATTTGTAAAACTAAAAAATTAACATCATAATCAATAATAAAATTCTCTAATTCAGTAGGATGATCAAAATCATTAATAGTAATATCCATAAATTCTCCTCCATTCAATAAATCATAACTAGTATATTTCCCAGGAAATTTAGGAACTAATTTTTTTAAAGGACCACCATCATCTCTTTTTGAACTTCCTTTATATGGAATACCACAATTTTTATCATCAAAAACATCTTTTAAAGTTTCTATTATACATTCATAATTATTATTACAATTTTTATTTAAGTCTATTGATTCTGAACAACCTTTATATGAATATTTTGTTAATCTTACTTGACCTGATGGAATAAAAATTGGAAGAGAGTCTGTATCTTTGTTAAATGTGTATAACTTTTTTAATATTGTTTTTAAATATGATATAAATTCAGTGTCTGATTTTATTGAGAGAAATGTCTCTTTTTCTAAGTATTTTGATGTCATTTCAGTTATTTCATAATTGTTGTAGTTTTTTCCTATTTTTGTATATAAAAATGCGAGGATTAAAAATGTTGTTAAGTATATTATGTTTGTTATTATTTCAAATATTGGGGAGATTAAACAAAGTTTTATATATTTTATATTTTTTTTTTGAATTACTTTCATAATTAAATTTAATTTATTTTTAAAATTTTTTATAAATTTAGAAAATGTATGTGGAAATAAGTAAATATATGGTTGAAAAATTAGATCTTAGTGATGTTAATGATGAAAATAAGCAAAATGATAATATTATTCAATTAGAATTAAGAAAAATTAATAATCGTGTTCCAAGAGAGAAATATGATAATGTAAAATTATTAAAATATATGAATAAAAAACAACAGGAAAATGATATTGGTGAATTATTAAAAATTTGGAATTCTGATATATTTGAAAAAAAAAAATTTATATTCAAACCTTTAAAAAAAAAAAAGAAATTAACACCTTTTCAAATAATAGTAAATGAAAATGAAGAGAATAAAAAAATAATAGAACAGAGAAAAACTAGTAATTCCTTAAGAAAAACTAAATTAATCTTAACAAATTCAAATAGTAATATAAAAAAATCAACTGACTCTCTTATCCCAAAAATTAATACAAGGAAATATCAAACTTTAAAAAATTATAAATTATGGTCAATTAAACCAAATGTTGGTTGTAATATAAAAAATTCAATCAGTAATAATCATCATACAGAAAAAATAAAAAAAATTAAAACTAGAATAAATAAATTAAATTATAATAGAGTATTATCAAATACTCATTTGAATGTAAATTCACTTAAATATCATGTAATTGAAAATAATAAAAAATTTAAAATAAACTCTTT
>Ga0256407_10013564_pt1 | contig 10880 bp, 9 predicted proteins | sample RumenRJG_04DNA_FD_193489 | JGI IMG/M metagenome (GOLD analysis project Ga0256407, IMG submission 193489) | Bovine rumen microbial communities from Lethbridge, Alberta, Canada - RJG_04 | ecosystem: Host-associated > Mammals > Digestive system > Stomach > Rumen | place: Canada: Alberta | collected... | reverse complement strand
GTACCTTTGCACCATGAGATACATCCTTCAATACATCAGAAAGTACCCTTTCTCCTGTCTGTGCATCGCAGTCATCTGGGTAGTCTGTCTAATGCCCATACCAGAGATTCCGTTGAAACATGTCCGCTTCATTGACAAGTGGACACACATCGCCCTGTATTTCTGCACCTGCGGTGTGATCTGGACCGAGTATCTTCGCCATCATCCCCGCAACCAACAGTCAAGCACCTTCAGTTGGCGCAAACTCATCCGTTGGGGATGGCTCGCCCCAATCATCATGGGCGGTCTGATTGAACTGGCCCAAACCTATTGCACGGGCGGCATGAGAAGCGGTGATTGGCTCGATTTCCTGGCCAACGCCACCGGTACTACTCTAATGTTAGGTGTCGGAACGCTTTGGGTATGGTTCCGCGCCAAAGAATAAAAGGAAACTGACGGAGGTGCGAGTTGTGGAAACGGCGGTCGCCTGTTACCTCATCACCGATGAAATCGGGTTTCTCGAACGATTCCTCCACACTTCCCAGTTCCACCTCAGCCATCACCAGTCCGGCATTGTCGCCATAGAACTCATCCACCTCAAAGGTATGTACGCCATCAGTACTTTTCACCAGATAGCGTGTCTTATCGATGATTCCCGGCTCACAAAGCTTAAACAGCTCTTCCGCCTCATCCAACGTGATTTCTTTCTCGAACTCATACCGCTTGATGCCCGACGCATCCGCCGGTCCTTTGATGGTAAGGTAGCCACAGCTATCGCATAGTCGCACTCTGACAGTACGCCCGCGACTACATATATACCCTTGTTTAATACGGATGCTACTGGTAGCTGCCGAGCGGTAGTCCTCTCCTCGAACAAGGAATTTGCGTTCGATCTCGAAACCGCTCATTACATCATAGCAACGGTGTTGATCACTAAGAAGATCAGCGCAAAGACTATCAATGCGATGATGATCCACATAACAACATCCTTACCCTTCTTTGCAACTTCAGCCTCATGGCGTGCACGTTGCACTTTTCTTTTCTGACTCATACTAATTTTATTTAACTTTGAACTTTGATCTTTATACTTTATGAGTTCCCCTCCTTATGGAGGGGTTAGGGGTGGCCTCATTCCTCGTTGACCGGAAACTCCATCAGATAGGCCTTGATGAACCCGTCGAGTTTACCATCCATCACCCCATCCACATCTGTGGTCTGGTAGTTTGTACGATGATCCTTCACCCGTCGGTCGTCAAACACATAGCTGCGAATCTGACTGCCCCACTCTATCTTTTTCTTCCCCGCCTCGATCTTCGCCTGAGCCTCCAGACGTTTCTTCATGGCGCGGTCGTAGAGTTGCGACTTCAGCAAGGTCATGGCCCGTTCCTTGTTCTTAGGCTGGTCGCGTGTCTCCGTATTCTCGATCAGGATCTCCTCTTCCTCACCCGTGTCAGGATCCGTGTACCAATAGCGCAGACGGACACCCGACTCCACCTTGTTCACGTTCTGACCTCCAGCACCAGAGCTGCGGAAGGTATCCCACGACAACTTAGCCGGATCCACATATACCTCAATCGTATCATCAACCAGCGGAGTCACAAAGACAGATGCGAAGCTTGTCATACGCTTGCCCTGTGCATTGAACGGAGAAACACGCACCAGTCGGTGCACACCATTCTCGCTTTTCAGGTATCCGTAAGCATATTCGCCACCCTCAATCTCCATGGTAACACTCTTGATGCCCGCCTCGTCACCATCCTGCAGGTTACTGATTGTCACCTTATGACCGTGAGCCTCGGCCCAGCGCATATACATACGCATCAGCATCGAAGCCCAGTCCTGACTCTCCGTACCGCCGGCACCCGAGTTGATCTTCATCACGCAGTCCATCGGATCCTCTTTCTGGCGTAGCATATTCTTCAGCTCCAGATCCTCGATGGCGGCAATGGCCTTGGCATAGTTGTCATCCACCTCCTGCTCGGTCACCATCTCATCATGGTAGAAATCGTAGGCCAGCTGCAGCTCGTCGGCCAAGGTACGCACCTCCTGATAGCCATCCAGCCATCGCTTGATGTCCTTCACCTTTTTCATCTGGATCTGCGCCCGCTTGGGGTCTTCCCAGAAGTCGGGAGCCTGCGTACGCAGGTCTTCCTCCTCAAATTCTATCTTTTTCCTATCGATGTCCAGATAGCGGTACAGGTCATCTGCGCGTTTGAGGACATCCTTCAATTGGTCTTGTGTGATCATATATCATCTGATTGCCTCACCTGAGGCGATATACGGTTCTTACTCCTTATACATTTCTTCTATCTGCTCGGCATAGTTCTTGTTCAGCACGGCACGTTTGATCTTCAGTGTGTTCGTCAGCTCGCCCGACTCCATGGTGAACGGTTTCGGCAGCAGAACGAAACGCTTGATCTTCTCGTAGTTCGCCAGCTGCTGCTGTAAGGTCTCTATGCGCTCGGTAAGCATCTGGATGATCTGCCCGTTATGACAGAGGTCCTCATGCGTCTTGAACTCGATGCGGTTGTCCTTGGCATACTCCTCCAGTTCAGCGAACGAAGGAACGATGAGTGCGGAGACGAACTTCCGCTGATCGGCAATGACAGCCAGCTGCTCGATATACTTGTCCACCAGCAGTTTGGCCTCGATCATCTGCGGTGCGATATACTTTCCGTTACTGGTCTTGAAGAGCTCCTTGATACGCTCCTTCAGGAATAGCTCACCATCTTTGAGATAGCCAGCGTCGCCCGTCTTGAAGAACCCGTCCTCGGTGAAGCTCTGCGCATTCAGCGCATCACGCTTGTAGTATCCCTTGGTGATGGTAGGACCCTTCAGCAGGATTTCCTCATTCTCTCCGATACGTATCTCAATGCCCTCGATAGGACGTCCCACGCTACCGATGGTGTAAGGTTCTCCCTTATGGTCGCACGATACAGTGGCCAAACTCTCGGTCAAACCGTATCCCACAATCATGCAGATGCCCACCGAATGGGTGAACTCCTCCACCTCGGCCGACACATACGAGCCAGCTGTGGGGAAGAAATTACCTTTCTCCAATCCCAGTTGCTTACGTACCAGCGAGAACAAAGTCCTATCAAACGTCTCATACTCCAGCTTCAGCGGCAGCGGAGCACGTTTGCCCTTGCTGACGAACTCTGCGTGGTACTTCCTACCAACGGCAAGAGCCCTGTTGAACAACTTCCGCTCCACGGCATTGGCCTTCTCGATTTTCTCCTTCACGCCGATATACACCTTTTCCCAGAAACGGGGAACGGCACTCATACAGGTAGGATGCATCTCCTTCAGCGACTGCTGGATCTCCTTCGGGTAGGTATTGACGATAATCTCCGAACCCTCTGTCAGACACAGGATGATCCATCCCCGTTCAAAGATATGGGTAATGGGAAGGAAGTTCATGATGCGGTCGTTCTCTCCCACGGGTACACATTTGTCGTTGGCCTCAAAGGCAGCATGATATTGTCCGTAGGTGAGGATGACTCCTTTCGAATCGCCTGTGGTACCGCTGGTATAGAGGATATTGGCTATGTCATCCCAACTGGCCTGCTTCCACAGCATCTCCACTTCCGACTGTCGTGGAAGGTTCTCGCCCAGCTGCATGAAGTCATCGAAATAGATGGAACTGGGATCACCGTTGATCATCCGCACAGAGCGGTCGAACACGATGATCTTCTCAAGCGTAGGACAGGAAGGCAGCACGCGGTGCGCCTTGTCATACTGTTCCTGCTCGCCCACAAAGAGGAAACGGATTTCCGCATCAGCCACGATATGCTGAATCTGCTGTTCACTACTGGTAGCATAAAGCGGTACGGTAACGGCACGGATGCCGAAAGCGCCGAAATCGGTATAGAAATAATGCACGGTATTCTGCGAAAACACACCGATGTTTTCCTGAACGCGCACTCCCATGTTCAGCAAGGCATTACTCACCTGCTTGACACGTTCGGAGAACTGGTTCCAAGAAATCTTCTGCCATTTCAGACTACCGAACTCTCTATAGTTCAGTACTGTTTTCTCTCCGTATTTCTTTGCCTGCTCATGGATGAGCACTGAAAGGTGGCTGTTGTTCTGCATAGTCCCTGTTTTTTTCTATTGCAAAGATAATGCTTTTTTCCGAAAATTGATAAGAAAAGCAAAAAAAAACGTCATGATGATAGGGATTACGTGAAAAATCCGTACTTTTGTTGCTGACTATCAAGATGTGAGATGACAAACGATTCTATCTGCAAGGAATATACACGGGATGCAATCACGTTACTGAAACAGCTGATTGCCACACCCAGCGTGAGTCGGAATGAGGAGAAAGCGGCCGACATACTGGTGGATACCATAACCGGCTACGGCTTCACGCCCGTCAGGGAGGGGAACAATGTGTGGATCATGGATCCGCAGTATGACGAACAGCGCCCCACCCTGTTGCTCAACGCCCATATCGATACCGTGAAGGCGGTGGCGTCTTGGACAAAAAATCCGTTCGAACCCGTGGTGGAAGGGGATATCCTCTATGGTTTGGGCAGTAACGACTGCGGTGGCGGACTGGTCTCCCTTCTGCAGGTGTTCCGCTATCTTGTTTCCCACCCTCAGCAGTATAACGTCATCTTCCTCGCTTCAGCCGAAGAGGAGGTATCGGGTGAGAACGGCATCCGTCGTGCCCTGCCCCTACTGCCCCCTATCGATGTGGCCGTAGTTGGCGAACCCACCGGTATGCAGCCCGCCATTGCCGAGAAAGGATTGATGGTGCTTGACGTGAAGGCACATGGCAAATCCGGTCATGCGGCCCGTAACGAAGGGGTGAACGCCATCTACGAGATCTTAGACGACCTCGTCTGGCTGCGCAATCATCGGTTCAGTAAGGTAAGTGATTTCTTGGGTGAAACGAAGATGAGCGTCACCGTGATCCATGCCGGTACGCAGCATAATGTCGTGCCCGACCTGTGTGAACTGGTGGTTGATGTGCGCACCAATGAGTTCTACAAGAACGAAGAGGTGTTCGAGGAGGTTCGTCAGCACCTGAAGAGTGAGGTCAGTGCCCGTTCCTTCCGTCTGCATTCCTCCCACATTGATCCACAGCACCCCTTGGTGCAGCGGTGCGTGGCAATGGGAATGGTTCCCTTCGGCTCCCCCACCCTGTCTGACCAGGCACTGATGTCGTTCCCCTCGCTCAAGTTCGGACCGGGCGAGAGCAGTCGTTCGCACGCTGCCGATGAGTTCATCAAGATATCGGAAATAGAAAAAGCCATAGGTGTTTACCTACAGCTTTTCGATGGTATTGTGATTCCTTCTACTATCTGATCCAAGCCTCTGGATTCAAGGTCTCGGCATTACCGCCTCGCATCCTTCGCAACTGGAACTGCATGACACCATCAGAGCCCACGCTACCGATGGTCTGTCCTGTGTTCACATGTTTTCCTTTGCTCACGCTTACTGTGCCCAGGTTACAGTACACAGAGATATAACCGCCGTGGCGGACCATCACCAGGTAGCTACCACCGAAGTTATACACGGCACTTACCTCCCCATTGAACACGGCACTCACAGCAGCTCCTGACGAGGCTTTGAAGTGTACACCCTTATTGTCGAGCATCACCCCTTTCAGACCGTCCACGCTGTTCTGTCCGTAATGACGGACAATGCGCCCTGAAACGGGTCGCGGTAATCTACCCTTGTTACCTTCGAAGTTACTGCTCAACCTACGGTCTTCTGTATTCATCGTAGAGACAGAGGTAGTCTCCTTACGGGCCTCAGCCAGCTCACGCTCACGACGTTTGTTCTCTACAGCTGCCTTGCGCTCCACTGCCTCACGGTCGGCCTGAGCCTCACGCGCCTTGGCCTCAGCACGTTCCTTGGCTTCCGCATCCTTCTTCTTAGCAGCTGCGCGAGCCTCCTCCTTGGCTTTGGCCTCCTTGGCCTTCGCCTCGGCTATACGACGCTCGTTCTCTTTGGCAGCCTTCTCAGCCTCAGCTTTCTTGCGCGCCAGTTCCTCCTCACGTTTCTTCTTTGCGGCAGCCAGTTCAGCAGCTTTCTTACGCGCTTCCTCAGCAGCACGAAGACGGGCCTTGGCCATTTCCTCAGCCACCAACCGGTCGATCTGTGCATTCAGTTCCTGGTCCTTCTTCCGTTGCTCGTCGATGACACCTTGAATGACTTTCTGCTGTCGTTGAAGCGTGTTCACCATCTGCTGCTGCTCCTCCTGCTTACCCTGCAGGGCAGCCTTCTCTTTCTTGTCCTTTGACAGCAGGTTGTTCTTCTCGCCTCGTACCTTCTTCAGTTCATCCTGTTTCTCGGCAATCTGCAACTGCTTGGCCTTCAGCTGCTCACCTTGTGCTCGCTGATAGGCCGCATAGCGCCTCACGAAACGCATACGACGGTACATCTGTCCCAGGTTCTTGGCAGAGAAAATAAACATCAACTGCTCCTGGAAGGAACGATGGCGAGCCATATAACGCAACGACTTCACATACTTCGCCTTCTTATCACCAAGCTGTTTCTCCAAGGTAGCCAACTGAGTCTTCAACAGTTCGATATTCCCCTCAATACTGGTGATGTCGCGTTGGATTCCCTCAATCGACTTCTGGTGCTGTTCTATCTCACTGTTGATGACATACAGGTTGTTCAACCGGTCCTTCACATCGGCACGGTTGGCCTGCAGCAGTTTCTCCTGCTCCTTGATCTTCTTCTGGATCTGCGCCCGCTGACTCTGCAACCCCTTGATCTCTGTATTGGTATATACAGGCTTCTTCTGTGTGGTGGCAGTCTTCTTGGTCGTGGTCGCCTTCTTGGTGGTCGTTGACTTCTTCTGCGTCGTTGCAGTTTTTTTGACGGGCACAGCTTTCTTGGCAGTTGTGGTCGTCTTCTTCTGCACAGGCGCAGTCCTCTTCACCGTTGTCTTTGCCTTCTGCTGCGGTTTCTTGGTCTGCGCGAAGGGCGACAAGGTAAATGCCAATGCCAGGGTCAGGATCAGGATTCTTCTCATTTACAGATTCATCAGTCTATTCAGTACATCTTCTGCCGATACCTCCTTGTATTTCTTCGACAAAGTGGTACGGGCATCCCATTTACTATCGGTGTTCAGACTCTTCATGCGGATAATCATCTTGATCTGCTTAGCCTTCTTCGTGGCCGATGTATTCATGTCGAGGGTGATATCAGTGGGAAACTGCTTCACGCCCAGCGGTCGGAAATCGCCGTAGGTGCACTGCAGTTTGGTGTTACCGCTCTGCTGACTGCTGTACTGGGCGTCCACCTGCTTGATCAGGGCGGAGTTGTTATCTGCCTGCCACACATACGAGAGTCGGTCGCGTTTGAGCGACAATGTGGAATTCTTCGGGTCGTTGTTCAAGGTAATGTCGAACGCTTTCAGCTTGTCCTTGGTGATGGTCTTCTCACCGGGCAGGAACAATTGGTTCCAGAACAAGGCCTGCAACGAATAGAAATCCAGTCCGTTGTTCTTCAGGAAATCCACCTTGTTATAATCACCCTTCACATATTCCGTATGAATACGGTCAACGATCATCACATAGTCCTTTGTGAACTCCAAGCGTCCTGCCTCCATACCGAGAATGGGCACTGAGAGCTGGATGCGAATCACATCATCGCGGCGCATCTGGATCTTTCCGCTCACTTCAATCTTCTTACTACCTGAGTTGATGGTGAAGTCGATCTTCGAGGTGATGTTATCCACATACACAGCATTGTCGAGCACCCTTTGTGCAAACTGCTGCTTCCGCACCTCCTCCATCGACTTGGTGTCGGTAGGCTTCACCTGTCCCGACGGTGCGGTTGTCGGCTGCACCACGGTAGGTTCCTTTACCAAGTGTTTCTTCGTGCCACATGAAGATACAACTATGGTTGCTATCAGCAGCACGACCTTGATCAATCTATTCTTTTTCATATCTATTTCTCTATTACTAATCTCTTGCTTCCTGCTTCTTGCTTCTTACTTCTTCAGATACTTCCTCTGTCTGATTTTCCTGATCAGCACCTTACTGTCGTTTCCTGCTTTCTGCGCCTGCTTCCAGTAATCCACGGCTTGCTGCATATCTTTGTTCATCGCATAGATATCGCCTGCATGTTCGATGATTACCCCACTCACCGTGGAATCGTTCTGCAAGGCCTGATCGATATATATCTTCGCCTCTTCGTAGCGTTCCTGCATGAAGAGAATCCAGGCGTAGGTATCCAGGAAAGTACTGTTGGTGGGCTCCGCCTTGATGGTACGGTAACTCATCTGCTCCGCCTTCTGGAGTCGTTCGCCCCGCTCACTCAGGTAGTAGGCGTAGTTGTTCAGTACCTCGATGTTATCGTCCTTCCACTGCAGACTGCTGTCGTAGGCCGCGAAAGCCTCATCGTCAAGTCCCTTATCATGCAGGATCTGTCCCATGATGGCGTAGAAGTCAGAAACGAAATCGGGATTGCTTTCCTCATTGATCTGCGACACCCCTCTGCGGAAGGCGTCGAGAGCCTTGTCACGCTCATCCTTCTGGAAATGTGCCAGACCGAGGAAATAGTAGAATGCCATCTCGTCGGGATTGTATTCCGTGGCCGGCTCACACAGGTCGATCACCGCGTTATAGTCCTGACCCATCCATTTCGACTGCACCAACTGGAGTCGGACACCCACATTGTCGGGTGCCACCTCGAGTGCCTTGGTAAGTACTGCATTGATACTTTCCTCAGGCATCTCCTTCAGCTTCATGTAAGCCACATAGAGCTCATACATATCCGCATTCTTCTGCGGTTCAGCAAGGATACGGTTGAAGAGGGCAAGCACCTGGGTACTGTCGCCGCCAGCCTGCTCATTGTCGGCCACCACCTGCCGCATCAGCGTCACCTTGTCGTCGATAGGGGTGTTCAGACTGATCAGCATCTCCTCTTGAATCTCCTGCGCCAAGGAGTCGGCACCGGTACTACGGTAGTAGTCGAGCATCGACATCTTCGCTCCTATATGATCAGGTTCTTCCTCCAGCACCAGCCTGTATTGTTCCAGCGCCTCTTCTTCCTTTCCGTTCTGCAACAACCAGTTACCCATCATCACATGGTAGTTCATGTCGTTCGGATGACTGTCGGAGAGATCTTTCAACGTTTCGTATTCCTTGTCGGGCTGACCGAGTACGGAATAGATCCGCATCTTCGAGAGCGCCAGTCGTTCATTACTCCCTTCCAATGCCTCCACCAACTCGAGGGTAGAGAGCATCTTCTTGTAGTCTTTTTGCTGGTTATACAGCTGCAACAGGATATCCAGCACATCGATGCGGTCCTTGTTGTTGGCATACAGTCGTTCATAGGCTTTCACCGCCTCATCGAACTGTCGGGAGTTCACATGCGTAATGGCCAACCGTTCCAGATAGGTATCATTACCCGGGTTCAGGTCAGCCGCCTTTTTCATGCACGCCAGCGCCATCGAGTCGTTATTCAGCTCGGCATAGTAGGCAGCCTGTGCATAGTACACCTCTGCCGCCTGCGGATCGATGGTCTCGCAGTGCTTCAGCAGGTCGAAGGCTGCCGCGAACTTCCCCTGGTCCTGCAGGTTCTGAGCCTCGAAGAAGAAGTATTTCAGTCGCTGGGAATCGTTGAACGAGAGAGGGGTTCGAGGAGTGTGGAGTGTGGAATGTGGAGTGCGGAGTGTGGAGTGAGATGTGCGACCACCTTTTGTGGACACACAAGAAGTCATGACCACGGCAACCGCGGTCATCACAACACACCTCATTATCATCCCCTTAATGGTCAATGGTAAAATATCAATGGTTAATTTACTTCACTCCGGTATGACCGTATCCGCCAGCACCTCGTTCTGTCTCGTCAAGTTCTTCCACAACCACGAAGTCACCTTGCTCATGTTTGGCAATCACCATCTGGGCAATGCGTTCGCCATCGTTGACAACAAAATCTTCCTGTGAGAGGTTGATCAGACAAACACCTACCTCGCCACGGTAGTCGGCATCAATGGTACCAGGCGTATTGATCACGGTGATACCATGTTTCAGGGCCAGTCCGCTACGCGGACGCACCTGTGCCTCATAGCCTTCAGGCAGGGCAATATATAATCCTGTCTTGATGAGCTTGCGCTCCAGAGGCTTCAAAATCACGGGTTCATCCAGATTGGCACGAAGATCCATCCCTGCACTCTGCGGAGTGGCGTATGCGGGCAGCTGCTGGTGCCCTTTGTTCACTACTTTTACGGTTATCATTCTTATACCTATTAAACAACTTGCAAAAGTACGAAAAAATCAAGCAACAAACAAACGATTTACGAACATTAACGAAAATACGCATACCCATTATTTGGTCACGACGCAAAAACGTTGTAACTTTGCAATCGAAACCTACTTATTCAGTATGGACTGGAAACAACTCATCAGTAACAAACGACTCGGACAGGAGAACCGTCATAGCGAGCGCCATGACGACCGTACGGAGTTTAAGCGCGACTACGACCGATTGATCTTTTCTGCACCGTTCCGCCGATTGCAGAACAAGACGCAGGTATTCCCTTTGCCGGGAAGCATCTTCGTACATAACCGCCTTACACATTCGCTGGAGGTGGCCAGCGTGGGAATGTCGTTAGGAAATGATGTGGCGCATCGTGTCCTGAAACGTCAGCCGGAACTTACCAGCACGCTGTTCCCACAGATCGGTACCATTGTCAGCACAGCCTGTCTGGCACACGACTTGGGTAATCCACCCTTCGGTCATAGTGGTGAGAAGGCCATCCAGACATTCTTTACTGAGGGAAAGGGTGCGGAACTTCAGTCGCAGGTTAGTAAGATCTTCTGGGATGATATTACCCACTTCGAGGGGAATGCCAACGCTTTCCGACTGCTTACCCATCGTTTCAAGGGTAGGCGCGATGGTGGGTTTGTCATGACTTATTCCACCCTGGC
>Ga0256407_10013562_pt1 | contig 10882 bp, 18 predicted proteins | sample RumenRJG_04DNA_FD_193489 | JGI IMG/M metagenome (GOLD analysis project Ga0256407, IMG submission 193489) | Bovine rumen microbial communities from Lethbridge, Alberta, Canada - RJG_04 | ecosystem: Host-associated > Mammals > Digestive system > Stomach > Rumen | place: Canada: Alberta... | reverse complement strand
ATTACGTTCCTTATGAGACAATTTGTTGAGGTGTCTCTTGGAAGAGTGAGTGCCTTTGCTCTGAAGGCAACGTTTCAAGTAACGCAGTCTCCTGCGCTCCTTAAGATACTCCTTGTCAACGAAGGATTTTCCTTCTGAGGTGACGAAGAATCGTTTCATTCCAAGGTCAATACCAATTGCGGTGTCATCCTTGCAAGGCAAGGATTGAACCTCAAAAGGTACTGAAAGGAAGAGTCTTCCATTACGTGCGAAGATTGTGGGGTCTTTGGGAACACAAGTGCTGAACAGCTCACGAACCTTGTCATAGAGCACAAACGTGCATTTCTCACGTTTCTGTGGGATGCCGTTTGATAGTGATATACCGTTGATTGACAAGTTGCTGTATAGCCTTTTGTCAAGCTGTAGGGCAAGGCTTTTCATCTGAGGTACAGAAGCATCTTTATGCTTATTGCCTCTCATTGAGCGAAGCATTGCGAGGACTGATTTCTGCACACGTATGATGCCTTGTGATGGCACTTGTGGGAACTGTTCTCTTAGAACGTCATAACATTGGTAATGGACTGAAACGAGTGACAACGGAGTCTTTGCACTTGTTACCATATTGGCGCAAGCGTTGAACGCATCCCTTGTCTGAGCCAAAAGGCTCATCCAATGGTTTCGAGTTGTCTCACTCATTTGTAGTTCAATGTTATATGTCTTTACGTTCATAGAGTTAGGGCTTTCATTAGGTGAAGCCTTTGTATATAAATATTAATAAGAATTAAAAAATAATCAATAATTAATAAAAAAAAAGGAAAAAATGTGCAATTCCTCCCACGAACTAAAGATTCGTTGGTTTCCTTGCACAATGGTTTTATGAATTTACCAATAGATTGTTGTTCTTATCCAATAAATTCCACCTTCGCCAGCTGGAATCCACAACCCCTTCTATCGCAATCTATGTTCATTCCCTTCATGACTGGATCTGAATAATCCTTTAATATCATGTCATCATCAATCCTCTCACCACAATGGGGGCAGGTTATCGTAAAATCCTCATACTTGTTCAATGGAAGATAGGGAACTTCTAAAGAGACAAAATCAAATATCTGATCCCTGTCACACCTCAAATCGTAGAAACATACAAGGGAATCAATCCCCAGAAAAGTGTTCACAAGCTCAACCCTCTCACCATCTATCAAGTCATTGAGATACAAACCAACGCTATTCGTACCATCCTTGAAAATGTAAACCCTAACGTAATATTCTAACTGTTTCATTTCAATTATCAATTTCTTTCTGCAAAGGTACAAAGAATTTTCTTAACTTCAAAATCTTTTAACCTTTTTTTTTTACTTGAAAAACAAAATTAATACACTATTTACGTGCGTACACACGCACGTTATAATATAATAATATTATTATTATAATATTATAATATTAATTAAAGTATATTAGAGTAATATTATTAATTTAAAATAATAATAAAATAAAAAAAAAAGAATTTAAAAGAAAGATAATTCCTATCTGGATACTATACAGGTAGTAGAAAGAAAAAGCTGGGAGACCTCCAATCACGGAAGCCTCCCAAACCATCCAAAAAAGCCCAATCTCCAAAACAGCCCCAAATTTGCTCTCTGCTGCGAGATCTCTTCATGGGTGGACACTTGTACAGCCCCCTACCCGATCTCGCAAGGAAGGGTCGTTTCCTGACGATTCCTGACCTCTCAGCATCAAACTTCCTATCCAGAATGTCAGATTATGTTCAATTTTGCCTTCAAGAATCTGTCAAGAGCCAGATGGATGTCGGAATCGTTGAAATCCTCCCCTGCTGTTTCCTTGATGTCCTTGATAATGACCTCCATGTGGTCTTCAATGATGCTCTCAACGTCTCTTTCCTCACAGATAACATGGTTCAACTTTGAGGCTAACACATCATGAATGTATTTCTCCGTGTCGTACACTTTGGTTTCGTTGCCTTCCCAACCACAGAACTCACAGATATAGTCTGTATGTCCATTGTCGTAGTTGTAGTTGCCACTACCTTGTTCCAACTTTGCCCCACAATTTGGGCAGAATCTTTCGTCAAATTTCATATTGAATCCTCCTATTTTTATTCTTGTTAGGTTTCCCCACCACCATCCCAACAAGTGAAATGGCGGCAGGGCAGTTTAGGTAAAAAGGTTTAGATGAACTGAAAGTGCATGAATGTGTTGTTAGGGTCGGTCTCTCTAAGATAGCCCTCGAAGGTCTGGATAACCTCTTCCAAGTCACAATCCAAGTCGTTCAATGCCTCATTGATGCAATCTTGTGTGTCCTTGTCCAATTCCTTGAAGTTCTTTAATGCGTCCAGACCACTCTTGAAATCGTCCACGTCCACCTCAAACTCATCATCCCAAGTCTCTCCAGTGTATCCAATCCCCAAAGCCTCCAACAAGGTCTTGAACTCTTCGGTCTTGTAGTTGAAATTTTCAGCGTGACCGTATTCCACTTGATACTTTTTAGCTACATGAAGTCTCTTTCCCATAATCGTAATGTTTTTAAGTTGTTAATACTATTTTTCCAAATCACACCGCAAAGTTACGAATAATTTTTGATATAACAAGTAGGGAAATCCCTATTTGTGAAATCATCCGCTGGAATCAACCCAATAGACAAGACCAAGTTCCTCGCATTCGTGCTTATGATCACCACGTCCGTTGTTCCACGTCTCAATCACTTTGAAGCCTTGCTTGTGAGCCTCATCAAGAATCTGGCACTCTATCCCTTTACCATCGCCAAATGGGGGATACCATCCATTTGCATAACCCAAATCACCGATGGGGGCAAGCTTGCGAAGGTCAGACATACCATGCTCCTGCACCTTCTTTTCTAACTTCTCTTTTAATTCCTTGTTCATGATTATTTTTAATTTTATTTTTATAATACTTCAACTTTCACCTCTTTGGTCTGACCCAAGTGCGTGCAAAACATCGTGCAGGACACGAATACTTCCTCTGCCGTTGGCTCTCCATCTATCATGTCACCATACACTTGATAGCGATAGTTTCCCCTGCTGATGCGAGGATAACACCATATTCCAAACTGCCTATCTTGAAGTTCAAGCCTCCAATCGGGAATCTGACTCATGTCCAATTCCAGACTAATAACTTCTCCGTTCTCTGGCTTGCTCTCAAACGTGATACGCAATTTCTTGTTCCTTATGCTATTTCCCATTATAAGCCTCCTTCCTTAATAAAATCAACCACATTCGTGATGATGAAATCCTCACCGCCATCAATCTCCATTGATTCATCCTTTGCTATCTCAATGAAGTCCTCAATGCCGTGGCAAGAGAAAAACACCTGCTCATCATCTTTTTCATCATAACCATCATCCAGCTTGAAAATGACCCCCTGCGTGGTCTTATCATCCTTCCACATAATTTCTGCATCCACATAAGTGGGTTCACAACCATGCTCCTTTACAAAAGCATCGTACATTGGCTTAATCTTCTTTGTATTCATACTCTTTTCCAATTTTAATTGTTAATACTCTTTGTTTCTAATCTCGGTGCAAAGTTACGAATAAAAAATGATATATCAAATAGGAAAATCCCTATTTCTATAAAAAAAAAATCCCAACCCCACTTTCACAAGCAAGGTTGGGTAAGAATCCCTAAATGTGTAATAAATGTGATAGATATTTGTTGGATAAAAAAAAATCCTTAGAGAAGGGGGGGGGCTGGTGGCTCATACCACAAAAACAAAATGCCATGTCCACCAGCCCACACGTTTAACTATTCCTTTCAAAGTGCCTATTATTCCTCACGTTTCCAGATGAGCGGAAGTGCCTCAAGATCGAACCTCTTGCGATAGATGTCCTGCAAACGCTCGACGCCATTGCCATCACGAACCTCTACGATGTCATAGTCCGTGTTCTTGTTCTTCAACTCCGCATCGTAACGGCTGATTGGGTTTGTGTAAGCCTCGAACACCAATATGGCTGGGCGGTCATTGAAACAAGTCACTGCGCCAACCTTTCCGTTACGCAACTTGATGATGTTGTTACAAGTCAATTCCATAATGATCTCCTTTCTTGTTTATGTGGTTATTCTTTTCTTGTGCAAAGATACAAATTATTTTTCATTCCACCAAATAATTTGAGAACTTTTTTTCTGCTTAACTTACTTTTCCCTCTGCCTCATTGACATACATCCCAAACTCATCCACATCATCGTCAGTCATTGGCAAAGAAAATCCGTTATGCAACCATCCGTATGTGTCGGACAGAAAATCTGATATTTCGTCGTCACTCATTCCGTCTGGAACTTCAACCTCCTTTGGCAAATCTACAACTTCGCCATCGGTTTCCCATTTGATGTTTGTTACTAACATAATATAAATCTCCTTTCTTTATGTTACTGATTTATTTCTTCTTTCTCCTTGATTTTGAAGATTTACCTCCGTAGTATATGGGTGAACTTAAATCAATTTTAGGAATTGGAAATAAGCCTCTTGAATAATTGCCATATACATGAAATATATTATAATCTTTCATAAATCTTTTGGCTATATTATTAATACTGAATTTCTTTCTTCTCTATCTTATAGTCCTCGTAGTAAGCATCTGATGGATCATTGATGTAGAAGTGCTCTGGAGTGTCATACACAACCTCAATGCCTTCTTCCTTCATGTCCTCAATGGAATCCCACATAGACCAATGATGTGACTCACCCAAAATGAAATCTCGCTCATGCTTTAACACCTCCTTTGCCTTCTTCAAGGTCTTACATGGAACAGCGGTAAAGATATACTCACCATCCACATTGCTCTCCAGATACACAAGGTAGATGTACTCTTTCTTTTCTAAAGTCTGTTTTGCCATAATCGTAATGTTTTTAATTGTTAATACTTCTTTTCCGAATCACGACGCAAAGTTACGAACTTTTTGTGATATATCAAATAGGAAAATCCCTATTTGTGAAAAAAAAAAGAACCCACGACATCTGTCATGGGCGCTTTCGTTAGTTGATATGTGTAGATTTAATCTAACTTTAATACCACAATTTCTTTTTCATATAGTCCTCCTTTCTTGATTATGTTAATACTACGTTGCAAAGATACCAATAATTTACGATAATAAAAAGAATATTAAGATTTTTTTACAATCACGATGCAAAGTTACGAACTTTTTATGATATGTCCAATAGGAAAATCCCTATTATTTTTATCTGGAAAAAAAATGATATATTTATTAACCTTTAAAAGGTTAATAAATATATCATGCCAATAAAATGAAGGCAAAAATACCAGAATTATCTATTTTGAAAACCAATGATATATTTAACATACTACAATGTAGTATGTTAAATATATCATTGCCTCGTTACTATGAAAAGCATAATATATCGGTGTACTATGTACACTGATACATTATGATCACCCAGCTACATTTTCCCCATAACCATTACATCATCTTATCCAGCATATCTTTTCCCAGCCAAAAATATCGGGAAAAAAGTGACGGGGTCAAATTTGCTCTCTGCTGCGAGATCTCTTCATGGGTGGACACTTGTACCGCCCCCTACCCGATCTCGCAAGGAAGGGGCATTTCCTGACGATTCCTCACCTCTCAGTGATATTTTTGGTGTCGCACACGCACGTGTTATGTACATAATATAGAAAATGGGTGATTTGGTGGTTATTTTTGTAATGTGAAAAAAAGTTAAGGAATTTCATTTTATCAACTATTCTTCGTACCTTTGCACAAGAAATCAAAAAACGCATCAGATATGTCACAGTTAGAGCTTGAAATGATGACTCCAAGGGAAATGTCAGAAATGATATGTGAGATGGAGGAGCACGAGCGGTTTTCTTACCCAGTAAGATTCATAACCCTCAACGGCGGACGTTGTTTTGTTGCCTCTGTCCTGCATGATGACGTCATCATCCTTTGCGATGACAAAAACGACGAAATCATAGCAGTATACCGTGAGCCCACCGTAGAGGAGATGGAAAAAAACCTCGTGAAGATATGCAGTCTGGAATCTGGAGAGGGAATAGGGTATGATTACATGAATTCCAAGTGGGGTGCCAAGAGAGACCCAGGGGCAGCCTCATCCATTCACTTCTCCATGGAGGCGTATGAACAGTTGAGACAAATAGAAAGAAAGGTTTAACCAGACACGTACAGGTGCAGGAAAAACCCTCACTGTACTTAATTAAGTACAAATAGGATTATGGATTTAACCCCAGTTGAAAAAAGAGGAGATTACTACTTCAAAAGGGACGATCTCTATCAGCCATTTGACTTCTCACGTGTTAACGGGAGCAAATTGCGTCAATGCCAATTGCTGATAAAGAAGAACATCGACATTGCCAAAAATGGCGTGATTACTGGCACATCTGTCTTATCCCCACAGGCAGCCAGCAACAGCATCTCTCTGGAGCGACACTAATGTGGATAACAGGACATGATTTTTAAAAATAAAAATAATTCCAATATGAGATTACTTTCAAAAATTATCGCACTTCCAATCTTTGCCTTTGAGAAAAGGTTTGACTTCACGTTTAGGATGATGCTAATATCAATAGCCATCATCAGCATCATAGGGCTTGGCTTCCTCATAGGGCCAAATGTACTTGGCGGATGGTCCATGATGCTCACCTTCGCTGTAGTGCTCTGCACGTTCTTCGCCTTGACGGAATCGTTACTCATCTGGAGTGACACAGATTTCCACTGCTACCATAGAATTCCACAAGTAAGCAGATTCCTTAGGGACGTCATGTGCAACCTGTTTGATATCCCATCGTTCCCGTGCATGATGATTGGATTCTGCGTCTCATGCTACGAGCTCATCGGATTCCATAATGAACGGCACCCAGAGATTAACTCATTACTAAAGTTACTCATTGGCTTAGGGAGCGCCATCACCGTGGCAGTCGCTGTGGCCATAACTAGGACCATCCTGCAGAGAGCCAAGAAAAAGAAAAGCGCCAAGTCCGTGGCGGAACTGGTCCACACGTCAAGGCTGTTAAGCGCCATAGCTGGAATACCAAAGGAAAAGAAGGGGGACGGGCGCACGGTTGTACTTAAAAAAGTACATGACACATCAGATAAACCAGCACCACCAAGGCCACAGGAGCCAAAGCCCGTCAATACCATATGGAGTGATATCATCATTGAAGGGCATAAGTATAAGGCAAGCCACACCCTCTATGACATGGAGGATGAGGGCGGTGGTACTTAATTAAGTACAACTGAAGTCATAACTAACATAACACTGGTAATCTCACAAAACTTCTGGAAACCTCAAGGCACGAACTTGCCATAAACCTAGAAAGGGAAACTTCATAAAGGAAACTTGTTTTGCAGATTCCATCCGCACGTCGCCAAGAAACTTATCTACAACAAAAGGAAATTTCTTGAAACTTCTCTTATCACTAAATATCAGACCATTATACAAAAATTAACATTTTTATCCCAAAATACTTGCTTTTAAATGAAATTATTGGTATCTTTGCACTGGAAATGTTAAAATACTAATAATAAAATGGCTTACATAAAAGTAATCAAGGATGGAAACCCTCTCTACTACAAGGGCATCAATGAAGAAACAGGTGAAATAGAGTACACCAAAACAACAAATGACGCCATGGACAAATCCACTGGCTTCTACATCGAGTCAGAACTATCCTTCATCAAGTTCCACTTCCAAAAAACAAACCCAGAACTCGCTGAAGCAACCATCTCATACGGGGATGAATGATGATTGTACTTAATTAAGTACAAACAGACACTAATATCATAACCAAAACACTTCAATGGCAAAGCAAAAGGCACCACTTGAAGTCACACTCAACGGGCACAAACATACCTACTTCAGAAGGTGGGATATGTTTGGCATGCCCGTGATGACACATAACAAAAAGGATGCAAAACCAATCACGGAGGATGAAATGAAAACAGTCATAGCAAAACTCATCCTCATCAACGGAAAAGATAACGTACAACCACCAAAAAAGACTTGACCATCTTCACAGATGACCAAGCCAAAAACGAATCTTGCAATTCAATTAAAACTTAATATTATGGTTAGAAAAGATCATTTTGCTACACCACACAAACAATGGTACTTAATTAAGTACAACCGTGACGCATGTGATAATTCGATAAACCGTACCAGCTGTTCATAATCAACAACTCCTTCTTACCTTCCTTGCACATCACATAACTCGTGCCTAACACCTTCAATATGGTACTCTGAAAATCTAATAACTCTATCCCACAACGCTTCAAATAACTGTCAAACTCCTCTATGCCATCAAACTTCTTAGGTATCCTGTGAGGATTAGAAAATTCATAGAAGAAAATCTTCATGTCATCATTACTAACACGACCAACTCTCATAGGAACACTGGTGTAATTGGGGTAAACACCATAACCGTAACCATAAGGAGAATGAGAAGGAGAATAACTCAACCTACGCATTGATTTCTCCAATAAACCAGCTACGTCACCAGAACGATTATGTAATTTAATCTCAATCATATAGAATAACTCAATTCATCAGAGGTGCAAACCTCATAACATAAACGCTCATAAGAAGACTCACAAACAATTTCCAAAGAACCTTCAGCACGCTTCTCTGGGTCCAAACAACAATGACAACAACCAAGGTCAAATAACTTCCATAACGTGTCATTGCTCAACTGATAACCCTCTTGACGACAAAACTCATCAAACTCCATCAAACCCTTGAACTCAACCCTGTCGTACTTGTTCAAATAATCAGGATAAAAATATACACGGACAACAGGCTCAACCATTGGGTCAACACGATCACCAATCATGTCGTCATCTATCTTTAAACGCTTCTTTACAACACGCTTACCACCCTTATTAACAGAAGAACCAGAAGAGGAATCATAAACCATCTCACCACGCTTCCTGTTGAAACGCTTACGCTTAACACCCTTCCTGCGACAATCGTACCTCCTTGGCCATATAACGTCCATGTCATCATCATCCTCATCATCAAAATCATCATCAAAAGGCAAATCATCACCAGCAACGTTGGCATCAAATAAATCATCTAAATAACGACGCTCATTCTCTGTCAAATCATCATAGTTGTAACCATACAAAGCACACAGGTCATAACGGTCAAAACCATAAACCGTAGAAGATACTGGACGACGATGCAAACTGGCAGACAATAAATCAGCCAACTCACTAGACCTGTTCCTAAGCTTTATCTCAAGCATAATTGAATATCTTTTGTGTTATACAATGCAAAGATACTAATTTTTTTTATATAAAACAACATTTAATATCTGAAAAATATGTTAAATCTTGTTAATCAACAACTTACATGACATGAAGAAACAGGACACTACCTGGACTATACCTATTTCCTGAAATTTTTGAAATTTTCCTGAATTTTTCACAAAATAGAGAGAAAAAACTGTTTTTTTAGAGGTTTTCTAGACTGACTTACTTGGTTGTTTTTTAGGTTTTTTTAGACTGGTTTACTTGGTTTTTTTAGAGGTTTTTTTTTAGACTGGTTTACTTGCTAGTTTAATTGCTAGTTTTAGTTTTTTTTATAGTTGTTTACTTGTTTTTTTTTTATAGTGAAAGTATCATTCAGAATAATAATAAGCCCACCCCCACTATTATGGATTTGGATGATACTTTCGGAGGTTTTTTTTACTTAAGAAAACAGAAATGAGCAGCCTATTTTGGTTGCTCATTTTTTATTTGATTATCTTTTTCACTAGTAGATGGTGTATGGTGAGTTTTTCCGTATGTAGTCGAATATATCGTCGATGTTGTCGTTGATTAGTTGGTTGATGGTGTCGCCATATTCTTGGTCTAGTTGGCCGTCATCACCTTCAATTTCGTAATCTACGTCATCCATCTCGAATCCGTAGTCGTCTCCTCCGCAGAAGTTCGGCGTTATGTTCACCATGTAGCATTCCCCGTCTGGTGCCCCTTCTCGTTCTGGTATGAGCTGGTTCGTTTCTGGCATGAAGCAGAACAGTTGTGAGCATTTTCTTTCGCAATCTCTTGTATAGTACTCAGCATCGTCTACATCCCCGTACTGTCCATAGTCTGGGTCGTATGGGTCGTGTTCTTGTATCACTTTCATGACAGATTCCCTTACAATTCTGTGAAGGTCTCCTTCGGTTAATCTGATTAATTTCTTCATATTATAATTCGTTATTGTAATAATAATTACAATCAAGATTTATTTTATTCGATTGCTATTTTACTGGAATGATTACATCTGGGTTGAAGATGCAGATGGATTCGCAGTCCCACGCATTTTTGTTTCAAGTCGTTCAGATCGTCCACCACGTATATTTTTGCGTTTGGTTTGAGTTTGAACATGAACGAGCTGTCAAGTTTTCCGAAGTTTTCTCGTTCGCACCAGTCTTTCCATCCCCACTTTGAATCTACTGGTGACGCCCACAGTCCTCCTTTAGGTTTATTTGTGAACACTGTGTTCATCCAGTTGTAGTCTGGTGGTGTGAAGAGGTCTTTATTGAAAGATGTTCCTAGTCCGTACGTTATCCATGTTTTGTCTGTGACATCGAACTGTGCTTCCTTGAGAATCTTTTTCACGGATTCCTTAATGATTCTATGTAGGTCAGACTCTGTTAATTTGATTATTAATTTTCTCATATTGTTTGTTTTTCATAAATATATTGAAATAGAGGGAAAAAATAAGAGCAGGTCACTAGTTTTAGTGTTCTGCTCTTACTGGTTTGTTTCCCAAGTTATGATGTTTGTCCCAGTCTATCGAAGTGTTGTTGGAAGTAGTCTTTTCCGTAGAGTTGTATAATTTGTTTAGGCCAGAGGTGGTGTTTGATGTAGTCTTGTGCAAGTCCTGTTGGTGTTTTTTGCAGGAGTCCAGCT
>Ga0256407_10013561_pt1 | contig 10882 bp, 10 predicted proteins | sample RumenRJG_04DNA_FD_193489 | JGI IMG/M metagenome (GOLD analysis project Ga0256407, IMG submission 193489) | Bovine rumen microbial communities from Lethbridge, Alberta, Canada - RJG_04 | ecosystem: Host-associated > Mammals > Digestive system > Stomach > Rumen | place: Canada: Alberta... | reverse complement strand
AAGATTGAAAGCGTATGAATCTATTGATGTTACATCATAAACAATACCTCCAATATTGATCATACTCGGAATAACTAAATCTCCATAATAAGGAATACCGTCATTAAAAGTCGAACACACTTCTGCAGTTTTGGCTTCGTTATTTAATCTATACCTAATACCACCACACAATACTTCATTATCTGCTTTAACAACGACTACCGTCATGATAAAAATAAAAAGGATAAATTGCTTTTTCATAATAGTTAAATGTTTAGTTATATTATTTACGATAAATCTACATTTTGACATTCGTCGTTATCTTCTTTCTCGTTAATATATTTCAGCTTATTAGAAATATCAGTATAAATAGTTGCTTTATTAAACCCAAGATAATCCAACTCCTTAATAATTGTCGGTTTGCTGTCTTTTGGAATAACAAACTGTTTTTCAAATGCAGCTTCCATCTCTTTCTTAATATAAGCATAAGATGCAATATTAAAGTGTTTATCTAGATTCCGATTTAAAAGTGGAGACATAATGAAAGCACCATTTTGTATGGATATTCGAGGATTATTTAGGGGCGGAGATACAAAGTGTATCGTTTTCAACTCTTCCTCTTTTACATTTTTCTGCTCACAGATTTTAGCTAACTCTTTAATATTAAACACATCATATTTGAAAACATATTCGGCAATTGCCTGACATACTAAGTTGCTGCCCTTTTCTTTATAACCACAAATAACCAATCCGTCATTGTCGTCATGATCCTGGCATGCAAAAAATAAAGCAACCAACGGATTGTATGTTACGTCAAGCAATCTTGTATGTAGGCCATAATGTTGCAATCTTATCATCTTATCCAACTCTGAATTGCAATCATTCAACTCAGTCCATAGCATATTACTTGCCATTTCTAACATCAGATGCTCATCATGAATGCGTCCTTTATCACGAAACAAAGACGGAAGTATCTCCCATGATGTTGAAGCATGTCCACGAAAGTAAACATGATTTTGATACATTGACAGATTTTCCAAAGGTACTTCAACATAATGAACTTCTTTTACCCATTCAAGGAAATTGGAAATAGTTATACCTTGTTTCTTCATGCGGTTGTTTCTGCTATATGACACCCAAGTTCAAACTTTAATCAGTATTATAAGTTTACCACACAACAAAAAACGTGGGTATCCACCTTCTGCCCGTCTGCTGATGAGGTCCTCGGAGACCTTGCTTATTGACGAACAAAGTGATACCCACGATATGTATTACTGATTTTACACCCGATAAGTGTGCGTGAAGGCAGATTGAAGCCTTCAGCGCACACACGGGGATACCTTTTCAGCATACCCATGGCATCATTCTCTGCATTGTCTTTGATAAGCACATGAAATTTCCGAGGTTCCATCAGCCAATCGACAAAGCATCGTGTGACGCTTTTCTGTTATGTTATAGCCAGCCTCCGCAGCTCCATCCGTCTCTACGGATATCATGGCTAAAAGACTGGAATCAAGTACAAAAATACAAATTGTATGCAATATAGTTATCCCCAAACACTAAAAAAATGCAAAAGTTTCAGGTATTTTGTATGGAGGGGATTATGAAAAAACTTTTTGTGTAAGATATGGATGTCCCTGAAGGATGAAGGGTCAGGAGCGTAGCGTACTTGAGGTTGTTTATGCCCGTTAAATGTTCGGTTCCAACCCGTGGAATGTAAATTCTATCCGATGGAACGTATGTTCCAGCCTATGGAACGGACAACATATCGCTGTAAGGAAAAATATAATAGGGCTGACAACTGTCAGCCCTATCGGTTATATCTATATATCTATATTAAGTAAAGGCAGGTGGTTAGTAGGTCAGTCCGTTCAGCCATTTCTCGACCGTCGCTCTGCCTTTGCGCACGTCATGGCCTGCGATGCAAAATTCGCCTGTGACTTTGCAATCAGAAAAGGCTTTCTCTACGTCTCACTTGCAAGTATCTTTGAAATCGGCCCCTTTTTGCCCTGCGGCTTCGGAAAAACTGCTGCGACGCGCTCGCGCAATTGCTGCATGGCTTCGGCGCAAAAATAGCCTCTCTCATCGACGGTGCGAAGTTACGGCAATTTCATTGCGGTTTTCGAATTTTTGTCCGACTTTTTTTCTTAAAAAACGTTAATTTTTTATTGCCCATTTTTATTAACAATCGTTAAAATTTTTTCGCGAGCGTTACAGCGTTACAGTGTTACAGTTCGATCGGAGCTTACACTTTGTTACCCCCTAAAACAAGCCTATATATTATATATTTATATATATATATAAATATATAATATATAGAATTCACTTTTGACTTTTTGTGTCAACCGGAATCGGACTGTAACACTGTAACGCTGTAACGCTTTTTGTGTCTTGTTAAAAATGCAACCTATTGATAATCAGCGCACATCTGAAATAATCGTAAAAACGACCAAGACAGCTTCCCCGCTGGCGTGTTTTTTCCTGATTTCGGTTGACAGTTTTCTGCTATGTTATAGCCAGCCTCCGTAGGTCAGGAGTATGCGCTGACCGAAGGGTTTCATGATTTCTGTGAGGCGGTTTACCACATCGCGACCGAAGATAAGTCGCGTGGGAGTTTGATAATCAAAATTATTCATAAACTATTTATTTGTTTTGATGCAAAGGTAGAACAATGTGTAAGATAGATGTTTACACATTTTACGGTATTTTTTACCAAATTCGTAGAATCGTCTGACAGACTTGCGGAATCAGGGCTGACACCCTTTACAGGATGTCCTTAATCTTCTTGCACGGATTGCCTACAGCCACGCAGTCGGATGGAATGTCTCTGGTGACTACACTCCCTGCGCCGATAGTGACGTTGTCGCCTATGGTTACTCCCGGCAGTATGACAACATTGCCGCCCAGCCAGCAGTTGTCTCCTATGGTTACGGGCTTGGCCCATTCCTGCCGTGTGTTGCGCTCTGTGGGGTTGGTGGAATGACAGGCGGTGTATATGCTGACGTTTGGACCGATGAAGCACTCTTTTCCGATGCGCACCATTGCCTCGTCAAGAATAGTCAGGTTGAAGTTTGCAAAGAAACCGTCACCCACTTCAATGTGTTTGCCATAGTCGCAATAAAACGGCTGGTTGATAAATACCCTTTCGCCGGTCTTGCCCAGGATTTGTTTTATCAGTGCCTTGCGCTCATCCAGGCGGGTGGGCGGAATATGGTTGTATTGCATGAGTTTGTCCTTGACAATGTTGAGTTCTGCTATGAGGTCTTTGTCAAGGGCATTGTACTTCATTCCCGAAAGCATTTTTTCTTTTTCTGTCATGTCTCTGTTGTGTTATAATCGGAAATCCAGTCCAGATGTTTTTTGATGAGGGCGGGTAGGGCGAGCCGCTGTAACTCTTCCGTAGGAACGAAGCGGTAATCTTCTGGCAGAATTGCCGGTAAGTCGTTTAAATAAATGCTGTAGAAATTTGCCCGGAGTATGCGGTGCGTGAGGACGTGCCTGATGTTTTTGCCGTGTTGCCTGATGACACAGTGCGACTTCAATATTCCGGTCAGCCATGGATGGTGAAGCTGGGTTAGATCTGCGCTTTGTGCCGTTTCTATCAGGAAAGGCTCATACAGACTTTTCCAAATATCCCGGTCGCCTCGTTTGTGCATGACGATGCGATGGTCGTGGAGGATGAAAAAATAATGGAGAAATCTTTCCTTGACTTCAGGCTTTTTCGCCCGGATGGGAAAATGGTGTTCCTGGTGTGCGGTGTGCGCGCCGCAGGAGTCGCAGAAAGGACATTCGTCACAATGAGGATTCTTTGGCGTGCATATTGTGGCGCCGAGGTCCATGATGGCCTGATTGAATTCTCCCGGTCTCGCAGTGTCAAGAAGCGAGTTGGCGAGTGACGTGTAAAACGCTTTGCCTTTTTGCTCGTCAAACGGGTACTCAACGCTGTATATCCGTCCGAAGACGCGGTAGGCATTGCCGTCCAGCGTGGCTGCCGGGTAGTTGTATGCCATACTGCATATTGCAGCTGCGGTGTAGTCTCCTACACCTTTGAGCTTGCGCACGTCATCAAGCTCCGTAGGGAAATCACCCCGTTCAACAATCTGCCTGGCTGCGTAGTGGAGGTTGCGGGCGCGGGAGTAGTAGCCCAGGCCTTCCCACATCTTCATGACCTCGTCTTCGGATGCTGAGGCGAGGTCATGAACTGTAGGGAAACGCTCAATGAAACGTAGATAGTAATCTTTGCCTTGCGCAATTTGTGTCTGTTGCAGGATAATCTCTGACAACCATATTTTATATGGGTCACTTATACCGCGCCAGGGGAGTGACCTTTTGTGTGCATCATACCATTTGAGCAAGGTTGCCGAGAAGGACATTAATCTTTAGGCCAGTTGATTTGGATGTCAAACTTAGGATAAGGCGCATTGCTCGGGGTATGTTCCTTCTTCACGATTTCCCACATCTTCTTAGTAATGTCGGGATGCTCTGCGGCGATGTCGTGGAGTTCCTGCGGGTCTTTCTCAAGGTCAAAGAGTGCGAATTTGTTGTTGCCTTCATTGACTTTCTGACAGATGCCCTTCCATTTGCCCAGTCTTACACCCAGCCAGCCTTTGCCGCCAGGAAATTCCCAATAGAGGTATTCGTGTTTTTGCTGTTTCTTGGGCTGGCCCAGAATTGTCGGAGCAAATGTTATGCCGTCGTTCTCGGGAGCTTTAGCACCGGTGAGGTCGGCGAAGGTAGACATCAGATCGATGAAGCATCCTACATGGTTGGATACTGCCGGTTTGACGTGGTTATTCCATGACAGGATGAATGGCATGCGCACACCGCCTTCGTGGAGGGATGATTTGCCCCAGCCTTTACGGCAACGGAAAGGACCGCCGCTCTTAAAGTATTCCATAGGTGAGTTGGGATTGCATGCAGGACCATTGTCAGAGGTAACGATAATGATGGTGTTGTCATATACACCCAGTTCCTTTAACTGCTGGACCAGTTTGCCAACCTGTGTATCGATGTGGGTGACCATAGCGGCATAGGTGGCGTGCGGGTAGCGGTTGGGGAAGTATAGTCCGGGTTCAGTTATAGGTGCTTCATCGCCCAACTTGTTGACGTAGTGCATCACCTCGTCCATAGGAGCCTGTACTGCACTGTGAGGCACTGTGGTCGTCCACATCAGGAAGAACGGGTCTTTGTGGTTGTCGGTGACGAATTTCTGTATCTTCTCGAACATCAGGTCCGGGCTGTAGTGCTTGTCAATGAATTGGCTATAGTTGTGTACATCCATCGGATCCAGTCCGTCAGCCAGTTTCTCACCCGGAATAAGGAGTTTATTGCCCGTGAATACCAGTTTGTCGTTTTCCCACAGATAGAAAGGATAGTAGGTGTGAGCCTGTGCCTGGCAGAGGAAGCCGTAGAAGTAGTCGAAGCCCATCTTGTTGGGCAGGGATTCAGTATTAGGTGCCCCAAGTCCCCATTTGCCTACCATGGCGGTCTTGTAGCCGTTGTCTTTCATCATTCTGGGCAGGATGTATGTGTCCGGCTTGAGATCGACCTGTCCTTCATATTTTGGACTGAGGAACATGGCGTTTTCACTATAGATGTCTACAAGTGTCTGAGGTATCTTACTGAAATTTACGTTGGCGTTGTTTCTGACTTGTGCGTGTCCCATATGCCTGCCGGTCATGATGGCACCTCTTGAGGGTGCAGACAGCGGACAGGCGGTATACATGTCGGTGAAGCGGATGCCGTTTTGCGCCAGGGCGTCAATGTTTGGCGTCTCAATCTGTTCCTGGCCATAGCATCCGAGGTCACCATAACCCAGGTCGTCAAACATGAGATATACAATGTTCGGCTTCTCTTGTTTCTCCGCTTTCTTGGCGGCAGTTGCCGGCAGGGCGTTGAGACCGACTAAAGGCAGCGGCAGCGCTAATGCAATCTTCTTGGATGTCAATTTCATATTTTGTCTGTTTTTGTTGATTTCTATAGCAAAGATAACGATAAGTTTTTGCTTTATGGATATAATTTGCTAAATTTGTCTCATTAAACAAAATATATAGTATGGCAACTCCTCATATTTCTGCTCCAGACGGAGCTTTCGCAAAAACGGTTTTGATGCCGGGTGACCCCTTGCGCGCTAAATTTATTGCAGAACATTTTCTTACAGATGCTCAACAGGTTAATGAAGTTCGCAACTGTTTGGGATTTACAGGCAAGTATAATGGCAAACCAGTCTCCGTCATGGCGAGCGGAATAGGAATGCCGAGCATAGGTGTGTACAGCTATGAGCTGTATAAATATTATGGCGTAGAAAATATTGTCCGTATTGGTTCTGCCGGTAGCTATACGGCTGACCTGAATGTCATGGATGTCGTCCTGACAGAAACAAGTTATAGCGATTCAAGCTATGCGCTCATACAGAATGGATGCAAAGAGCACATAATGCTGCCGAGTGCGGAACTTAATGCCGTAATATTAAAAAAAGCCCAGGAGCTGGGCATTGAGTGCAAGCTGGCGAAGGTACATTCATCGGATGTGTTTTATTCCGATCCCTCTATGGGAGGTTGGAAATCCATTCGTGAACGCACAGGTACGGAATGTGTGGAAATGGAAAGTTTCGCCCTGTTCCATAATGCGAATGTCTGTGGTAAACGCGCCGCTACCTTGCTGACCATCTCAGACTCTTTCGTCAGTCAGGTGGAATTGTCAGCCGAAGACCGTCAGAACTCCTTTGTGACCATGATGCGCCTTGCACTGGAGTCAGCTGTAGCCTTTTAGGAAATTCAAGAAAAAGAATCGGGAGAGTAGGTCAGGTTGTCCCCTTCATCATAGTCGAAGGGTAGTTCCAACTGTATCCATTGTTGAAGTGGATTGGATGCGATGAGACGGTGGTTGCTTATGCCGAGTCCTATCAGGCGTATGGGATGCTGGCTATAGTCCACTTCCGTCATAAGTTGTTCAGCCAGGGGTTCTATTTCCTCTTTTGTTTGCAGTATATGATTTGACGTAATGCTGCGTGTTATCTGGCGGAAATCGTGAAACTTGACTTTCAGCGTCAGAGTATAGCCTTCAAAATTATTCTTTTCCAGTCGTCGTAGCAGTTCGTTGACAGCTTTCCGCAAAGCGTCGGCCAATTCGTCTGCATCGCTGATGTCGTGCTCAAAAGTCTGCTCGCAACTGACACTTTTCCTTGTCCAATCCGATATGACGGGACGCTCGTCAATACCGCGTGCGAAATCGTAGAAGATGCGTCCGGCCTTTCCGAATGATCGGGTAAGAAGTCCCAGAGGGATATTCCTCAGGTCTTTTCCTGTATGGATACCCATTTGATGCATCCGTTCGGCAGTTTTCTTGCCTACGCCCCAGAACCGTGTCACTTCCAGTTTGTCAATAAAGGCCTGTGCCTGTTTCGGATGGATGACGCAGAGCCCGTTGGGCTTGCGGTAGTCAGAGGCTATCTTTGCGAGAAATTTGCAGTAGCTTACTCCTGCTGATGCTGTCAGTCCTGTTTCTTCCACGATGCGCTGTTTAATCTCCCGCGCGATGTCAACAGCGAGAGATATGCCGGGTTTGTTTTCTGTCACATCCAGGAAAGCTTCGTCAAGCGATATGGGCTCAATGAGGTCGGTGTATTGGTGGAAAATAGAACGGATACATACACTGACCTATTTATATTTTTGGAAATGGGGTTCAACGATAATGAGTTGCGGACAGCGTTTTTTGGCTATTTGGATGCTGAGTGCTGAATGTACGCCGAAGGGACGTGCTTCATAGCTTGCTGTCGCTACGATACCGCGTGGCGTATCATAACCGACGGCTACGGGCTTTCCTCTCAGTTGCGGCTGGTCGCGTTGCTCTACGGCCGCAAAGAATTGGTCCATGTCAATATGTATGATTTTGCGCACACTCATGCCGTATCTTCTTAATTATACAAAGATAGGCATTTTATCAATACTGCATGCAGTGTACATCATAGAGAAATGGTGATGCATGGATTAATTGGAAATGGAGAAATGGGGCTTCTGTCGTAGTATATAAAAAAGAGGAGAAATCCGAAAAAATCTCCTCTTTGTTTAAATGTGCGCCTGACCGGACTCGAACCGACACGTCGCAAAACACTAGATCCTAAGTCTAGCGCGTCTACCAATTCCGCCACAAGCGCAGTTAGACGATACAAAGATAGTAAATAAATGGGGAAAAGTTGCCTGAGGTGTTGTTAATTTTTTATTTATTGGCCAGTTGCGGTGAGACGCTTGATAGCTTCTTCAATCATTGTGTCGGTACTGTTTTGCCAGTCGGATGTTGTGATATCAACATGTATGTCGGGATCAATACCGCTTTCGGTCAGCTGCATATTGATATCATACATGGGAACGGCGGAAAAGCGCACCAGCCACCCGTTGGGCAGTTCGCTGTTGAAAGGCATGCCGCATCCGCCGCCTGTACGTGCTCCAAGTATGGTGGCATTGGTGCATGCTTTCATGTACATGACAAAGGTGTTGGCGGCACTGTAGCAGTTGCGGTTGGTCAATACGATGACGGGTTTCTGCCAGCGTATGCCTTCGGCGGGCGTCAGTGTGATGGCTTCAGGCGACGAGAAGGAGGAATGCCCCTTGCCGGTCTTGTGGCAGATGTAGCCGCCTGTGGTCTTTTCATTGATGAAACATTCCGCCAGGGCTTGCGCGGAGGTAAGTTGTCCACCGCTGTTATTACGGATATCAAGAATCAGTCCTGTGCATACGGCAAGATGAGAGAATATGGCGCTGAGATTGCCACTGCCGAAGCTATATTCAAAAGAAGGACAATAGACATAGCCGATGTTGCAGGGCAAAATTTTGTATTTGATGCCTTGGGTGTAGAGATAGTCTGTCCCGAGATACTTGCGCTGAATGCTGTCACTGAAGTTAACGGGGTATCGTTCAAACCAATCCCAATAGCGTGCTGTATTGAATGAGGCGGTGAGGTTGACATGTCCGTCCTGCAACTCTCTCAGCATATCGCCGCATACCTCAAAAAGTTGTTCAGGTTTCATGCTCTCGGTGATTCGGTTGCTGTATTGCGCATGGATGGCGTCCCAGTCCAGACCATAAGTCTTGTTCTTGTCATCCAGAAAACAGTAGTGCTCATCAATGATTCTCCACAGTGCTTCAAAATTGCCCTTATTATTGTTGTCGGAAGTATCCTCCGTGACGCAATTGCTCAGCGTAACAGTGAAGGCACACAGGAGCAAACCTTCCAATGCTCTCCTTATGCCGTGGAGGAAATAGTGTGTTGGGCGAGCTTTATCTTTCATGTTGTGGTTTAATCAGTGAGAATTGTTTGACATAGCCTACGAGAAACAACCATGTCCAGTCGTGAGTCTTGAGTTCGTTGACGTGGGTCTGGCGGATGACATTCTCCACTCCGAGCCGCAACTTTGCAGTGCCGAGCGGAATATCCAGGGTGAGCATCTGATTGGCTGTGACGGCAGAAAAGGGAGAGTTAAAACAAACGTTGTGCTTGCCTTGGTCAAGGGAGAAAATCTCATAATACGACTGACCGTATTCTGGAGAGAAAACCATGCCTGCCAGTAAGAAATCCAACTGATAGCGTGCCTCTATGGTTCGCTTGAAAAGCTGGAACTGGTAGACGGCAAGTCCTGATGCGTTAATGTCAAGAGCCAATCTCAACTGCGCAGGGTTATTACCGTTGCGCGTGTTGTAGATGCCTCCGCCATGCATACCCAATTGAGGTCCGGCCATGATTCGGAGAGCAGGGGTGATTTGCCATTTATAATGGAGAGCAAGGCTCCAGTCTAAAAGTCCGCTGAGATATTTGCTGTCTTTTGTAGGTGACTTTGTGTATGAGAAATTTGCCTGGATGATGTTTTGCATACTGACGCGTCCGCTTAGCAAACGTGTCGGCTTGATGTTTTCCTGAATGAAGCGAACCTCAGTACCTGTATATTCTAAAGGCGACAGGTAAGTGTCCAGTTGGTTGTTGCTGCCAATTCCCAGCATAGTGCTGTGAGACCGAAGAGAAAGCGGGTTGACACTGTTTTCTTGAGCAAATGAAAGTATTGGGATAAGCAAAAAAAGCAATATCGTCAAAACTTTATGCATGGCTTGGGTAGTGTAAATTAAAACAAACTCAATTGCCCGGTCTGCTCATCGCGGATTTCATCATCGCTCTTGTTTACATCCGGATCAGGTATATCGACAGGCTGTTCAGTGCCAGTATTCTCAGTATTGTCAGAAATGTCCGTTGCAGGCTCAGGGAAGCGTGTGGGTTCCAATTCTGTAATCTCTCCGATGGTGAAGGTTGTCAGACGTTTGCCTTTGGCTTTGAAGCCTTTGACTTTGATGAAGTTGTCTACGTCAATGATTTCCGGTTCACGGAAACTGTCTCCGTCGCCATATGTTATCTGTATCCTTGGATAAAAATGGCTGGAGAGCAGTATTAGTTTGCTGTCTTTATTGTCACCGACGAAATTCTGACGCTTGTTGCTGTATTCAAGCATAAAGCGTTTGATGTATGGGAAATTGTTATTGTCGGCATCATAGAGTACGGCCGTCCAAACAATGTTGGAGTCATATTTGCCGATATACTGAATGTCGGCATCGTAGTGATTGTTCAAGTCGCTGTCTGTGAAATAGTAGTCTCCGTTTTGCAGAATGACGAGGATGCGGTCATCGCTGGTGAACTCACCCAGATATGTGCCGTGCTCCTCGTAATTGATGCGATGCACGTCAGTGTCAAACCAGACTTTTCTTCCGCCTAATGTGGAGGCTCCGTGTGATTTCAGTAAGATGCGGTATAGAGAGTGGTGAGTAACGAGGTTGCCTCGGCTTTGCCGTCCTTTAATCATTAGGTCGGCGAAATCCATATCGAAGGCCAACTTCTTCAGTTTGGGCGCGGGTTTCAGCATCAC
>Ga0256407_10013560_pt1 | contig 10882 bp, 8 predicted proteins | sample RumenRJG_04DNA_FD_193489 | JGI IMG/M metagenome (GOLD analysis project Ga0256407, IMG submission 193489) | Bovine rumen microbial communities from Lethbridge, Alberta, Canada - RJG_04 | ecosystem: Host-associated > Mammals > Digestive system > Stomach > Rumen | place: Canada: Alberta | collected... | reverse complement strand
GGGGGCTGTGCTGTCTGTGGCGCAGAACCACACGCAGCAAGGGACAGCGCCAGAGACGCTGCCAGTAAAACACTGATTACAGTTTTCTTTCTCATAGCTATTTTATCCTCCCTGTAGCAACTAATGGATATGTACCTGCCCTCCGGGTCCTCACCTGCTTCCGTCAGGAAATCATCTGTCATTGCCTGTCGGTGATAGAGCAGATTCACGTGAAGGGTTCATTATTTCGGACAAATATATCATAGCAGATTTCAAATGTATTGAGAATAATCTCCCGGGTATACTTGCCGGCCGTTATGGATATACTTGCCGACAGTTTTGGATATACTCGCCGACAGTTTTAGATATACTCGCCGACAGTTTTGGATATACTCGCCGGCAGTTTTGGATATACTCGCCGACAGTTTTGGATATACTTGCCGGCAGTTGCAGCTGTCCACGCCCTCTCGAAGGGAGTGGATTTTTGACCTTCAGAACCCATTCGCGCATTCTGCCTTCCCCGGAAATGTGATTATAAGGACGCAGGAGGCTGATGCGGGGTTACGGACTCCATATTCCTCATTCACAGGCCTGTTAATCTTTTTTCGAATTGACATTTGCTTTATTTCGTCAATATATTCACGTTTATAAATTTCATTTTATTTAAATCTAATTATAGTGTATGATATGTCAAGTACCTTCTTGTTGATTTCTGATCCCTGCTGCTTTCTGAACAGAACGGGCAGACCACTAGTGGAGGATTCAGTCTTTGGCACTTATTGAAAAAATAAATCACCCTAACGATATAAAGAAAATCTCTCCGGACCAGTACGAACGTCTTGCAGAAGAAATCCGGCAGTTTCTGATCGAAAAAGTCAGTGTCACAGGCGGTCACCTCTCCAGTAATCTCGGAGCGGTCGAACTGACCATGGCGCTTCACATCGCCCTCAATTTCCCTGAAGACAAGGTTGTCTGGGATGTCGGCCACCAGTCTTACACACATAAAATTCTGACCGGGCGCCGGGCTGAGTTCGATCATCTGCGCCAGCTTGGCGGCATGAGCGGATTTCCAAAGAGGAAGGAGAGTCCCTGCGACAGTTTTGATACAGGGCACAGTTCCACATCCATCAGCGCGGCTCTGGGCATGGTGCGCGCCAGAGAACTCAGAGGAGGATCCCACACGATCGCCGCGGTGATCGGCGACGGCGCAATGACCGGGGGACTCGCCTACGAGGCGCTCAACAATATGTCGCGCCTGTCCTCTAACCTGATCATCATTCTCAACGACAACAACATGTCGATTTCCAGAAACGTTGGCGGGATGCCCAAGTACCTGTCTGAAATTCGTACTTCTTCGGGATACCTGCAGCTTCGAGACCGGATCTACGACTCGCTGAACGACACTCTGCCCGGTGTGGCCAGAGGTATCAGCAAAGCCAAGCAGTCCCTGAAATCGCTCATGGTTCCCGGCATGTATTTTGAGGACATGGGGATCACCTATCTGGGGCCGATCAACGGCCACAATGTCCAGGATATGGTGAAAGCGATCCGGGACGCAAAACGTGTGAACAAAGCCGTCCTGATCCATGTGTGTACTAAAAAAGGAACGGGTTACCCTCCCGCCGAGAAGAATCCCTCCCGTTTCCACGGCACACCGCCCTTCGATGTGAAAACCGGACTTCCCCTGAAGCCTGCCAAAAGAATCACTTACACAGATGTCTTTTCTTCAACCATGCTGAAACTGGCGGAAACACGGCCCACACTGGTCGGTATCACTGCCGCCATGGAAGACGGCGTGGGGCTGCAGAGATTCCACACACGCTATCCCAACCGCTTTTTTGACGTGGGAATCGCCGAACAGCACGCTGTGACTTTCGCGGCGGGACTTGCGCTGGGCGGCATGAAGCCCGTCGTGGCGGTCTACTCCACCTTCCTGCAGCGCGCCTACGACCAGATCGTGTGCGATGTATGTCTGCAGAATCTTCCTGTGATATTTGCCATCGACAGGGCGGGCCTGGTCGGATCCGACGGCGAGACCCATCAGGGAATCTTTGATCTTTCCTACCTGTCCAATATTCCGGGAATGACCGTCATGGCACCCAAAAACAGACATGAGCTCACCGAGATGCTGAGATTTGCTCTCAGCCTCAACTCCCCTGTGGCGATCCGCTATCCCAGAGGGCCCGCCTATGACGGGCTCCGTTCCTGCAGGGCACCTCTCGAAAAAGGGAAGGCTGAAATCATTTGTGAGGAGGGCGGAGTCCTCCTTCTGGCAGTCGGCAGCATGGTAAAGACCGCAGAGGATGTAAAGGAAAAACTGGCCCCTCTGGGCGTCACATGTTCCATCGCCAACGCCCGCTTTGTCGTGCCCATGGACACAGAACTCCTCCGCGGCGCCGCGGACCGCTACAAACTGGTCGTGACTATGGAGGAAAATATCCGCAGCGGAGGCTTCGGAGAACACGTCGCCTCCTGGTATGCCGAGGCAGGGATTTCAGCTCCGCTTCTGAATATTTCTATTCCGGATTCCTTCGTCGAACACGGAACCCCCGAAGAACTCTGCCGCCTGACAGGCATCGATGCGGACTCGGTTGCGCAGAGAATTCTGAAGCGTCTGGAAAAAAACGGGGACAGCTGAGACAGTAATTTCTCAAGCGGCTGGAAAATAACGACATCCGCTTTGATACCAAAATCTTTAAAGGCAAATACTTTAACAATATAAATCTGCACGAAAAAAAGGCTGCACAGGCCGGAATGTACTCACGTGATGTACATCCAACGGCCAGTGCGGCCTTTTATTTTTTATCAGATCGATCAGATCGCTCCCGGAAACTGAATAATTCCCTGCAGCCATATGACGCCTTTAAAGCGGCGGCCGGGCTCCGGGTTTCCGTAAAGATCCTTTTCGTTGATCGCGATCGGGAACTCGATCCCGCTGGTCCTCACGGTCAGAACGTGGATCCTGTCCAGAGTGTAAGGATTGCGCACCCGGCGGCAGGAGAGTATTTCTCCCATGATATAGTAAACATCGCACTCCGCGCCCGTGGGCATGAAGAAGGAATCGACCAGAGTCAGTATATCTGTCTCATCAATCTTTGACAGAAGGTCAGAGTAGGTATCCATGTCCTCCATGGTGATCGTCTGCATGGCCTGCTCATCTCCGTCCCTCGCCCGCTCCAGGAGCTTTTTGCGGCGCGCTGCACGGCTGTTGAGCAGCTGGTTCTCATAGGGAGTCTTCTTCAGCGGAAGCACGACTGTCCCCTCCACAGACAGGGCGGAGAGACATACACAGGTTCCCGGGTAGGGAAGCTCTTCATACCTGCTGAAGCGGAGATACTCCACTGAGTTTAAAAGGCGGAAAATCAGAGTCGTCCCGATCCGCATGTCGTCGCAGACACCCGCGAAGGAGCGGTTGTCGATCCTCTCCTCCACGAAAACTTCCTCCATGGTCGTGACAGATTCCGGCATCAGATACGGCTCGACCTCGCTTGACAGGAAGTCGTTTTCCTCGTCAAAAGCACCCGCCATAAAAAGTCCGAAGCCTCCGGCGAGTTCCATCCGGTACTCGGTCAGCATCTCACTCTCGCTCTCCGGCCATGCGGCCTGAGAGCGGGAGGAGAATTTACTTTTTATATCATCGATCAGGTTCAGCCGGTCCAGCGCGTTCATAGGATCGGAGAATCCCACTGCCCTTAAATACTTATGCAAAAACAGTTTCTCCTGTCAGCTTTTTCAATTCTTCGGAACAAGCTCAGTCATGCCGCCCATGTAAGGACGAAGGACTTCGGGGATGGCAACGGATCCGTCCGCACGAAGGTTGTTTTCAAGGAAGGCGATCAGCATGCGGGGCGGAGCCACGACCGTGTTGTTGAGGGTATGAGCCAGATATTTTTTGCCCTTTTCGCCGCTGACGCGGATCTGCAGGCGGCGTGCCTGTGCGTCACCGAGGTTGGAGCAGCTGCCCACCTCGAAATACTTCTGCTGACGGGGAGACCAGGCCTCGACGTCGCAGGACTTGACCTTGAGGTCGGCCAGGTCGCCGGAACAGCACTCAAGCGTGCGGACAGGAATATCCAGGCTGCGGAAGAGTTCTACAGTGTAGGACCACATCTTGTTGTACCAGTCCATGGATTCTTCGGGCTTGCAGACCACGATCATTTCCTGCTTCTCGAACTGGTGGATCCTGTAAACGCCGCGCTCCTCGATACCGTGCGCGCCCTTCTCCTTGCGGAAGCAGGGGGAATAGCTGGTCAGTGTCTGGGGAAGCTTGTCCTCGGGAATGATCTGGTCGATGAATTTACCGATCATGGAGTGTTCGGATGTACCGATCAGGTACAGGTCCTCGCCCTCGATCTTGTACATCATGGCGTCCATCTCTGCAAAGCTCATGACACCGGTGACGACACGGCTGCGGATCATAAAAGGAGGCACACAGTAGGTGAAGCCCTTGTTGATCATGAAATCTCTCGCATAGGAAATAACCGCGGAGTGAAGTCTCGCGATGTCACCCATCAGATAATAGAAACCATTGCCGGCAACATCACCTGCGGCATCGAGGTCGATGCCGTTGAAGCGCTTCATAATATCCGTGTGATAGGGTACTTCGAAATCCGGAACTACGGGTTCGCCGAACTTTTCAATTTCCACATTGCAGCTGTCATCGGGGCCGAGCGGAACGGAAGGATCGATGATCTGGGGGATCAGCATCATGTCCTTTTTGACGATCTCATCCGCTTCCCTCTTGATGGCATCCAGCTCATCCAGACGGCTGTTGTCAGCCACCTTTTCCTTAACAGCCTGGGCCTCTTCCTTTTTGCCCTGCTTCATAAGGATACCGATCTGCTTGGAGATCTTCTTCTTTTCAGCGCGGATAGCGTCTGCTTCCTGCTGCGCCGCACGGCTCTTCGCGTCATATTCAATCACCTCGTCCACGAGCGGGAGCTTGGCGTCCTGGAATTTCTTCTTAATATTTTCTCTGACTGCGTCCGGGTTCTCTCTCAAAAATTTAATGTCGATCATTTTCTCTAAATTCCTCTTTACTGATTTACTGAAAGTACAGGTCTGAAGTATCTGTAAAAAAATATTATAGCACGCTTTTACTGTCTGCGTCACTGTAGATTTCCGTAAATGTGTTTTTTGTATTTTCTGTTGTTACAGTACGCGCCCTATCGAGGGCGTGTACTTTCTGTTCTTTTTGTTAAATGCATTTTGGGTGTGCTTTAATTGTGTTTTTTAATGTACTTTTCGTGTGCTCTCCTGTCTGTACGATTGCTCCGTTTACCTTTTTGAAGGCAGGTGCGGCTCTGCTGTCCGGCAGGTGCTGCATGAGTTACACGGCCTGCAGGAATTGCAGGGGTCACATAACCGTCAGGAATCACACGGATCACCTGTCCGGCAGGAATTGCAGGAAGCACATGGCCGTAAGAAATTGCACGGGTCACCTGTCCGGCAGGAATTGCATTAATCACATGACCGTCAGAAGGTCGACGATCTTTTCCAGATCTTCGCTGCTGTAAAACTCAATCTCAATTTTTCCGGTCCCGTCTCCACCGTGACGGATGGAGGCCTTGGTCCCCAGCGACTGTTTCAGCCGCTCTTCGATTGCTTTGTAGGCCAGTTCCAGAGCGGGATCTGCTTCCCCGGCGGGTTTCACCTTTTTCCCGTTCTTTCCGCTGTCCCGACCCTTACCGATTTTTTTGACCAGCTTCTCCACATCTCGGACACTCAGCTTCTTGTCAGACACCTGACAGGCGAGCAGATACTGTTCCTCGGGAATCTCCACCGGAATCAGCGCCCTGGCGTGTCCCATGGAAATCTTTTCCTCAACCACCATATTCTGAACACGCTCGTCCAGTTTCAGAAGCCGGATCGCGTTTGTGATCGCGGTCCTGGACTTGGACACTCTTTCCGCCAGGTCCTCCTGACGCAGCCCGAACTCATCCAGAAGTCTCTTGAAAGCCTTTGCCTCCTCAATCGGGTTGAGGTCTTCGCGCTGAATATTTTCAATCAGGGAGAGCTCCACGGTCTCCTGATCAGAATACTCCCTGACGATCGCGGGAATTTCCCTAAGGCCTGCTTTACGGGATGCCCGCCAGCGGCGCTCGCCGGCAATGATCTCGTAGCGGCTCCCGGTCTTCTTTACCAGAATGGGCTGAAGGACGCCGAAGCGGCGGATAGAATCCGCCAGTTCTTCCAGAGACTCTTCCTCAAACTTTTTCCTGGGCTGGCTCCTGTTGGGATCCACCTGAGACAGGCGGAGCATCTGAACCTCACCCTGATCTGCCGCCACAGACCCGGGCGCAGCAGTGCCGGAGGTGCCCGGAGCAGCTTCCCCTGGCTGTATGGGAGCACCTTGTCCAGGCTTTGTGGAAATACCTTCTCCTGACTGTATGGGGGCTGCCGAACTGCCGACGGTATTTCCTTCTGCGGAAGCACCTGATCCCACTGAGGAAAAAGCCTCTGCGGAAGGGCCTGATCCCTCTGGGGAAAAACTCTCTGCGGAAGCGTCTGCCGGTGCTCCCTGCCCTGTGCCTGAATCTGCTGTCCCGGGAGAGTTGTCTTTTCCGTCACCGCCGCCTTTCCGGCTGCTGTCCTCCCTGCGCGCCGGCGGGATCAACGCATCCAGTCCGCGCCCGAGACCGCCATGTCTCTTTTTTGCCATTTTTTACCCCTTAATTTCTTCTGTAATCTTATTCTTAAATATAATTATTAATCTTATTCTTATTCTATTTGTTAATCTGATTCTACTTGCCAATTGTTAATCTGATTCTTTATCTATTGTTACTGTTAGATTCTTTATCTATTATTACTGTTATTAAGTCCGTTTAAAGTATTTGATCTAATTTTATTTAAAGATATTTAAAATTATTTTTAATTAATTTGAATTGCAGAAAAAGTATTCAGTCCCCGCCAGGGTTCCGGGTTCCGGATAAGTAAAACACGCGGGCCCTGCCTGCTGTCCGGATTCGCAAATTCCCCGGTTTCATAAAAGCCTGGCATCAAGGCTGGATTCCGACCATTTCCTTCGCGAGTTTTTTATAGGCCTCCGCGCCTGCGGATCTGGGCTCATAGATTGTAATGGGTTCTCCGTAACTGGGAGCCTCCGCAAGTCTGATATTCCGCGGAATCAGCGTCTCATAAATCCGCTGTTCGACATGCGTGCGCACATTTTCCACGACCTGCGCGGAAAGATTCGTTCTCGCGTCATACATGGTAAAAACAATGCCCTCTATATCCAGGCCCGGATTCAGTCTCTCCCTGACAAGATTGATCGTGTGGATCAGCTGGCTGAGACCCTCCAGCGCATAGTACTCGCACTGGATGGGGACAAGCACCGTGTCCGAAGCCGTCATGGCGTTTACCGTCAAAACGCTGAGCGAGGGCGGGCAGTCCAGGAAGACAAAGTCATAGTCGTCGCGGATGAAGTCCAGGGCATCCCTGAGAATATATTCCTTTCTCTCAATACCGATCAGTTCAATCTCCGCCGCCGCGAGATTGACATTGGAGGGGATCAGATCAAGATTGGGCACCACATTCTTGATAATCGTCTCATTTACAGAGCAGTCATCCAGGAGCAGCTCATAGATTGTGTATTCCTGATTGTTCTTATCCACGCCGAATCCGCTGGTCGTATTTCCCTGCGGATCCACATCGATGACAAGAACTTTTTTATTTAATTCAGCGAGCGAGGCAGCCAGATTGATCGTTGTCGTCGTCTTGCCGACACCGCCCTTCTGATTGGCCACTGCTATGATTTTCCCCATATCATACCTCTATATCTGTTTGTTTATGTCTTGCTTATGTTCTGCCTGCGGTTCCTCCGCCGGTATCGGCAAAGCCCGGTACCCCAAAACGAGGCATGGAGTACACCACGATAACCGCTCCGGCACAACATGCCGGATTTATTTTCCGGAGTCATTTCCCGAGAGGATCTTTTGCAGGCGTCCCTGCCTTCCGGGGATATTTTCCGGAGGTGTGCTTCTCTTTAATTATCTGGACCAGGGTCCTGTTATAATCCGTTCCGGGGAGCTGAAAAGAAATCACCTGCTCGACCCTTCCTCCGAGAATTCCCGCCGCCTTCTTGCCCTCTGCCATCTCTTCCTTGATACGCTCCGCCTTGTAGGCGATAAAGTATCCTCCTTTTTTCACAAGAGGAATGCAGTACTCGGCCAGAACATTCATCCTGGCGACTGCTCTGGAGCAGGCGATATCATAGTGTTCCCTTTGCGCTTCGATCCTTCCGAAGTCCTCCGCACGGGAGTGATAGATCTGAACATTTTTCAGACCCAAAAGCTTCACTGTTTCCTCCAGGAAGCTGACTCTCTTCTGGAGTGAATCCACAAGCGTGACCTGTGCGCCGGGAAAAGCGATCGCGATCGGGAGCCCGGGAAATCCCGCTCCGGTCCCAACATCGATCACTGACAGGTTATCAAAACTACCCGGTCCCACCAGTCCTACGATCGACAGGCTGTCCAGGAAGTGCTTGGTGTAGACATCCTCTTCCTCCGTGATCGCAGTCAGGTTCATCACTTCATTCCATTTGATCAGATTTTCATAAAACTGCCGGAACTGCCGAAGCTGTTCCGGAGAAAGACTGATCTGAAACATTGCCAGCTGCTCTGTAAATTTTTTCTCTGCACCCTGAAGCGCTGCTTCCATCTGTATTTACTCCTCTGCTGTTAATGCTGCTATTTCAAAAAATGTTGATGCTGCTATTTAAAAAAGGCATCCCAGCTTCCACGGCAATTCCTTTTTTCCGTAAGAGAAACCTCGTAAATCCTGACGCAGGCTGAAAAAGGCTGCTTTCTACATCCTATCACAACCGATTTTTAGCGTAAACAATTACAGCGATGAAAAGAGCGGAAAATAAGACCGACGCATTATTCTTCGCGCCCAGCGTTTATGCCGCGTCTTCCCGACCCGGCCTCTTGAACATGCAATCAAGACAATGTTTCACGTGAAACATTGTGTGGAACTTCTCAGGCTCGTTCAGATATTTGCGGCGGCCGGCAGCTTCTCTTATGAGTGTGTCTGCTCATTTGATCACTTTATTGCCCGAATGCATGTCATTCCCGAGCACCAGGAATGTCTGGAATGCCTGAATCCCTGGATGCCCGGTCAGTCCAGCAGCTTTTTCAAAATATGTTCCCTGTGGTTTACAAACATAGACGTCACCTGGTAGCTGTCCGTCTCCTCATAGGAACATGGATGTATCGGTCCGTCGTCAAAAGTGAGGATTTCCGAGCCCGGCATCCCGAGAAGGATGGGGGAGTGGGTCACAATCAAAAACTGCGAACCCTCTGTCGCGCACCTGTATATTTCCACCAGCAGGGTCAGCTGTCTCTGTGGGGAGAGTGCCGCCTCCGGCTCGTCCAGCAGATAGATTCCGTTTGGCCTGAAGCTGTTCTGTGCCAAGGCCAGAAAACTCTCACCGTGAGATTTTTCATGGTAATGCTGCGGTCTTCCTCCCGGCCCCCGGCTGTATTCCTCTTCCTTGGTGGCCACATTATAGAAGCTTTCCGCCCTCAGAAAGTACCCCCAGCCCGCACGGCGTACTCCTCTGGACAGACGGATGGCGTCACAGAGCTCCGAGTGGGAGTCGTATGTTGAAAAATTGTAATTTTTTGTCCCGCCCTCGGGATTAAAACCATATGCAACCGCAATCGCTTCAAGCAGAGTGGACTTTCCGCTGCCGTTTTCCCCAACGAAAAAAGTGATCGGTGCTTTGAAGTGAATCTGATCCACGCCGCTGATCGCCTCAATTTCCCTGAGGTAGCTGGACCTGCTTATCTTGTTCCAGTCGATCATTACACTATTGATCAGCTGTGATCTAATCATAACTTCTTCCTCATGGCTGTGTGCCGCAAACAACGTAAGATTGAATGATTATCGAAGCAGCGCCTGTCCCCCCTGCCGGAAATGCTTCCCGGGATACTTTATTTCGATAAGCTATTCAGTCCTTTGCAATACGCTTTTCGCCGGTACGCCGCACGACATCTTCCCGCGGGATACTTGTTCAGATAAGGACAAGCAGAAGGATGCATGTGACAGCCGCGCCGCCGATCAGTCCGCCGAGGTGAGCCATCACATTAATTCTGCCCCGATTGGCGATGGTATAAAACATGTTGATTGCCAGCACCTGGATAATCCCGTTGAGCGATGCGCCTCTGATCCCCGGCCAAAGAGCAAGCACCAGATAGGATCCGAACAAACCGAAGATGGCACCTGAGGCTCCTGCCGACACCGTATTACGACCGGTTCTTCTCCCGGCAAAATAAGTCAGGATGTTTCCTGCAAGTCCCGAGAACAGGTAGAGGAAGAGAAAAACCGGCACCCCGAAAAAGATTTCCAATGCCTGTCCTATGTTATAGAGGGAATACATATTACACACGAGGTGAAGATATCCAAAGTGGAGGAACATGGCTGTGAAGAGCCTGTACCACTGGCCTCTTTCAATATATGGGGCGTAGTACGCGCCGAATTTCAAGGCGACCTGCCGGTTGGTAGAGCCTCCGCTCACAGACTCCGCAATGAAAATGATTATATTAATGCCGATCAAAGCATATGTCGCAATTGCCTTTGTCATTTGATTCCTCTCTTTCCCGGGCCAATCTTTTCCAAAGAGGCAGGCCCTTTCAAACAGGCGGCATTTCTGATGTCGGATCTTCAGCCGGGATTGTGAAAACAGTCCCTCCTGCCATGGTACCAGATGCCGCCTCTGTGTGACATTTATATCATTTTAACAGCCGTTTCCCCATGACACAAACATCTTATCCTGTATAATGATGTTAGTCATAGATCAATCGTTACAGTACAGACCCGCCTGAAATTCGAGGTGTTTTGCGCGGCTTTTTCGCGCAAAACCCGAGTTGTACGGCGCGCGGCGGCGCATATGCGCATTGGA
>Ga0256407_10013559_pt1 | contig 10882 bp, 6 predicted proteins | sample RumenRJG_04DNA_FD_193489 | JGI IMG/M metagenome (GOLD analysis project Ga0256407, IMG submission 193489) | Bovine rumen microbial communities from Lethbridge, Alberta, Canada - RJG_04 | ecosystem: Host-associated > Mammals > Digestive system > Stomach > Rumen | place: Canada: Alberta | collected... | reverse complement strand
AAAGAAAGTGTTGTCGTCGCCTTCTTTCTGAGGCTTAACAGTGGCCTTAATATTGCCAGCACCAGAGATAATGACAACAGAGAAGTCATAGTTCTTACCAGCACTCAGTGTCGGACCGTTGTGCTCGATGTGAACCTGAGCCTGCCACTGGTCGCTACCTGTATTGGCCGGAATGGTGAAGTTCAAACCACTATGGATGTCACCGTCAAATCCGGGATCAAGACCACCAGACCAATCTGAAGGTGAGAACCAGTAGTTATTGTCGGGCTGCCACTCAGCCAGCAGGTTCGTACCCGCGGTGAAGCCCATCCATCCCTCTGGCTCGTCGGAAGCACTGGGATCTTTCCAGTTTTCAGCAATCGAATAGCTGGTAGAAATCATTTGCTGATCGCAAGCGGAGAACGCATAGAGCTGAGCTGTATACTCACCCTTCTTCTTCACAATCTGCGTGATAGAACCACCAGCAGGAGTCTCAACAAGTGACTTGCCGTCAAGGCTGATGTAATAACGCACGCCACCCTGGGCCTTTGAAGCGTTGGTGACAGTTACCACATTTTCCTGTCCTGTCTCATCGGCTGAGACATTTGCACTAATGGAAAGTGCCGAGGTTTCAACGGGAGAACCGCCTAAGCTATGGCTATCGCTGTCCTGTGGGCTGCATGAAGTAAACCCGAAGGCGAATAAGCCTGCAGCAATAACGCTATATATTACCTTTTTCATATTCTTCTTGGTTTTTATCTGTTAATTGGATTAATAGCCAGGGTTCTGTTTCAGTTCGAACTCAGTACCCTTAGTGGCATCGATTTCAGCCTGTGGGATAGCAACGTACTTGTTGGTCTCCTTCCAGTCACGAGAGGTATTCAGGCCCGGTACATTGTCAACATGGAGCACATTGGTAATACCCCAGCGTACAATGTCATAGTAGCGGTGACCCTCACCGACGAACTCGAGGTGATTCTCCTTCTGGATGTTCTCCATTGTCAGGGGCACACGATGGTTCTGGTTGCCGAAAGCACGGTCACGTACCTGGTTCAGGCAATCGACACCACTTACACCGTCCACATCACCAGTGGTAAGCGTCAGTTCTGCATAAGCCAGCAGGGTCTCAGCATAGCGGAAGATACGGAGGTTGTTACTCCAGTTCAGGTCGCCAGTGCCGGTGGGCTTGTGATAACCAGTGCGAGCGCAATACTTACCCAGCCAGAAACCAGTATCCTGGAAACGCAGTGTATAGCTGGCACCCCATACTGTAGTATTCTTATCACCAACGTTACCGCCAGTACCGTCACCACGAAGATCGCGGACAGAAACATCGCGACGCTGGTCGCCTGCCTCATACATGTTGTAAGTCTCAGGACGTACGGGACCAAAACCCCAACCACCTTCGAAACCGGCATCACCACCCAGACCATTGGGAGAGATGTATGAAGGCAGGTTGGTACCACCACTATTCCAAGAAGTACCCCAGTCCTTTGAACCTGGTACGAGGTTAGCCTCGAAGATGGACTCTGAACCGAACTCACCCGGCTGCAGCCACATGCTTGCATAATCCTTGACAAGCTGGAACTTACCACTCTTAATGATAGCAGCCAAGCCCTTGGCAACCTCCTGATATTTAGTCTGATCCTTCTGATACATCACTGCACGAGCTTTCAGCATATAAGCTGCAGCCAAGCTGGCACGACCGTTGTTCGTACCGTCGTTTGTGTTCATCTCGGCGTCGGTGAAGTTCTCGATAGCACCATCCACGTCCTTGATAATCTGAGCATAAACCTCGTCGGGAGTCAGCTGACGGCATACATAGGGAGGTGAAAAGAGATCCTCCTGGAAGGGGATAGCACCGAAGCTACGCCAAAGCATATAGAGATAATAGGCACGTAGGAAGAGACCTTCAGCCTTGTATTTCTTAATAAGAGCCACCTCTGCAGGATTATCGGTAGTAGCTGTTGCCACCAGACCGAGGGCACTGTTCACGCGGGTAATACCAGAAGTGTATATATTCCATGTACCGCTGAGGGTGAGGTTACCACTGGTATTGAACATTGACACAGCAAGGTTCATACCGTTCATACCGTCGTTGGCATCACCACCGCCCTTCCAGATATCATCCGACTGGATGTCACCGATGTAGGCAGATGACTCATAAGAGCCGTTAGCATAAGAGTCGAAGCCAAGTATCTGGTACGAGGCTGCCAGACCTGAGTTTATGTTCAGAGGGTCACCGGCTGCTCCGGCAGCGCCCTTTGTAGTCGGCTCTGGCTCCAGGAAGTCGTCACTGCAAGAAGTGAGCACCATGCCAGATGACAAGACCGCTACTGCAATATATAATTTAAGATCTTTCATTGTCGTATATATTTATGTGATTAGAATGTAACGTTAGCACCGACGGTAATTGTACGTGCCTGCGGGTAGATACCCTTATCGACACCCAGTGTCGTGTAGCCACCAGAAGCAAGCTCAGGATCGAAGCCCTCATAGCCGGTGAAAGTGAAGAGGTTCTCAGCACCAACATAAACGCGCAGGCGCTGGATAGATGCAAGGCGTGTCAGCTTAGCAGGAAGGGTATAGCCAATCTGAGCATTCTTCAGACGAAGGTAAGAACCGTTGTGGATATAAAGGTCAGATGACTTCCAGTTACCATTGGGGTTAGCCGATGTCATGCGAGGAATAGAGTTGGATGTACCCTCACCGTGCCAGCGATCCATAATCCATGAAGGACGGTTCATAGCAGGCACGTCACCACGCTGTGCGAAGTCGAACACATCATTGCCGATAGTTCCCTGCCAAGCCATACTCAGGTCGAAGCCTTTCCACTCAGCACCCATTGAGAAACCGAAGGTCCAGTCGGGCATACCCTTACCGATCTTTGTACGGTCTTCGTCTGTGATTCTACCGTCACCGTTGTAGTCAACGAAACGAACGTCACCAGGCTTTGCAGAGGGCTGCATCTTTTCGCCCTGAGCATTGACGTAGCTGTCAACTTCCTGCTGATTCTGGAAAAGACCGTTGGTCTTGTAACCGTAGAAGTAAGGCCAAACCTCGCCGTTCTTCGCGTGAACATAGTCACCTACACCAGAGGCACCAGCACTCTCGTAGTTCTGCTCACCAGAAGCATTACCCAGTTCAACCAGCTTATTCTTTGCATAAGAAGCATTGGCATTGAACCAGTAAGAGAAATCCTTAATGTTGTCCTTCCAACCGAGCTCGAACTCAAGACCCCAGTTCTCCATGGTACCAAGGTTTCCGTAAGGCTTAGATTGTCCGATGTAAGTCGGCACATTCAACTCAAAGAGCATGTCTGTGGTCTTCTTAAAATAGTAGTCGAAGCCAAAGCTCAGACGGCTGTTCAGGAAGCGCATATCAATACCAAAGTCGGTCTGTGTAGAAGTTTCCCACTTAATATCGGGGTTAGCAGCACGTGCAGGAGATGTACCATAGACCATCGAACCAGCCTCAGTACCAGGCTGAGTAGGATCAGGATTTACTACATAGCTACCACCGAAATAGTAGTTCTGGCCACCATTCATCAGAGCGCGGTATGTGAAGTCAGGAATAGACTCATTACCGTTCTGACCCCATGAGAAGCGTACCTTCAGGACATCCCACCAGCTGGGCTTCACTTTCTCAAGATAAGGCTCGTTCCAAACGTTCCAACCGAGTGAAAATGAAGGGAAGGTACCCCACTTGTGATTCGGGCCGAAGTGCGAGCTACCATCACGACGCATCGTGAACTGCAACATGTAACGCTCAGCGAAGTTATAATCGATACGTCCGAAGTAAGAAGCCAAAGAGGTGTGGGTCACGCCACCGTTACCACCCCATACAGAAGACTCTGTCTCAGGAGCAATAGCCGAGTCGATGTGTGCGTGAATAGGATTATGGTCGAAGAGCTGAGAGTCGTTACCACCGAGGTTACGAGACTCGTAACGAGAAGCAGACTGTCCAAGAACGATATTCAGATTGTGAACGTCAGCGAAAGTCTTGTTGTAGGTGAAGTAGTTCTCTGCCTGCCAACGTAATCCACGATCCATCTGGCTGGTCACATAACTCTGATCTGTGTGAGTCATTGTACCGAGGTAGTCCTCATATCCATAACCATCGTATCCCCAGAAAGCGAGGTCGATACCGAAGCTTGTGCGGAACTTCAGGCCTGGCAGAATGTCGAGTTCAGCGTAGAATGAACCGACGAGCTTATCAGAATTGTTCTTGCCTGCGCTTGGACGGTTCAGCTGAGCCAGCGGGTTTGTCAGCTCCTGGAATCCCGAGGGAGGCAATGAGAATACGCGTCCGTCCTTGGTCACAGCATTCGGGTGCTCTGCCAGAATCTGAGCAGCCTCAGCCTCTGAGGCATAAGGAGCAACTAGCGGAGAGAAGGAAATAGCACTACCCAGGATTGAACCATACTCAGAGTTGGTCTCAATGCCTGTAGAGGTGTCGCGGGTGTAACCGAGGTTCACACCGACCTTCAACTGATTCAGGAAGTTACGGCTCTTCTCCTCAAATACCGTATAGACAGAGTTGCTACGTGCGGTAAGACGCTCATAGTTTGAACGACCATAGTTACCACCAACGATACCTTCCTGCTTGAAATAACCTACAGAGAGGAAATAAGTCATCTTGTCATTACCACCATTGATGCTCAGCTGATGCTGAATCACAGGTGCGTCGTAATTAAAGGTCTCGTCCTGCCAATCGGTATCCGCACCTTTATAATTATTAATGTAGTCAGCTGAATAACGCGGTGCATTGCCATCGTTAACCTGAGCCTCGTTCATGATAGTCATGTACTCTTTAGCATTCAGGACAGCCTTCTTCTTCCAAGGATTCTGCCAACCATAGCTGAAATCGTAGCTTACATTTGTCTTACCAGCCTTACCAGACTTTGTGGTAACCAGTACAACACCATTTGCAGCACGTGAACCGTAGATCGCTGCTGATGCAGCATCCTTCAGGATTTCCACAGACTCAATATCCGTCGGATTCAAATAGTTGATACCACCACCAACAGGCATACCATCAACAATGTACAGAGGCTCAGAACTGTTCACAGAACCAATACCACGTATGCGTACCTTAGAATCAGAGTTAGGCTGACCTGATGACTGGGTGATCTGTACACCACTTACCTTACCCTTGAGGGCATCCTCAATACGAGAAGGCTTCATCAGATTCAGGTCGTCACCGTTCACCTTAGAGATGGCTGCGGTCACAACACTCTTCTTCTGTACACCATAACCGACGACCACCACATCGTTCAGCATCTGAGCGTCTTCCTTCAGTGTGACAGTCATTTGGCTTTTAGCTTTCACCTCTTGGCTCTGATAACCGACATAAGACACAACCAGTGTCGTGCCTTCTGCCACCTTCATAGCGAACTGACCGTCGATATTAGTGATGGTCGCGTTCTGAGGCTTAGCTTTCTCGATCACGGTAGCGCCGATCACCGGCTCTCCGTTCTCGTCAATCACAGTACCCAAGATTCCCGTGAATTCCTGGGCAAATGATGCCATAGACACCATGAGTGCCAACAACATCGTCATTAACCTGCTTTTTTTCATACGTTTTTTTAATTATGTTAATATTATAAGTTAGAATGATACCCGCATTAGGTTTTCCGAATGCAAAATTATGGAAAAAAGCAACACGAAAAATTTAGTGAGAAAAAAAAGTGGATTTGTGAAACAAGTCAAATTCGCAAACACACTGATTATCAGAAATATAAAACGTCCACCCTCTAAAAAAAAGGTGGACGCAATATAGATGTGTATAAATTACAATTGTAAAGATTCCAGAAGCAAATCTGCGTTTTTTACTTGCTTTCTGGCTCAATCATCTTCCATATTCCAGCAGCACAAGCAGCACCAACGAACGGACCAACGATGAAGATCCAAAGGTTAGCCAAAGCTGTACCACCCTGGAAAATAGCAGGAGCGATAGAACGGGCTGGGTTCACAGAAGTACCCGTGTAACGGATACATACCAGATGGACCAGAACCAGGCTCAGACCGATGGCCAGACCAGCGAAGTTGTTGGTAGCGCCATTTGTCTTGGCTGTAGCACCGAGAACCACCAATACAAACACACAGGTGAAGATAATCTCAGCCAACAGTCCACCAAGCATAGGCACATTAGCCTGCAGGTCGTTAGCACCAGTTCCTTCCAGTCCAGGAACATTCTCTGTCAGGATGAACAGCAACAAGCTACCAATGAAAGCACCAATCACCTGGAAGAGCATATACATTCCACAATCCTTGGCATTGATACGGCCAGTGAGGAAACACCCCAGGGTAATAGCAGGATTAATGTGGCAACCACTGATACCTCCGATGGTATAAGCCATTGCAACAACAGCCAATCCGAAGGCGAAGGCAGTACCCACCACAGCAGGAATATTGTTCACAGGGTCACAACCCAGGCTCACAGCAACGCCGCAGCCCATCAATACGAGCACCATCGTGCCCACCATTTCAGCTAAATACTTTTTCATAATAGTTTGAATTTTAATGTTGAGTGTTTAAAGTACATTATCAATTTGATTGCAAAATTAAAAAAAAATTGTTTAGGATACAAACATTTTACAATTATTTTCCAAAAAAAAGAAAAGAGGCCACAGCTTATGCCATGGTCTCCAGCTCATTACTTATTATTACACCGTAAGATGTAAATTGTTGTTGCAAAGGTAATATTTTTCTTGCACTCCACCAAATAAGTGACAACTTATTCTATTAATAAACCGAAATCTTAATCTAAATTAAGGAATTATCCATCGCTAATTCAGAAAAACTTCGTACTTTTGCAGCAAATATGCAACAGACAAATCCATACCTCAAGCAATTCCCCGAACTGATGAAGGGGAAAAAGATACTCTACGTCCACGGCTTCGGCTCATCAGGACAGTCTGGCACTGTTACTCGCATCCGCGAGGTGCTGCCCAATGCCAACGTCATCGCTCCCGATCTCCCCATCCGTCCCGAAGAGGCAATGACGCTCCTCAGGCAACTCTGCCAACAAGAACAACCCGACCTCATCATCGGCACTTCGATGGGGGGCATGTACACTGAGATGCTGCGTGGCTACGACCGCATCCTCGTCAACCCAGCCCTCCGCATGGGTGACACAATGAAGGAGCACGGCATGATAGGTGCCCAGCACTTCTCTAATCCGCGTCAAGACGGGGTACAGGATTTCATCGTCACCAAGGCAATGGTCAAAGAATACAAAGAAATGACAGAACAGTGCTTTGATGGTATCAATGAAGAAGAGCAACATCGTGTATGGGGACTATTCGGAGACGAGGACACCACAGTCAACACCTACGATCTTTTCCACGAGCACTATCCTACCGCTATCCGTTTCCATGGAGAGCATCGGATGAACGACCACTCTTTCATGCATGCCGTTGTACCTGTTATCCGCTGGATAGACGACCGCCAAGAACAACGAGAGCGCCCTGTCATTTATATCGATATCAGTACCCTTCGCGACCCATACGGCAAACCCGTGAGTTCTGCACAAAAGACGGTGCGAACCCTCCTGGAGACTTATCAGCTCTACTTCGTCGCTTCTGCACCAACAGAAACGGAACATTACAGTGATATCAACCAATGGTTCTTCGAATATATCACCGTCCCTGTCTGGGGGCATACCATCTTCACCTGCCAGAAAGAGTTACTCTTTGGCGACTACCTCATTGACACCGCTAAAACAGAAGCTATGGGCACCCTCATTCAGTTCGGTAGTGATACCTTTAAGACATGGGATGACATCGCCACCTATTTTGACCGTTTAGGAGGGCAATAATCATTTAGAACGTACGAAGGACCCAAGCGTTCCACTCATCCTGAAGCGTCTTCACATCTGGTTTCTCCACAGTCTCCAGCATCTTTACCCTTTCTGCCGGACTGAAGAAAACCACATAGTAAGAATCCAGCAACTCCGAGTGCAGCCATTGATAGTCTGATTCCCCTGTGCGTTTCAGATGGCATATCTTCGTTGTCAACACACGATCATCGTCATCAGAGTCTGGTTCCGCTTTAGTATCATAGATATCAAGTCCATCAGCGGTAGGCACAAAGCCGTAGTATCGCTCATCCGGATAATCGCCCACCACAAAGCGGAATGCCGGACGCCCATGATAGTTCCTCAGATGGAGACTCTCCTCATCCTTGCCAAGCAGTCCTTTTACAGAACCACTGCGTTTCAATGTCACAGAGCGTCCTTGGTCGTCTGTAAACGAGCCTGTCAACAGGTGATAGACCTTCATATCCCAGTCCCATCCCAACAGACTCCCCGTATGAGCCATCGTAGCATACAGCGGCTTGCCTTGTGGAGAGCGACATACAAGCGTCAGTTCGTCTTCCACCCATTTCAGTTCCCACGTGTTGCCTGTACCTTTTTCCTTATACCGGTTCTGGCCATCAGGCATCAGCACGATCGTAGCCTGCAATTCCTCCGTTGGCCAAGTCTTGCGTTCGAAGACCATTGACGAATCGCCCCGACCTTCATCTTCCTGTCTGACAAGCAAGGTTCCCATATCAGCAAACTCATCATAGGCATTCAAGTCAATTGGCTGGGTAACCAACCACTCCAGTCCTTTAGCCCTTGCCACCTCGGTCAAGAATTTAGTGACTCTATTCAGCCCCTCCTTGCCGCCTACAGGTTCCTCCCCCTCACTAACACTAATAATAGTAGCGTCAGCGAATTCTGCCACTAAGTTCCAAGCTGGGTAAGCATAGGCATCCACGAAATACGTCTTGCCATAATGGGTGTCAAGTTCGAAAAGCCTGGCGTCTGCTATAATCCTATATAACGAATCAAACACTTCCTCACCGACATTGATCGGCTGAGGGATCTCCATTCCCGCTACCAAGGGGCTTTCGTCACCTTCCAAAGTCAGTAGTCCCTGATGCGTCGAGTCGTCATGCCAAACATAAACATCCGTCAGGATAGCACGATTCACCCGAGAAGCCATTTGATACCTATAACTCTGCAACGGACCTTCCGGCATCTCTGTCATCTGAGGAGTGTGCGATGAACTTGTAGTACACCCCGTCGCTAATGCGGCAATCAGCGCCACAAAACATAGCATCCTCAAGTTTATTCCCTTTACCATAAGTTCTCAAGTTTTCGGCAAAGATACGAAAAAATCATTTACTATGCAACAATCCCATCAAAAATCGTTATTCTGAAATAAAAAGCGTATCTTTGCAGGCGAATATTTATACAGCAGCACTATTGCATCATGAATACTGAACAAACAAATATGGCACGAAACATTAGGAACATCGCCTTCGATTTAGGAGGTGTAGTGATTGAGCTAAACATGGAACAGGCCATAAAAGCCTTTGAACGTATCGGCATGAAAGATGCCCGCCTGCAGTTGGACGCCTATACACAGAAAGGACTATTTGCAGACCTGGAATCCGGGAAGATTGATACGGAGGCTTTCCGTGAAGGACTGAGCAGAATCGTAGGTCGGGAATTAAGTATGGAAGACTGCTACGAAGCTGTTCATGCTTACGTAGGCCGTGTACAGAAGAATGGTTTGAAACGAATACTGGAACTTCGCAAGAAAGGATACCAGGTATGTCTTCTTTCGAACACGAACCCATTGATGATGCAGTGGGTGGACAGTAATGACTTCGATGGCGAGGGTCATCCCATCAGCTACTACTTCGACAAACTATACCTAAGCTACGAGTGTAAGGCGATGAAGCCATCGCCAGAAATATTCAAGATGATGCTCGATGGCCAAGGGGCACATCCGGGAGAGACACTCTTTATCGACGACAGTCAAAAGAACGTAGAGACCGCAGCCAGCCTTGGCATCCTTACCCTTTGTCCAAAAAACGGACAAGACTGGACACTTCTACCAGAGATTAAATGTTTATAATAATTTGGGGAGGAGATCCATCACGGTTCCCCTCCCCTTCGTCTAAGGTTAATGTACCTTAAGCTGCGCAATGCAGCAACTTTCTCATAGATTAGATTTGTATAGCTTCAGATTCATGTCTTAGCATTGATTTACGATGCAAAGGTAATCATTTTTTGTATATCACCAAAACATTAGGCAAACAAATTTTGTTCAATTAATTTTAATTAGCACATGTAAGATATTTTAAACTAACAACGCTTATATATTATTGGTTTTTAACTTGTTACATTTTGTATTTAGAACAAAATTAGATAACTTTGTAAGTTTATTTCGCTATCAAAACTGCCACCTATTAGGTATCTGACGCTCGGGCCAGAGATGCTTAGCATAGGTGTAGCCGTATTGTTCATAAAGATCCGTGAAACGCGTAAGACGCTGGCGGAAGGCATCATAGTCTTTCCGTATTGGCTCAGTCCACTGCACTTCGGCAAGAGCAGACATACGAGGTAATGCCTGATACTCGACAGTACTTTCAGTGGTCATGTACTCAGACCAAAGGTTAGCCTGAACACCAAGGATATGGCTGCGGGCCGCATTGCTAAGACTATCGGGCGCCGGATCCAAGGCATAGACACGGTCGATAGGAATAAAACCTCCACAGCGGCTTGGTTCAAACAACACATCCTCTACTTGCTGATAGTCGAAATAGCAATGGGTTGTCGGCGACATCACGACATCATGACCAGCCTCAGCAGCCTTAGCTCCTGGTGCAGTACCACGCCATGACATAATCATCGCATCCTGAGGTGCATGGTTTTCGAGCAATTCATCCCAACCAAGGGCACGACGACCATGTGCAGTCAGGAATTCAAATACACGTTGCGTGAAATAGCCTTGAAGTGTATTTCCTTGCAGGTCCAAGGCCTGACACTTCGGACACTGTTCCCATTTCTCCGTGGGAGTCTCGTCGCCACCGATATGAATCACCTCAGAAGGGAAGAGATCAAG
>Ga0256407_10013556_pt1 | contig 10884 bp, 15 predicted proteins | sample RumenRJG_04DNA_FD_193489 | JGI IMG/M metagenome (GOLD analysis project Ga0256407, IMG submission 193489) | Bovine rumen microbial communities from Lethbridge, Alberta, Canada - RJG_04 | ecosystem: Host-associated > Mammals > Digestive system > Stomach > Rumen | place: Canada: Alberta... | reverse complement strand
ACTAACTTTAGATTAAGCAAATATACGAAATATAAATGAGAAAACCAAATATATTAGGCTATATATGGTTGGCTGTCCAATTCATCCCACGGCTAAAGCGGTGGGCTTTCTTGGACGTTTCTCGTAATAGGAGACTTTCCAAATATCTGTTTAGCAACACAATCATTTAAACAAATTGTGTCAATACCTTCACGCTTTGTATCATATCTTATCAACATAATCTTATTTGTTTATTGTGAATCTTTACACACATTCACAACATATTTGTAAAATTTCATACAAAAAAAACAAAAAAAGGTGGTAATTCCTAATTATTACCACCTTTTTTTTAGCAAACGATACAATAAGTTATAATATAACTTATCACCAACCCTGTTTCCAATGGTTCTGCTATAAATTCTCTTCTTCCATTCGTGACTATTGACATAACCAAATTGTAAGTCTCCCTTACAAGGTATAGTATGCAGAATATCAATACGAATAAAGCAATTGTACTAATTATTTGTGCTATCATAATTAAATATAAACATTATTTTGTTTCTGCTGTATTTCTTGCTTCAGTTCTTCATAGCGCTTCATAGACATTTTTTTTAAAAGACCCATCAAATGGAGGTTAATGAAGACTATAAGCCAATCAACAAATTTACCTTCACTCCTATATATCAAAGGAGTTCCAAGAGCTAAATCATCAATATATAATTCAGCAAAAACCTTTCTACTGTCAGTCCACCATCCTACGTCTGCTGGATTTTCGTTAATTCCGAACAATTCTATACCATTCTCCTTAAACCAATTTACAGCAGGCGTTAATTCATCTACACCATCGCTATTGTGTATGCCACGCATAGTGTATAATATAATTTTATGCTCGTTATTTATCAGTTCTTTTAGAACAATACTCGCACCTATATCTTTACCAACATTAGGGAACTCGTTTGTCACGCAAGTTCCATCAAAATCAACAGCAATATACATTATGAATATCTAAATAAACATTTAAAACCCATTCTCTTTAACGCACTCTTTGAAAACCATTTTTTACAAGTGTCAACAAAATCGCCATCTTCTGTAGCGTTCTTAATGCAATAGGTTTTATGAAAATAAATCTTAGAACCCCTTACAATCAATTGTGTTACTACCATTAAGCAATTTCGTTTAATTTTAAAAGTTTTTGTTTGAACTCTACCAAATATTCTTCATTTCTTTTTCTAATTCCAACATTGACGTGTTCACCTTTTTTTTCAAAAAAAGCACTTCGTTTATTATAAAAAATACAAGTATAAGCCTTATCCCAATCAACTAAGAGATTATCCAATACTTCTTCTTTTAAATGATGATTTTCGCCAAACAACTCCGTTGCTACGATATTATTCTTTTCTCGTTCTGTCATCTTGAATTTCTTTATGCTCGTGCAAATAATTGAACTACCCACGGACTAAAGACCGATGGGATTCGGTATGTATGCTCCATATAGTAGCAAGTTTCGACAACACTCTGTTGTCTACCGAAAACTTTGGACGCTTCTTAGTCAGTTGCATAAGCAATCATATAGACCACCTACGTCTTACTCCGACTCCACGTCTGTAATCGTGTGTTCCGCACGATGTGGGTTTCACCTCTAACCTACAAGGCACGTTTATCTTAAAACCAATTCTTCCCACGAATTTTATCCGTGGGAAGAATGTTTTTATTACTCACCCTCAAAAACTTCGCTTTCGTAAGAAATTTCGCTTTCGTTAAAATCTTCTTCCTTACCGCTCTTCGCTAATAGCGCCTTCAAACCTTCCACAATAGTTTTCAGATTATCCTTTTTCCATTCTTCTTCTTTTTCCAAAGGAATAATGCCGTTTACGACACACGCCATTTTAGCATCCTTAACCGAGATTGTCCAAGGGCTATCCAATTGATTCTTTGTAACACAAACCTTTGTTTCAATACCATAATTGAATAACTCACCCTTACAAGTCGCATTAAGCATAGTCACGCTGGCCTTGCTGACACCACCCAAACGGAACATAAAACGAGAAAGATATTTTAACCCTTCTCCACCCCATAATTCTTGTGTAGGCATACCCATCGCCATATTATCGTTCCACACTTTATTTACGAAAATAGCGGAGTTAAGATGTTCGCTACTTTGGTTTCGTGTTGCTGTAATGCGTGGAATAATAGTAGAGAATGCTTCCTTTAACTTATTAGCATTACGCATATTCTGCTGACTACTTGACATCAAACTATCGTAAGAATGAATAGAACCCACACTGTCCCACACAAATAACATATCGTACGGAATAAGACCTTGGTCTTGGGCGTCCAACAATTCCTTAATACACAAAGCCACATCTTCAATACACGGCAACGCCCTTCTTGACTTAGTTGTCTTTCCTGTAGAATGGTCAATATGCCCAAATTTCTTCAACAACGATGCCTGATTGTAAAACACGAAATTACCTTCCCAATTTACGATTTCTTCGACTTCGATTTCGTGAATCTCACCAGTCTCTGTGTCAATTTGTTCTTTTACGACTGTGCCATATTGCGGTTCGCAATCCATTCCAAATGCCTTTGCATATTGAAACGAAAAGTGATTTTCAGTATCAATAATTACGGGCATAATACCCTTCTTCTGTGCACCGACAATCGCTTCGTTTATGATTGAAGACTTTCCTGTGTTACTATGTCCGTGAACAATAGTCAATTCACCCTCGGGTATTCCAGGCAATTTTACCGCTTGTTGAAAACCACTACCCAACTCAATAAATGTGTATGGTTTGTAAGCGACATTTTCTTTCAATTCAGCCTTTAAATTATTTAAAAAATCAAGGTTAATAACCTTTTTTTTAACGGGTTGTTTCGCCATAGCTTGAATCGTTTTATTATTTATAATTTGACATAATCCATTCTATAAAAGAATGGGATTCTTGGTTGTTATCTTAAGATTTTCTTATAATTTTTTTGCTATTTCAAGCATATTGTCCAAACGAGCCTTACGATTATCGTAATCTCTTTTCAAGTCTATTAACTTGTCTTTGTAAAATTCGATTATGGCTTCTTTTTCTGAATAAACCATAGTCGCTTTCTCGTAACAATAATCAAAAGCTACGTAATTCCGAATCGTATAATCTTCACCATCATCTGTGTAGATTGTTACATCATCTTTCAACGGAAAATCTTTTCTTATTTTCTTGATGAATTTCTTTTCAAACCCTATAAATATGGTCTCTCCAACGTTGAGGTCTCTGAATTTTTTCATTTTTTTTAATTATTTCTGTTGAACATCCACCGCCTTAAAAAAACTCTATTTTAAAACGGCAAGTCACTATCTGCTTCATTTGAAGTGGTTGGTGAAGTTGAAGGGTGTGGTGCTACCGATGGTGCTTGTTTAGCACTTGGCGTTGGAGTTGATGTTACCGTTTGAGTTGGTGTATGTGTTTCTTGCGGAATAGAGACTCCTTCCATATTTGGAATATAGCACTTATTTTCCTTATCCCAAATCGGTGCTCTACCTCCGCTCTTGAGAACGCACCGCAAATACTCATAACTCTTCATCGGATACAAATCACTCCACTTAGTCGTATCTTCGCACCAAGAGATTATTTGTTCTTCAGTACCTAAAGGCTTCTTATCGTCTAGTTGCACATTAAAAACTCGTTTAAATTTACCACTATTATCGGCCTCACGTTTGATATAGATATACAAATCATAACCCAAGACTAGGTCAAATATGTTCTCACCGTTCTTCTTCTTCTGTCTGTTATAGACAGCCATAATCTTATCATAAATGCCATCTCCCTTCGTCGACTTCGGGAATCGCCAAAATTTTACTCCTTCACTTTCCTTCCCTCGCTGAATACAACGAACGAAGAAATAAGTGCGTTTTCCGTAGTGCTTGGCTACATCCTTATATTGTTCAAACTTCATTTTTTGTGCCGACGCAGTCTCGTTATCGCCACGAGAAATAGCATCCTTCATCAACTTCTCGGCTTCATCAGCAAGAGAGTAATAATACCGATTTGCCTCACAAATCGGACATTTTCCCTCTCCTCCTTCATTAGTTGGACACATAAATGTCTTATTCTTTCTTGTACTAAAATTAGGACTCGGCACGACATCCAAATCGTGCCCAATAACTTCTAGGAACGGACTTCCTGTTTCAGTTATAGGCAACAGTCTAATTATCAACTCCAATTCTTCATTTCCTTCGGGCATAACATTTAAATACGCCTTTTCGTTAAATTTGGCAACACTGCCTTTTTGTTCGTTGCCTTCAACGGCTTCACTAGGTATGTTATACATAACTTAAAAATTTTGATTTATTATACTTAGCAAAAGTACACTTTTTTTTTAAAAAAAACAAAAAAAATCTACTTTTCCTTTTTGAACTACCCACGGACTAAAGACCGATGGGATTCGGTATGTATGCTCCATATAGTAGCAAGTTTCGACAACACTCTGTTGTCTACCGAAAACTTTGGACGCTTCTTAGTCAGTTGCATAAGCAATCATATAGACCACCTACGTCTTACTCCGACTCCACGTCTGTAATCGTGTGTTCCGCACGATGTGGGTTTCACCTCTAACCTACAAGGAAAGTGATTTGTGCCTTGTATCCCACCGCCTAAAGAGCAGTGGGATTTACGGCACATTCCCTTAAATATTCTCACACTTCTCAATCAGACTACTCCAACGGCTAAAGCGGTGGAATTTACGATACGTATTTATGAAGGACTATTTCATTAATTCTTTATGTCCTGTATGACCGTGTCCTCCACGAACTACATCGCTTAAAGACTCTACTTCTTCTATTTGCACGCCACTCGATATTAACCAATTTAGCTTATCCTCAGAAGAAGCCATTTGACTCAAAGCAATTCTAAATTGCGCAATTCTATCTCCTTTCTGTACCGTCGTATCACGCAGTGCGTATGCATTGAATTTCCATTCGTCCGCACTAGACCTATCATCTTTCACTTCTCCGCAAAACGTATGGTCAATAATTCCTTGATTATTCGCCATAATGATTCCGAACTTCTTTGCAGTCGAACTACGAGGGAGCAACCACCCTTCCATTCCGTTCGGTAAAATCATACCAACACCCAACGGAATAAGTTTCTGCTCATTCTTGTGCAAAACTGTCGTCTCTGCACAATATAAATCTATCCAGTCACCTTCTTCAATTATCTGTGGCAGTGGCACAGACTTATCAAATCTTTTAATTTTTATTATTGCTTTTTTCATAACATATACATTAATACCACAAAAATAATCATAAAGTTTCAAAAAAAAAATCGTGAAGTAAAAATATATAGTTTTTGAATATTCACTTGTTTTTCTTAAAATAATTATGCAAATTTGTGGTGTTAAAGGCAATTTCCGAAAGGAAGTATTTTATTTGTTTTTTTATTGAGTTTAAGTTAAAGTGCTACCGCTTGCGAAAGTAGTAGCACTTTTTTTTATTATTGAACTACAACACATACAAATACAATTATATTTTGTTTGTAGGCACACCAATAAAATAAGACCTACATATAACACAACATTTTGTTTAACTTATAAAAAAAAGAAGAAAATGGCACAATCTAAAATCAGTGCACAAGAAGTTAGGGACTTTTCAAACAATCGATTTATGTGTTCATTAACGATTCACGATGGTAATAGCGAGAATATCATCTGCCAACGTTATTTTGAAACATATAAATATATTGAAGGTAGTATGCAAACTATCGAGTTCAAACGAACTATTGATAGTATCGTTAATTTGATTCAGCAAGAATTGGAACAAGAGACACGCATTTACCTTACCTACAACACTTACAACTCCGCTCCACTATCATTTGGACATTCGTTTGCAGACGTTAAGCACGAGGTCGTTAAGAACGATAAAGACGAAGTAGTCGGATGGTCGGTCACGAGTACACCACTACCGCAAGAATTAGTTGAGAACGGAGGCTTCTATGATACACACGGAGTATGTGATGAGACACTGAATGAACCTTTAGCAGAACCATATTCAATTTATCTAAAATTTAGTGTTTATGATAGGGATAAATGTGACACAAACAAATGTGTGATTGAGAAAATTTTCGACGCAACTTGTTACCCAAAAGAGATTCGTGATAACATAGTATTAACGCAAAACGGTAAAGAAGTTGAGACTGACAGATTGAATGGCTTGGCATACATTAAAGCAGTTATCGCTAAATCAAGAGAAGAACTCATCTACTCAATATTGAGTATGATTTACAACACTTGCTCGCCAAACACTAAAGACGTCAGCGAAAACGAGAAGAAGCGTATATTCGGTATGTTGAAGGAAACGTGGAACGGAAAGAGCACAGGTGCAAAGGTCATTTACTACAATGAGAAGGAAAAACGATTTGTTAAATCTAAAAATTCTGCAAACGATTAGATAATATAACATACTTTTGCTTTTCTGATAGGTTGTCGACTTAAAAATTCGGCAACCTATTTTCTTTGTGCTATTTACAAAAAAAAGAAAAGACATAAAATGAGCAAGATTTGGGTCAACGGACAAGAGATTAATTTGAAAACATTAACGGCCGAACAACTCTCTGCCCTAACTGAAAGCTATAACCACAATTTCCACAATCCAAATGGTGTTTACATTAATGATACTTTAATCGGTGATGGTAGTTTTGATTTGCCTTATGGAGTAGCTAAGTTGCCTAATTCTCTTACTGTTTCAATTATCAACGGAAATGGAGAAATATGCAAATCGGAGTTTGATGGCACACGTGAAGTAGAAATTTCACTAAATAACTATAAAGACGTTGTAGATAATAATACAATTGTTGGAAATGGAACTGAACAAAGTCCATTAAAAGTAAGTAATACACTGTTGAGTGCGGTTGATAGCGCTTACACAACTAGTATAGCGACTGCATTACTGTTGGAAAATATGCAAATGCAAATTGACAAAATAGCACTTTACAACAATGAGATTTCTGCAAAGTGCGACTCTGCGGTTGAAGACAGTGTGTTATCAAATATGATTGCAGAAGATTCAATCAATATTGCATTATCGGCTAATACAAATGTTGACAGTCTCTATGATTTGATAAGCACTCTGATATACAATATAGTTTATGATGATTTAACTAATAATTTGATTATCAACTATGTAGATGGCACTCAAAATAGTATTAACATAAATGACATTTCAACTCTTGAACAACAAGTGGATAGTATTAATGATTTCATCATTTCTCTTAATCAAATTATTAAAGACATTAACTACGACAAAGAAAGTTCAAGTATTATAGTTACTTATGTAAATGACTCTCAAAAAATTATTGTTCTTGATGATATTGAATTACTCAAAAATACTATCACAAACACAACCTTACTTCTTCAAAACTTACAAGAACGAATGATTGTGTTAGAACAACACCAAAGTGCAATTACAGAGTCATTAGTTGAGATTATGGATAGCTGTAGTGAACAACGCAATCAGATAGCAAATAGTATATGTGGTTTATCTTTTCAAAACGATAAACTAACTATTACTTATAATAATGGGAATACGGAATTTATTGATATTCGCTAAAAATGTGAAGTTACGATGACAAAAAGAAAAAATGATATAGACGAACTGAACTTTAGCTTCAGTCCTTCTCCAATAAACGGTGTTGCAAAATCTTCCAAAGGTTTTCCAACAAATATCACAATCACATCTGAAGAACAAACTGCTACTATAGATAAGTCTTACAAACAACCATTACCGATACCAGAAGGCAGTAGCAATGCACTTGATACTCGTTATATCATCAATGACGTTAACGATATAACAGGTCATACCATTTGGAATACAATGAGTAATGGAACTTATAGTAACGTATACCAAGGTATGCCGATATATGTCAAGACTACGAATGATATAATGGTGTATGTTGGTCCGACCACGACAAATGGAGTATTGGTTAAAGATGCGAGCAATCTTGACTATTGGATTACCATTAAGACAACAGCAAATATGGATACAATGATTACAAGTGTAACCATCAATAACAGATATGTGTCGATAATGGATAAAGAAGGAACTAAACTTAATATTGATATTGCAGGAACTAAAGTTCCGTTTAAGGATGGTTATATCAGTTTGTTGGATTTGGAAAAAATACGAAATATGATGGGTGATGATACTATACAGATTAACGATAAATACCCTGATGTTACGAATGTGGTAAACAACATATATGATAGGCTAACTATAAGCGGTAACGATTTGTGATGAAGAAAAAAAACATACAATACAATAAATGGCACGGTGGTTATCGTGCCATTTATTATTTGAATTGGATTTTCCCTCGTAGTTCACAAATCATCTTTCATATGGAACTCAACAACATTCTCATCGTTCAACAAGTCATTAATAGCATCTTCTTCACTATCAAACCTACACTTACAAATATGGTGCGTAGTTAAGTTTACGAAGGCATATTTTTCAGTCGCCCTATCGTACATAATCTCCACTTCCCTTTCACTACCATCTTTTCTGATTACAATTATTCTTTCCATATTGAACTACCATCTTTTCTGATTACAATTATTCTTTCCATATTGAACTACCATCTTTTCTGATTACAATTATTCTTTCCATATTGAACTACCCACGGGCTAAAGACCGATGGGATTCGGTATGTATGCTCCATATAGTAGCAAGTTTCGACAATATTTTGTTTGTCTACCGAAAACTTTGGACGCTTCTTTGTTAGTTGCATAAGCAGTCATATAGACCACATACGTCTTACACCGACTCCACGTCTGTAATCGTGTGTTCCGCACGATGTAGGTTTCACCACTAACCCACAAGGATATTGATTGATGCGTTGACATCCCTATCAAGCACACTTCCGCATTTTGGACAAATCCATCTGCGTGTTGCCAACGACATTTTCTTGTCAAGAATATAACCGCAATTAGAACAAGTCTTGGAGGTGTTTCTTGGATTGACCGTCTTGAAAGTCTTTCCTTCCCACTCGCACTTGTATTTTATGTATGTTTGGAGTTGATACCAACATTCGTTGGATATGCTTGATGCAAGACGATGATTTCTCAACATATTCTTGATGTTTAGTTTTTCCATCTTGACAACATCATAGTTCTCAACTATGTACTTGCTCAATTTATGGTTATAGTCTTTACGGCAATTTGACAATTTTGTGAACAACCTTTGTCTTTTTGATGCTTGGGTTTCGTATCGTTTTGACGAAGGAGTCTTTGTCTCTTTATCATATTTTCTTTTGCGAGACAAGTGCTGGTCTGCCTTTCTCAGTTTCTTTGCAAGTTTCTTATAGAATTTGACACTCTTGAACTTTTGACCGTCACTCGTCACGATTTTATCAATCAATCCAAGGTCTATGCCAACTTCTTTTGAAGTATGATTGAAACGAGGTTGGTATGTCTCTTCCGTATTGAAAGACACATAGAATTGTGTTCCTTTTGACTTTGGATGTCCGTCGCAACTTATTGTTGCTGAACAAACCTTCACTCGGCAAGGAAGTTTATCCGTCTTGACGAACCTTATAGGTTCTTTGATGTTCGCACACTTGATATGGTTCTTGCTGACAATCGTTATCTGTTGAGACACTGAAAACGATTGATGTCTTTTGAACTTATGGAACTGTGGATGTCCTTTCTTTTTCTTTAGAAATTGAGAGAATGCGTTATCCAAATCCCTAAGAACTCTTTGGTATGTTTGGCTTGGGCATACATTTAACCACTCAAACTCATTTTGCTTTTTTAGTTGAGGAAGGGAATTTTGTTGACGATTATATGTTATCCATCCTTCCGATGGTTTTGAAGGCTTTTCTTGATTTGCTTGCTCTGCAATTGAGCAAAGGTTTTTCCATTCTTTATATTGTTCGTTCCTCTCGTTTAGAAAATGATTCCAACACTTTCTTGCACAACCAAACATACGCAACAGAATTTCCTTCTGTTCGTCTGTTGGATATATTCGGTATTTGTGTCCTCTGTTGATAATCATATTGAAAACAAAAAAAATGGAACTAACCTCGTAGTTGCTACGACAAACCTAAGTTATGTCCTACAAGGAGAGTTCCAAATATATCTTCTTTGAAGACTTAGATTATATGTCGTAGCACTTGCAAAATTAAGAAAAATTTCTTATATTGCAAATAAAAATGAAAAAATATCAATCAAAAAATCGAAGAAAATGGTATATGAAGGTACACTTGGTTTTCGTGTGCAAATACCGTAGAAAAGTTCTTGATGCAAACATTTCATCAATACTAAAGAGTGTATTAAACCAACGTGCTGAACCATTTACTGAATGTAGGAAAATCGGTACTTAATTCGCCATTAAAAAAAGCATCGGTTAATTGTAGATAATACACTTCCTTATAAATCTTGTCTTCAGAAGAAACAAATGTGCGCTTATTCATCAATTCAACTCCCTTATTGTCTGCGTTAATAATATCGGTTGTCTTAAATAAATAAAAGTCCTTTGAGAAAGGGAATAAGAGTGCTATAGCTCCTATTCCGTTGTTCTTGACCGCCTTATCATCAACACATTTAACTTTGCTCGTTTCAATAAACCAACTTTCATATCGGTTACTAAAATCGTTCCTCGCCTTGATTTCTATAAAGAAATAGTTATCGCTTTTACGACTATATAATCTACAATCATTATCCGAATAAAAATACGATTCCTTAGTAAAATCTTCATCATTAAAACCATATTTCATTAATGAGTATTTTAAGCATAAGAAATCACCTTCTTCATAATCGTTAACTCTTCGCATTATTCCTATATTGTTTTTCCTTGTTAGTTTGAGCAAACTGACTCCTCCCACGCCTAAAGGCAGTGTGTTTCTTGTGACAAGCGTAGCCTATTGGCTTACT
>Ga0256407_10013555_pt1 | contig 10884 bp, 2 predicted proteins | sample RumenRJG_04DNA_FD_193489 | JGI IMG/M metagenome (GOLD analysis project Ga0256407, IMG submission 193489) | Bovine rumen microbial communities from Lethbridge, Alberta, Canada - RJG_04 | ecosystem: Host-associated > Mammals > Digestive system > Stomach > Rumen | place: Canada: Alberta | collected... | reverse complement strand
AGCCGTTCGCGCCTGTCACCTTAGCCCAGGTCACCTTGATGCCCTTGGCCATATTCTCGGCCTTCAGCGATGTAGTTGCCGCGGGAACGACCTTGATGGTAACTGTCTTGGAGGCAGCATTGTAGTTGGCTGTCGCCGCTGCCGTCGCAGTGATCTTGACTGTGCCGACCTTCTTCGCGGTCACTACGCCGGTGGAGGCGTTCACTGTGGCTATGCCTGTGTCGGATGTCTTGTAGGTCACCGTGCCCTTGGCACCGGTAGTAGACACTGCCACTGTCTTGCCCACTGCCACGGAAGAAGCTTTCGCCTTCGTGGTAATGCTCTGGGCTGCCTTGGCAATCGTCACTGTAATCTGCTTGGACGCAGCGTTATAGCCGGGTGTAGCAGCCGCCTTGATCGTGATTGTCGCCTTGCCCGCTCCCTTGGCTGTCACGTTGCCGGAGGCATCTACCGCCGCGATTGCTGTGTTGGAGCTTGTGTAGCTGAGTGTTCCCTTGTTGCCCGAAGCTGTGATCTTTCCCTTATTGGGGAAGGTCAGGGACAGGTTGGACGCCGTGATGGTCTGGTTGGCCTTGGCAACGGTAACCGTGATCTGCTTCGATGCTTCATTGTAGTTGGATGTCGCGGCCGCCTTGATAGTAATCTTCGCGGTTCCTGCTCCCTTGGCAGTCACATTGCCGGAGGCATCCACCGTTGCGATATTTGTGTTGGAGCTTGTGTAGCTGAGTGTTCCCTTGTTGCCCGAAGCTGTGATCTTTCCCTTATTGGGGAAGGTCAGGGACAGGTTGGAGGCCGTGATGGTCTGGTTGCCCTTGGCGACCGTCACTGTGATTGATTTTGGTGTCTCTCTATATTCCGTTGTCTCTGCTGCCGTAATCGTAATCGTGGCTGTGCCCGCTTTCCTGGCAGTTACTTTGCCGGAGGCATCCACCTCGGCGACACTTGTATCAGAACTTGTAAAGGACAGGTCGCCCTTATTTCCGGATACCTCAATTGTCCCGCTCTCCGGATAGGTCAGGGACAGGTCGGAAGCCGTGATAGTCTGCGCGGGCTTGGCAACCGTCACTGTGATGTCTTTTGCTGCCTCTTCATAATTGTCCGTTGCAGCCGCTGTGATCGTGATCACCACCGTGCCTATGCCTTTTGCTGTCACTTTGCCGGTTTCATCTACCTCGGCGACACTTGTGTCAGAACTTGTGAAGGACAGATTGCCCTTGTTTCCGGAGACCTCGATCGTCCCTTCTCCCGGTAAATCCAGGGACAGGTCGGAAGCTGTGATGGTCTGAGTTCCTTTTGCGACTTTAACCGTGACCTGTTTCGACTCCTCGTTGTAGTTGGCTGTCGCGGCAGCTGTGATCGTGATCGTCGCCGTGCCCACGCCTTTTGCTGTCACTTTGCCGGAGGCATCCACCTCGGCGACACTTGTGTCAGAACTTGTGAAGGACAGTTCGCCCTTGTTTCCGGAGACCTCAATCGTCCCGCTCTCCGGGTAGGGCAGAGAAAGTTCATAAGGAGCCGTGATGGTCTGAGTGCCCTTTGCAACCGTCACTGTAATCGCTTTTGTTGCCTCGTTATAATTGTCTGTTGCAGCCGCCGTAATCGTGATCGTCGCTGTGCCAACACCCTTGGCCGTTACTTTGCCGGTTTCATCTACCTCGGCGACACTTGTGTCAGAGCTTGTGAAGGACAGGTCGCCCACATTTCCGGAGACCTCGATCGTCCCGCTCTTCGGGTAGGTCAGGGACAGGTCGGAGGCAATGATGGTCTGCGCCGCCTTGGCGACCGTCACTGTGATCGTTATGGTTGCTGCGTTATAGTCATCCGTTGCAGCTGCCGCAATCGTAATCGTCGCTGTACCCGGTCCCTTGGCAGTTACTTTGCCGGTTTCATCTACCTCGGCGACACTTGTGTCAGAGCTTGTGAAGGACAGGTCGCCCTTGTTTCCGGAGACATCGATTGTCCCTTCTCCCGGTAAATCCAGAGACAGGTCGGAAGCTGTGATGGTCTGTTCTCCCTTGGCGACCGTCACTGTAATCGTTATGGTTGCCGCGTTATAGTCATCCGTTGCAGCTGCCGTGATCGTGATCGTCGCTGTGCCAGCTCCCTTGGCCGTTACTTTGCCGGAGGCATCCACCTCGGCGACACTTGTATCAGAACTTGTGAAGGACAGTCCGCCCTCATTTCCGGAGACCTCGATTGTCCCGCTCTCCGGGTAGGTCAGGGCCAGGTCGGAGGCTGTGATGGTCTGTTCTCCCTTGGCGACCGTCACTGTGATCGTTATGGTTGCCGCGTTATAGTCATCTGTTGCAGCCGCCGTAATCGTGATCGTCGCTGTGCCAACACCCTTGGCCGTTACTTTGCCGGAAGTATCCACCTCGGCGACACTTGTGTCAGAACTTGTGAAGGACAGGTCGCCCACATTTCCGGAGACCTCGATCGTCCCGCTCTTCGGGTAGGTCAGGGACAGGTCGGAGGCTGTGATGGTCTGTACTCCCTTGTTGACCACCACTAGCATTTCTTTTATTTCCTCGTAATAATTGTCCGTTTCGGCCGCCGTAATCGTGATCGCCGCTGTGCCAACACCCTTGGCCGTTACTTTGCCGGAAGTATCCACCTCGGCGACACTTGTGTCAGAACTTGTGAAGGACAGGTCGCCCACATTTCCGAAGACCTCGATCGTCCCGCTCTCAGGGTAGGTCAGGAACACCTCATCAGGAGCCGCAATGGCCTGCCCTGCTTTACTGATTTCAAATGATATCTCAACAGTTCCAGAGTAATCACCCATACCGTTTACAATGACTGTTGCCAGACCGGCATTGGTATTATTAAGGTATTCCACACTAAAGTCCATATCCCGGATAAGCTGTTCGCCATTGTAAACAGCGAAAACCTCCGGCTCCCGGGGCGTCCCGTCATATTCATATTCCGTCTCTCCGAGACTGATCTCAGCGTTCTGGATCCGGGGGCGTACAGTGTAGTCTTCGCTCGCGAGGCTGAGAATGCTCTCGGTGTAGAGATCGATTGTTTCCTGCTTATATGTGTATGAAACATAGTTGTCGTCATCAATTTCAAAAATATATCCCTGATCCACACTGCCTTCTGTGCCGGTAAGAAACAGCCTGCCTCCCTGGCCGACCGAACCGTCATCACAGTTTGTCACGTCCACCAGATAATTGAGGCCGTCATCCATTGTCACAATATTCCACATGTGGGGGCCTGCTCCGGTTCCTCCGCCCATCGTGCCGGAAACAGAGTAGCAGCTTATATTGTCAATGAAAAACGTCTTGTCACACAGGTACTGAAATGCTTTGGAATATCCTTCACAGACGACTCCGGTATTGGGATCTCCGTCAAAAACCCAGATCATCTGCCAGGGATTTCCATAGGGCATGTCCGGATCGTCTGCCGCATCATGATTGTAAGATACCAGATCGCAGATAGTCTCCATGTAGCCCCGGAGTTTATCATAGTCGGACGATCCGCTGTAGCTGTCCACGATACCGGCCGCGTTCTGGGCCGCGGTCACTACGATCGCGCCAATGGAAGTATCCACCGTGTATGCTTCTGCCCCCGCATACTCTTGCGAGACGAAGAAGGAATAAGTAATCGATCCGACAAGCTGGATTTCACGAGAATTGGCACTAATGGAGGGGGATGACACGCTCCATCCTTTAGTCTTATCAAACCAATAAAGAAGATAGGGATTATCCGCAAGCAGCGCTCTCACCACGGCATCGTCATCATTCTCAACCTTGGCACAAACTGCATCGACCGCTTCCTGCGCGATTTGGCCACCGACAATAATAGCGTCCACCCCGAGTTCCTCGGCCGTCCATGCAGTCTTTACCCCGATTTCTTCCAGCGGTATTTCAAAAACTGTGGAGGATCTCGTTCCTTCAGCAATCTGCGGGAGTCTTTCGCTTATATAATCATAGATTGCTTTCTCTATTCCTGTCAGCCTGCTCCCCATCGAGCTTTTACGAAGCTTTCTGCTTCCTGAAGAAATGCCGAATTCACTGTTTACAAATCCAGCGAAAAGCTCATCCACAGTAGGCAGATCCTCATCCGGAGCGAATGAATGATTCTCTTCATCGAAGTCAAACTGGATTTCCACCTGCTGCGGTTCTTCGGAAACCTCTTCTTCCTGAGTTTCCGACTCTTCCACAATTTCATCAGGCATTGCGGAATCTGCCGGTTCTTCGGGCAGTACGGAATCTTCAAACTCTTCATCCTGCGCGGAATCTTCGATTTCTTCGCCCTGTGCGGAATCTTCCGCAAATGCGGATGCTTCCGCGGCAGTATCAGTCTCTTGCGGCTCTTCGTTCAGGACAGGTGCTTGCTCAAAAGATTCAGCTTCTGCCGGCTCTTCGCTCAGGGCAGGTTCCTCCTGCACAAAATCCCCGCCTTCTTCGAAAGCACTGTCTTCTTCCAGAACCACGTCGCCGAAGGAGGCCTCCTGCACAATTTCGTCTGCAGACGCGTCTTCTTCCGGAGCAAAACCTTCCGGATTTTCTACCTCCGCCGCCTCTGAAGTCTGGTTCGCAATGTCCGTTTCAGATGCAAAAACAGGCCCTGTGACAGAGCCTGTAATAAGCAGCGCGGACAACAGCAGCGCCAGCCATCGTTTCCTGTTCTTCATCATGTCTTCCTCCGTTCTGATTAATTGTGTCCTGTCCCCCTGTTCAGGGTACGTTTTGATGTTTTGCCATGTCTCTTCGGGCAACATCGTCAGCAGCTTTTTCGTTCTGTTTCAAGAAATATCTGTTTCGAAAAATTATACGCCCCCATACCTGAAAAGGCAATCAACGAAAAACCGGATTAGTTTTTCCGGACTGTGCTCTCCGCAAGATGGAAAATACAATACACAGGATGTGTCAATAGGGTAGAGGCGTCAATATGAACTGCTATGCAGTTCATATGCCGCCCTCTCCCCCCCCCGACCGGCCTGCGTCCGCCGCAAGGCGGAAAATTCATTACGCTGGCCGAGTCATAAAAGAGAGAGCTGAAAGTCCCCGGTGATCTGATCCGGGAGTTTCAGCTCTCTTCTGTCTTTAATGTCTTTATGATTTTTTTAGCTCATTAAGCTCTTTGGGTTCTCAGTTTCTTTTTTATGGGAAAGACTGCCGCCGGGTTATTCATCTTCAACGGCAGGTTTCTCCATGTTCCTGCCAGGCCATGAACATAATTCTGCAGAGATTATAAAGCAGGTCTATGTACAGAATACGTCCTTCTGAACTATGCTTTTAAAAGCTTTTTAAATAGCGTTTTTTAAAACCGTTTCTAAAAGGCCTTTTGTATTTTGTGTTTATTATCACGAAAAACATTACATTATTTGCTGATCTTCACAGTTTTCGATGCGCTCCAGTTCGAATAGTACTTAGTGCTTCCGACCGTCTTGTATGCCCGTATCCGGGTATAATATGTCTTTCCTTTTGTGAGGGATGACACCGTGGTCGTCAGAGTAGCGTTCTTTGTGATCGTAACCGTCTTCGCGCCGCTGAAGCTGCTGGTCAGGCTGTACTGGACCTGGTAGCCGGTGGCACTCGCGTTCCTGGTCCAGGTCAGCACTGCCTTTCTCGAGGCAGAATTCACTGCGGACTTGTTTGTGGGAGCCGTAACCTTGTAAGTCGTCAGGGATTTGGAGAGAGTGCTGGCGCCGGTAGAAGCTTTTGCGACCACTTTATACACATATTTCGTGTTATTGGTATTGGCTGCCGTATCTGTCCATGTCACTGTTGTACCGCTGGTGATGGTCTTGACTTTACTGTTGTTGCGGTAAATGTCATAGCCGTTCGCGCCTGTCACTTTAGCCCAGGTTACCTTGATGCCCCTGGCAAGGTTCTCCGCCTTCAGCGATGTGGTCGCCGCGGGAACGACCTTGATGGTAACTGTCTTGGAGGCCGCATTGTAGTTGGCTGTCGCTGCTGCTGTCGCGGTGATCTTGACTGTGCCGACCTTCTTCGCGGTCACTACGCCGGTGGTGGCGTTCACTGTGGCTATGCCTGTGTCGGATGTCTTGTAGGTCACCGTGCCCTTGGCTCCTGTGGTAGTCACTGCCACAGTCTTGCCCACTGCCACGGAAGAAGCTTTCGCCTTCGTGGTAATGCTCTGGGCTGCCTTGGCAACCGTCACTGTGATCTGCTTTGACGCAGCGTTATAGCCGGGTGTAGCAGCCGCCTTGATCGTGATTGTCGCGGATCCGGCTCCCTTTGCCGTGACATTGCCGGAGGCATCCACCGTGGCGACTGCCGTGTTGGAGCTTGTGTAGCTGAGGGTACTCTTGTTTCCTGAAACAGTGATCTTTCCTTTGTTGGGGTAGGTCAGGGACAGGTTGGACGCCGTGATGGTCTGGTTGGCCTTGGCAACCGTCACTGTAATCTTTTTCGTTGCTGCGTTGTAGTTAGTTGTCGCGGCTGCCGTAATCGTAATCGTCGCTGTGCCTGCACCCTTTGCCGTGACATTGCCGGAGGAATCCACCGCCGCGACTGCCGTGTTGGAACTTGTGTAGCTGAGTGTTCCCTTGTTCCCCGAAGCTGCTATCTTTCCTTTGTTGGGGTATGTCAGGGACAGGTTATCAGGAGCTGTAATGGTCTGATTGACTTTACTGATTGTAAAAGGCACTGTCTTTGTACCGGTGCAGTTGCCTTTGCCGGTAATTGTCACCGCTGCCTGACCCGCGTTTACATTGCTGCTGTACGAAACTTCATAATCCGTTCCCTCAGTCAGTGTCTCTCCGCGATATGTAACGGATACTGCAGGCTCCTGCGCCTGACCCGAGTAGGGAATGCTCACAGGGTCTATTGCCACTTTACATGCACTGTTCGCCAGGTCACCGGGAACGACCTCGACAGTCAGGCTGCCTGTTCCCGCTCTATAGTTTTCGGTCTCCGTCGCAGAAAATGTGATGGTAGCAGTACCCAGGGACTTGGGGAAAATCGTCGCCAGAATATACGGACGGCCATTGCTTCCGGCATCCCCACTGTAACCTGTTTTCGGGACGATGTCGGTCGTCAGGCTGACGCCGGCAATATCTTCCCGATTGCTGCTGGCTGTAATGTCGCCGTAAGTGCCGATCACAGCGATTTCCGTGGTGTTCCACAGATCCACAGTCAGCTGTTCCGGATCTACCTTTAGATCCTGCCACATCTTGACGATCTCAAATGGTATCTTAACAGTACCTGCGTACTCCCCTATACCGTGTACAATGACTGCCGCCTCGCCGACATTGATATTATTAAGGAATTCCACCTCATAGTCCCTATTCCGGGTAAGGGGTGTACCATCGTACAAAACGTAAACATCCGGCTGCTGGGGCGTCCCTTGATAAAGATATGCGTACTGCGAGAGGTTTATCACAGCTCCATTGATCAGGGGACGTTCAGTGTAGTATTGGTTTGAGAGACTGAGAATGCCGTCAGTGAAGAGATCGATTGTTTCCTGACTATATGTGTAAGAAATATGGAAGTAGTCATCAATAGTAAAAGCATATCCCTGTTGCACGCTGCCGTCTGTGCCGGCAAGAAGCAGACTGCCCCCCTGACCGATCGTCCCATAATCACAATTTGTCACATCCACCAGATAATTGCGGCCGTCATCCATTGTCACAATGTTCCACATGTGCGAGCCTTCTCCGTTTCCATCATCCATCGTGCCGGAAACAGAGTAGCAGCTTATATTGTTGTAATCGAAATTCGTCTTGTCACACAGGTACTGAAATGCTTTGGAATATCCTTCACAGACGACTCTCGTATCGGGATCTCCGTCAAAAACCCAGATCATCTGCCAGGGATTTCCATAGGGAGTGTTCGGATCGTCTGCCGCGTCATGATTGTAAGATGCCAGATCGCAGATCGTCTCCATGTAGCCATGGAGTTTATCATAGTCGGAAAATCCGCTGTAGCTGCTCACGATATCGGACGCATTCTGTGCAGCCGCTATCACGCTCGCGCCTGTGGAAGTGTCCACCGTGTATTCTTCTTCCCCCGCGTAATCCTGAGATACGTAGAAGGAATAGGAAAGCGATCCAATAAGCTGGATTTCTTCCGTGAAGTAAGATGTGACACTAAGACTGGGGAATCCCACAGTCCATCCCTTCGCCTTATCAAACCAGTATAGAAGATAGGGATTATCCGCAAGCAGCGCTCTCACCACGCTTTCGTCATCATTCTCGAACTTTGCACGTGCCGCATTTATTGCATCCTGCGATACGCTGCCGTCGACAAAAATAGCGTCCACCCCGAGTTCCTCGGCCGTCCATGAAATCTTCTCCAGTCCGAGTTCTTCCACCGGAACCTCAAAAACTGTGGAGGACCTGTTCCCTTCAGCAATCTGCGGGAGTCTTTCGCTTATATAGTCGTAAATTGCTTTCTCTATTCCTGTCAGGTTGCTCCCCATCGAGCTTTTACGGAGTTTTCTGTTTCCTGAAGAAATACCGAATTCGCTGTTTACAAATCCCGCAAAAAGCTCATCCTGAGAAGGCAGCTCTTCATCCGGAGCGAATGTATGTTTTTCTTCATCGAAGTCGATCTGGATTTCCGCCTGCTGCGCTCGTTCGGACACCTCTTCTTCCTGAGTTTCCGACCCTTCCACCATTTGGTCGGGCAGTGCGGATTCTGCCGGTTCTTCGGGCAATACGGAATCTTCAAGCTCTCCGTCCTGCGTAGAATCCCCGAATTCTTCCTCCTGCGCGGAACCCTCGAATTCTTCCTCCCGTGCGGGATCATCCGCAGATACAGGCGCTTCCACAGCAGCACCTGTATCTTCCGGCTCTTCGTCCTGCGCAGAGTCTTCCGCAGATGTGGGTGCTTCCACGACAGCATCCGTCTCTTCCGGCTCTTCGTCCTGCACGGAGTCTTCCGCAGATGCGGGGGCTTCCACGACAGCATCCGTCTCTTCCGGCTCTTCGTCCTGCACGGGAACTTCCTCGGCAGATTCCGCTTCTGCCGGCTCTTCGCTCAGGACAGCTTCCTCCTGCACAGACTCCCCGTCTTCTCCGAAAGCACTGTCTTCCTCCAGAACCACATCGCCGAAGGAATCCTCCTGCACCATTTCGTCCACAGACGCGTCTTCTTCCGGAACAATATCCTCAATGTTTACTTCTGCCTCCTCTGCAGTCCGATCCGCAATATCTGTTTCAGATGCAAAAACAGGCCCTGTGACAGAGCCTGTAATAAGCAGCGCGGACAACAACAGTGCCAGCCATCGTTTACCCTTCTTCATCCTGTCTTCCTCCGTTTTGAAAATTGGTTCCTGTACTCCTGTTCAGGTCCCGTTTTGATACTTTGAGATGTAACTGCGGGCAACATTGTCAGCGTGGTTTTTCGTGCAGTTTTGATTAATAAAATACGAATTTCTATTACATAAATTATACGTTCTCATGCCTGAAAAGGCAATCAATGGAAAACCAGGTTGGTTTTTCACATAAGAAAATCCAAGCCGGGTTTTGAGCGCTGTTTCGATAATCTTCTATGTTATACTACAAGATTGGAAGAGCCCTCCACCCGCAGGGCAGAGGCAGCATCATCCACCATAAGCCTTCTCCCGGCAGCTGTCCCGCTTTTCTTGTGTTTGCAGATTTAAAATATTACAATGTCTGTATCATTCTTAGTGTTATACCTGCTTCAAGCACATACGCAGGATTACATACAGGGAGGCCAGATAAAATGAAGCTGAAGAGTGTTGCGGCTGTTTTTTTCAGTCCTACAGGAACTACCGGAAAAATCACAAAATCGATTGCGCAGGCAGTCGCCAGCAAGGCCGGCATCCCTTGTCATACCATCGATTTCACCCTTCCCGGGGCAAGAGAAAAGGCCGTGCGGTTCTCGGCAGGTGAGCTGGTCATCTTCGGAACACCTGTCTACGCCGGCCGGATTCCCAATAAAATACTGCCCGCTGTCCAGACCCTTTTCGAAGGGAACGGCGCCCTTGCTGTTCCGGTAGTCTCTTTCGGAAACCGCAGCTTTGACAACGCCCTGATCGAATTACGCATTGAACTGGAAAAGCATGGGTTTCACACCATTGCCGGTGCCGCCTTTGTCTCGGAGCATGTGATGACAGGAAAACTCGCCGGCGGACGCCCCGATGAAGAGGACCAGAAGGTCATCCTTCAGTTCGCGATGGATGTCGCCGGGAAAATTGATTCACTCAAAGCGGGATCTCATGACGGCATGGCTCAGATCCCGGCTCCGATCGCAGTGAAGGGTGAGGATCCTATTCCCGGATATTACAGGCCTCTGCAGGCGGACGGCTCCCCTGCCAATTTCCTCAAGGCAAAGCCCAAAACAAGCGCTGAGTGCAGCGACTGCGGCCGCTGTGCCCTGGTATGTCCCATGGGTTCCATCAGTTCCGAGGACTTCCGGACCGTGACAGGCGTCTGCATCAAGTGCCAGGCCTGCGTAAAGATCTGTCCTGTCCACGCCAAATATTTCGACGATCCAGTCATGCTCTCCCACATCCGCATGCTGGAGGAGCACTACTCGCGCAGGGCGGAGAACGAGATTTTCCTTTAATAACAAATACTCTCAAATAAGCCTGAATAAACAGCGGGCAAGCAGCCGCAAAGACGAATATACCCCGCATATCCGGTCTAGCGGACATTTGCAAGCGCCCACCCTATGAGCAATGTACTGCTTCGCAGTCCATCAGAGCAACGCAAGGCCGCCAAGGCGGCCGATGCGGGGCGGGGTACGAATGTGTGGAGCATTGCGGGAGCGCCAGAGCGCGGAGCAATGCGGCGGGTGAGGAAAGGAGACTCTTTATGGGATTGGTGAAGCCTCACACGACTTAAGTCGCGTGCTTCCTACTGCCTGCCTTGCGGCAGGTTCCCCTTTCGGGGTTCGGACTGCCTCTCCACCATACAGCCTGAGTTCAGCGGTCACACTGCCG
>Ga0256407_10013554_pt1 | contig 10886 bp, 11 predicted proteins | sample RumenRJG_04DNA_FD_193489 | JGI IMG/M metagenome (GOLD analysis project Ga0256407, IMG submission 193489) | Bovine rumen microbial communities from Lethbridge, Alberta, Canada - RJG_04 | ecosystem: Host-associated > Mammals > Digestive system > Stomach > Rumen | place: Canada: Alberta... | reverse complement strand
CTCATGCCTAGTCTCAGCAATCAGCTGCCTCATCGCGTTGACCAGATCGCCCAATGAAATCGAAACTTGCAAGCCCGGGCACTGCTCAGCAAGCTCAATTAACGAATTGTAATTCGTCATAATTAGTATCGGGTCTTGCTCAGTCCTTCGGTTCTAGACCGCTCACCTTATCGATCTCCCGCTTGTGGCTCTCTGCGCGGCTCTCGTCTACACCTCTGCATCAGTCCGTGCAAGTCCACTCGCGTTAGACGCCACAAAGCTACGCTCATTTTGTTCTTGCAAACAACCCGAATGTATTATTGAAAAACAAACCAACCAAGATATTGTATCTCAGTTGGTTATGCTGTCGTGTTGATTATGGTTGGGTTATGGTTAGGGTATGGTTGTTACTTACACTTTAATTCTATTTACCATTTCTTTACGGAATTTAACCCTTGTGTCGGGGGTGAATTTCATTTTACTCATCTCACTTGTGCTTTTACCGATGCTCTCACAACATTTAAGAAACCATGTTGGCTGAGTCTTATTCTTTTGCTGATACTGGTCTTTGTAGTAGTCTTTTAAAATTAATAACGCCAATTTTAGTTTGTTTTTTGAGTTAGTAGTCTCCAACAATGGCTTTATGTTTGCATTTTCAATACATTCAGTGAACTGTTTCTCACCAATGTTGACAACAACACTCTCTTCTATCAGGAACAAATATAGTTCAGACATGTCAAATTTTATGTGCGGCTCAAAACTCGTCAGGTGAGGAGAATCAGGAGTTGATTCAATAGAGTCTTTTATCTCTGGTGCGTTCATGGCCCCCTCATCGAGTCCATTTTCTACCAGCTGGGCTTTCTTGTTGGGTTCTACGGAAATTAATTTAATGTGGGATAATAATTTCTGTGCGCCTCTATATTTAAGTTCATAAATGCCATTAGCTGTTGCAACGTCCATGAAGACGACTAACTTTGAACTGTCAAACAAATCAAGTTTTTTTATCTCCTCATTAATTGCCGCTATACCTACATATTGTCCATTGCCTTTATGTCTATAGCCGTTCGATGATGCTATTGGCGATAGTGCTTTTAGGACGCAATCTGCACATTTGCTTAATTCACAGTCAATGGTTTCGCATTGATTAAGTTTAGATGCTAATTTGAAAAGACTCGAACATTTATTAATCAATTTTTTTGCCTCGGTTTCACGACTGAGAGCAGTAACAAGAATGAGCTCATCGCCCTGGTTAAGGGCAAATATCGTTTTTTCATATGCTTCTGAACAGATTAAACCGTACCGACTAAGGCAGTAGAAGAAAGCTTTAGTGAAATTTATGGGGCAGTCCTTGAAAGATTGTATTAAATCGTGAGCTGCAGGGACAAAATCAGCTTTTGATTCAAACAGATTTGGATTGAGCTTGCTCAAAGTATCGTAAATAGAGGAAAGTAAAATAGAAGTTTTTTCAAAGTCATCGTAAGCTATTGCCACCTTAAGCAACATCAACAAGTATGGTTCTATCACTCTTGACTCAATGAAATCATTTTCAGAATCATATATATAATCTTCATCAAAACCATCTTGCGCACGTACTATTGATTCATATTTGCTCTTTAATTCCTCTTGATGCTCGATGTACAGTATGCTACTCAACGGAAAGGATATTAGTTCTCCTCTCTTATTGTTGTTTGACCGTGAATCAGCAGTGTATTCTTCTTCGCTTGTTGTCTTATATTTATAGCAATATTCCCTAGTATAGTTTAATTGCTTTTTTACAAGGTCTATCCTTGGGTCATCATTTAAGTTCGTGCTGTTATCTAATTTCTTTATTATGATTTCCGACAGATTTATAATTTCAAGCGTTTTGTCCACCATACGTTCATAATACTGGTAAACAGTATATAAACCATTAGTAATACCATCTGGACTTTTACCTATTCGTCTGCGTTTAATTGGTTTTTGCTCATTTGAGGCTTCATTAGTGTGTTTTTCCTTCTCCTCCTTCTTGTGTTTGTGGTTATCGCGATACAGACTCTCCAATTGTTCAAATAATAGTTGTAGGTTATGTGTCAGTTGAGCGACTTCATCTGATCTATTATATGCTTGAATTGAAGAGAATTCGATACCTCGCACGAGATCGAGAAAGATAAAGATGTGACCAATTCTATTATACACCCGGCATTTGAACCGTTGTATAGCTTCTTTTTCAGAAAAAATGCCCAAAGAATAAGCCTTGAGTGGCTCATAAATGAAATAATTATAATCGAGAAATGATGACATAAATAATAACAAATTTCTGAGAATAAATCTGCTGATTAAAAGAGTGTATTCAGACTACAAAGGTAGGCAAATTTTCAGAATCGGACTCCTACATAAATGTGAAAACACCTTTGATTGATCATTGTCTATAGACTTTAAGTTTGGCAATCGTTCAAATAAGTCGCCAAAAAGTCGCCAAATTTTGAATAAAAGAAAAGCCAACCATTTGAAAAACAAATGATTGGCACCTTGCTTTGTACCCAGAGCCGATAAAGTACCCAGCAAACAACAATAACCAAGAGAAACTAACAACAAAGAAAATCAGCATGTTAAGTTGCCTATATTTTCACTTGATTTCATAAAAAAGACCTTATTTTGACAAAATTTGCTTATTGGTTGCTTATTGAGTGAAAATAAAGTATTAACTTTGCAAAGCAAAAGAAACAAAAAGCAATAAAGACAATGGCAACCAAAAAGAATTACAGGGCTAACAATACCTATCTAATTGAGGGTGCAAGTGGCGATAACCCCAAACTATTTGCACAGGTATTGAGTGACGGTAGAGAGAGCCTATATTTGGAGTTTTATTTAGGCTATACCGAGGCGGTGAGCAAGAGCGGTAACACTTACAAGAAAGTGAACCGCCAAACCGAGCGTTTGGGGCTTTACCTGTGGCAAGCACCAAGAACCCCGATTGAGCGACAGCAAAACAAAGAAACGTTAGCCCTCGCCAAAAAGATACGTTATGAGCGTGGGCAAGAGTTGTTAGAGAGCAATGAGGGTTATAGGCTGGCAAAGCCCAAAGACATTGATTTTATTGCTTACTTTCAATCCTACATTGAGAGTTACACCAAGAAAGATATTAGAATGGTTGAAATTGCTTTGCACCGCTTTCAAGATTTTTTGAGAGATACCGCCGAGTACAAGAAATTTCAAAAGCATATTACGCCCCAGCAAATTAGCCGTGAAATGATGTTGACCTTTACCGAGTACCTACAAAGTAGGAGTATAGGCGAGGGGGCGAGAGGCATATTTGCACGCTTTAAGAAAGTCTATAAAAGTTGTGGGGTTAAGTATAAGTTTAACTATACCGAGCCGTTTACCGATGTTGACGGCAAAACGATAAGCATTAAGGTTGACGATAACCAATTAAGGAAAGAAATATTATCGCTTGATGAGATTGCACAATTAGCCTCAACCCACTATGATAATGAAAACCCAAATATTAGGCGTGCTTTCCTGTTTTGCCTCTATACAGGGTTGAGATTTTGTGATGTGAAAGACCTTACATTTACAAACGTGGATTTTGCCAACCGCCTGTTAAAGTTTGAGCAAAACAAAACCAAAGGACACAGCGTTAACAGCGGTGTAGTGATACCGCTTGATGAAACCCACCTAAAACTAATTGGCGAGCCGTCACAGCCCGATAACAGGGGCGAGGTTATATTTCCCTTACCGAGTTATGAAATGTGCCTAAAAGCCCTTAAAAGGTGGGTTAAACGTGCTGGAATTTCCAAGCATATTAGTTGGCATTGTGCAAGACATAGTTTTGCCGTGAATATCTTGAACAATGGGGCTAATATTAAGACCGTGGCGAGCCTGTTAGGTCACAGCGGTTTGAAACACACCGAGAAATATACAAGAGCGGTTGACAGCCTAAAACAACAGGCGATTGCCAGCCTACCAGCGTTAAATATTGATTGAGCGATGAACAAGCCAGCGACCAAACCAGCCGCCGCCCTCGCCGCCGGTGAGAGAGGGGGCAACCTCGCCGAGGCGAGAGAGTTATTTGAGAGGCTTTGTGCCGAGCAAGAGGGGCTATATAGAGCCGAGTTTGAGCAAATATTTGCCGCCCTGTTTGCCGCCGATGAGCGACAGCGAGCAATATACAAAACGGCGTTTTGGAATTGCACCGAGGAACTACCAGCCAGCCCCGACACCGCCAAGATAGCCGAGGCGATAAATAACGCTGGCTTTGCTGGCGATGAGGCTTTGTGTAAGGATTTCACCCGATATTGTGAGATTGTTTTAGAGGGCAAGCGGTTACAGCAAAACCACCTCGCCGCCGGTGAGCCGCCCCGACCTCAACAGGGCGAGGGCTGGCGGTTTATGAATTTTAGTATTATCGCCCCACAGGAATTGCACCAAGCATTAACCAGCGAGTTAGACCGCCAAGCGGTTGAGGGCGTGGGGCTGTGGGCAAATGAAACCGAGCCGAGCTATGATGATGAGGGGTTAGATGAGTTTATGTGTGTAGAGGCTTACAATGTTAAATGCAGTAACCAGCCGTTTTATAGCGACCTTAAACATTTTGGAATAACGCCCAATCTATTAGGCAAAGAGGCTTTATTATCGCTGTTTGCTTTGCTCAAAACAATGGGCGATGATATTAAGAGCAACACCGCCGAGCCTCACAAAGTAAAATTCAAAATCATTGAGCGGTTGAGGGGGCTTGATGATGTGCCAATTTGGGGGCTGTTGTTTCAAATCCTGTTGTTACAGGGGCTTTGCAAGATGTTAGAGTGTTGCACCCTCACCGAGAGCGATACAGGCTACCAAGACGCTGTTTTGCTTTATGAATGGTTGCAAGAGCGGTTGGGTGAGAAACTAATTAGTTTCACCTTTAAGCCGTGGGGCAAGGGCGATAGAGAGCGACTGAAACCGCTAACCGATTACCTGTATAGTACCGAGGTGGGGCGATTAGTGCAAAATACCGTTTTTGGCGTGCCTCGCCTCGCCGATGATGAGCCAGCGACCGCCGACCAGCCACAAGGCAACCAGCCGCCAGCGAGCCAAGAACCAGCCACAAGGCGAGAGTTGCCCAGCGAGTTAGACACCGAGCAAGCGAGGAAATATTTTGCAAGAGCGGTTGCCGCTGGCTTGATGAGCGAGCAATTTGAGTGGCTGGCAAGTCAATCCCTGTTAGCGTGTTTTTGTCGTGAAATGAGCGTTAATTTAGATTTGGGAAAGGGTTACAGTAGCGAGGGGCAAAAGCGGTTGAGTTGGAAACCCTTTGAGGCATTATTTAACGTTAAAGCCAAGAATTTAACAACCAGCCTAAACGACATTAAGAAAACAGGTCAAGACCCGATAGGAATTGAAAAGGTTGAGGCGATATTTAAGGATTAACACCAGCCCCGACACCACCACCCCGATATTACCCCCACAACCCCGATAACGGGCTGTTGTGGGGGTGATTTATTTCTAATACCCTCTACCTTTGCCGATGATTTCACAAAGGGGCGAGAGTGTGAGCCGCCCCAGCGTGAAACCACAGGGCAAAGATTGTGCCGCCTCACACCGACCACAGGAAAGCCCCGACCCTTAACGCTTAAACAATATGAGCCAAGAGGATTTGAACCAAATTACCGATTTGGTAACGGCAAGAACAATATTTGCCACCAAAGAGGTATTAACCAGCGAGGAAACCGCCCGATATATGGGGATTTCCAAAAGTTACCTCTATAAACTGACAATGAGGCGTGAGATACCCCACTACAAACCCACAGGCAAGATTTGTTATTTCAATCGCCGTGAGGTTGAGGCGTGGTTACAATCCAACCGAGTTGCCAGCGACACCGAGTTAACCAACCAAGCCGCCGCCTATTGCAGCGAGAGAGGGGGTGCAGCGTGATGTTACTTACCGATTACTACCGCTTTGAGAAAGTGGCGAGCAAAGCAAAAATGAGGCTTGATTGCACCGCCAGCACCGAGAGTTACCAGCCCTTTGAGGAAAAGCGAGCCACCAAGCCGAGAAAAGCAAGCGAGCGTTTTGACGCTACCGCCGTGGGTGATTTGGTTGTTTATTTTGGTGATGTGCCTAAAACCTTTGGCGGCGATGTTCACAGGAAAGCCGATAAGAGCCTCACAATGAAAAGCAACAATTTAAGCAGTATATTTGTACCCGACCCAGCGGTTAACCTCGCCTACGGTGATGTAAGAGGCACAAGTGACGCTATTTTGATTGTCTTTGAGGGCTTTGATGTGGTTAACGGCAAGCCTCAACAGGGGGCAATATTGGAGGTTTTTATAGCGAGAGGCAAGAGCAAAGACCGAGTGCCGCTGTATAACCTTTTGTGTGACGGTGAACTTGATGAGGAAATGAACCTTTTGAGAGAGCGAGCAACCCAGCACCACCCAGCCGCCGCCCTCGGCACCCAGCCCCAAGAACCCAGCGAGTAATTACAAAGGTGGGGGCGATTGTATCAAACCCACCTCAAAACAAACTGACACTATATTAAGTTGTCACAAATTACCGATTTAGTAATTTAGCCGATGTTTGACACCGTTAATTTCAAGTTAACCGCCGCCGATGTTGAGGGGGTGAGTTTCATTGAGGAAACACCCTGTTACCTCACCGATGTAGCGACCCACCAATATAACGGCGGCGATATGGTTGTTACAGGCAACCTCGCTGGCTTGAAAGTGACCGTTAACCGCTGGCAAGTGAGAGTTAAAGACGGCTCACTTTGCAAATGGTTTTTGGGCGATAACTTCAAGTCAATGGGGCGAGCCGATGTGCAAAGAGCGGTTGAGCGGTTGAGCGATGAGTTACACCTACCTATGAACCTCGCCGCCGTTACTCGCCTCGATGTGGGTTGCAATATTATCACCCAGCACCCCACCGAGGTTTATATAAATCATTTGGGCGTGCTGGCGAGGGCAAACCGGTTGTTACAGCCCAGCGGTTTATATTACCACCGCCGAGATGAGAAACTTTGCTTTTATGATAAGAACCGAGAGCAAAGAGCGAGGGGCGAGCAACCGCCCGACCTCTACCGAGGTAGAAACGTTTTGAGGTATGAGCAACGATATACCCACAGGCTGGCGAGTGTTTTAGGCGTGCCAGCCGTCACAGGGGCAACCCTGTTTGATGAGGCATTTTATATTGCCGTGGTCAAACGCTGGCGAGATACCTACAAAGCAATAAGAAAAATCAATGAAATTCAATTAAATTTCCAAGCGATGAAAAGCAAGCAACAGTTATACAGGTTTGGGGTTTTGTCTTTGGTTGAGCGTGCCGGCGGCGAGGTGGAATTTATAGCCCAAATCGCCGAGGCACAAAAGCGAGGCGAGTTGACGGCAAAACAGGCACACGATTTGAGGCAAGCGGTTAAGGCGGCGTGCCAAGAGCGAGAGGGTTTAACCGTCAAAAGCGAGGCGATTGATGAACTTAACAAAAAGGTAGCCGAGGCGGTAAGGTTTTACCGCTGACACCGCCGCCCTGTTTTTCAAATTGCCTCTATATTAAGTTGTCACAAATTACTAAATCGGTAATTTTAGACCGATGTTAAACCAGCAACACCAACAGCGATGAGAGAGAGAAAGACCGCCCCGACCGAGGGCAACAAAAGTGAACAAAATACAACAATATCGCCAGCGACAGGATTAACGCCCCAGCAAGAGCAAGCCTGTATATTGTTGGCGAGCGGTGAGAGTTACACGGCGGTAGCCCAGCGGTTGAATATTAACCGAGGCACGCTGTATAAGTGGCAAGACCTGTTGCCGTTTCAATGTTTCTACAATAAGCAATGCAGCGACTATAAAGCCGAGGTGAGAAACGCCCTGTTAGGATTGCACGCCGAGGCGGTTGACACCGTTAGAGAGTTAATGCACAACGGCGGCGAGGCAACCCGATTGAAAGCCGCTATTTGGTTGCTTGAAAAGGTTGAGGCGGTTGAGGTGGGGGCTACCGATGTGAGAGAGGTTTTGAAAGCCCAGCACACCGAGCCGATTATTGACCTACCAACAACCAGCCTCAACGATAAAGCCTACCGCCAAGCCCTAAAAGATTTGGGGTTGAGCGAGAAAGCCGATGTTTGAAAACAACAAAGATTTACAAAGATGAAAGGAAAGACCAACAACCCAAACGGCAGACCAAAGGGCGTGCCTAACAAAGTAACAAAGAGCGTGAGGGCGTTTATTGGCGAGGTGATTGATAAGAACCGCCGCCAAATGGTGAGGGATTTGAAAGCGTTAGAACCCAAAGACAGGCTAATAATACTTGAAAAGTTAATGCAATATATAATCCCAAAACAACAGGCACAAAGCATTGATATAACCGCCCTCACCGATGAGCAATTAACCAGCGTTATAAATGAGATTTCAAACAATTTAGCCGATGAGGATTGAACTTAATAGAGAGAAAAAAATAACGCTGTTACAGGCTTTGCAGCGTGGTTATATTGAAGATGATGAGTTGAGGGGCTGGCTTTCCTATGATACCGCCACCGCCGAGGAAATTGAGAGCGAGTTAGACCGCCTCACAAAAGCCACCCACCCCGACACCTGTAAGCGAGTGCAGCGGTTAGGTTTGTGTTTATATTGTAAGCACTAACAGCGAGAGCGGCCACAAAAAACAGCGACAAAGCAAAAAAACGGCGGCGGCGTGCTGGCGGTTGAGGAAAAAACGCTACCTTTGCAACACCTAAATTTGTGAGCGACCGCCCAAAGCGGTTGTAACGGTATAATTTTGCCCTTTGTATGGTGGTGGTAGTGGAAACGCCCACACGGTTACTCACAAAGCCGAGGACACCTAAACAGGGGGCATTTTGTTTCCTAAAATTTGTGAGATATGAGCAAGAGAAAAAGAACCCAGCGAGCCGCCAGCGGTGAGCCTCGCCAGCCGATGAACCAGCCACAGGGCAACAGCCACCACCACCGCCGCCCCAGCCACCACCGCCGCCAAGCCCCAGCAACCACCCTCACCGAGCGAGAGAGAGCGTTATTAGACCTCTACAAAATCCAACACGATAGCGAGAAACAAATTACCGAGATGTACACCGCCGCCAGCGAGGAACTAAACGCCGCCAAGCGTTTTTTATCGGTTTTGGGATTGCTACCGATGTATGAGAGTTTTGTTAATCCCAGCACCGCCGCCGATGAGATTGAATATTGCAAAGAGGCTGTAAGCGATATTGTGACCAAGATAGCCGCCAGCCGATGAGCAACACCGAGCGAGCGAGTTTTGCCGCCGCCAGCGAGTGAGCCACCACAGGCAACACCGAGCGACAGGCAAAGCCACCGAGCCAGCGAGTGGGCAACAGGCTGACGATAGCGACAGGGCGAGCCGATGAGGTTTTGCCCTGTTTCTTTTGTGCCTCGCCGTCACACCTCGCCACAGGTGGAAAGCAGCACCCCAGCACCGCCGGTGAGCCGCCCCGACCTCAACACCTCAACCCTCGCCGAGGCGATGAGCCGCCACCCTCAACCGCTGGCACAATCCACCGCCGCCGATGTTGAACCCAGCGACCGCCACAAATGAGGCAATTTTGAGGGCAAAAATGAGGTATTGTGTTGGTTTTTGCTTATTGGTTGCTTATTGAAAAATAAAAATAGGCTGAAAATCAAGCGATTAACAGCCTATCTTTGTACCCAGAGCCGGGGTCGAACCGGCACGGGTGTTACCCCATTGGTGTTTGAGACCAACGCGTCTACCGATTCCGCCATCTGGGCTCGAAAAGCGTCGCAAAATTACTACTTTCGTTTGAGAAATTAAAATCAAACAACGAAAATCGCCATTTTTTTGACATTTTTTGTGTTTTTTGACCGCTGGTTGTATCTTTTCAGCGACAGGTTACAGCGTGCCTCCCCTCCCCTTTCTCAAAGGGGAGCAGCTGGGGGTGTGGTTTGTAACGAGCTAGTTTTGATACATTTATATAATTATTGCTGTATCGAAACCCCACCCCTGGCCCCTCCCCTTTGGGAAAGGGGAGGGGAAACGCTGAATCGTTGAACAGATTACCGCTGGTTAGCGTTTTTTCCAAAATTTGGCTGCGCCTCAGCAAAAAAGCAAGCTATTTGCGTTCGGCTTGCGCAAATTTTAAGTACTTTTGCAGGGCAAATGGATATGACAAACCAATCACTGTTTCAACGCATTGAGATGCTGCTGGGTAGCGAGGCGATGCGCCGCCTGGCCGAGAGCCGCGTGGCCGTCTTCGGCGTGGGCGGCGTGGGCGGCTATGCCGTCGAGGTGCTGGCCCGCAGCGGCGTGGGCGCCATCGACATCTATGACAACGACACGGTGGCCTGCTCGAACATCAACCGCCAGGTCATCGCGCTCACCAGCAATGTGGGGCGGCTCAAGGTGGAGGTTGCCGCCGAGCGCATCGCCGCCATCAACCCCGCATGCCGCGTCACGCCGCACGCCATGTTCTACCTGCCGTCGAATGCCGACGAGGTCGACCTCACACAGTATGACTATGTGATTGACTGCATCGACACCGTCGCCGCCAAGATGGAGCTTATCCGCCGCTGCACACACCTGGGGGTGAGGCTCATCTGCTCGATGGGTGCGGCCTACAAGGTCGACCCCACTGCCTGGCGGGTTGGCGACATCACCCGCACCATTAACGACCCGCTGGCGCGCACGCTGCGCAAGCGTCTGCGTCGCGAGGGCATCAACCACTTCTTGTGCGTCTACAGCACCGAGTTGCCGCGCCAGGTCGAGCAGCCCGAGGTCGAGCCAGGGCAGAAGCGTCCGCCGGCCAGCAATGCCTGGGTGCCCGCAGCCGCCGGCCTGGTGCTGGGCGGCGAGGTGGTGATGACGCTTGCCGGGCAGAAAATATGTTATAAAACATAAAATATTTTGCCATGTCACGGCTTTGCAGTAATTTTGCAGTCTGAAAGATACAGAACATTCAAAACTC
>Ga0256407_10013552_pt1 | contig 10886 bp, 11 predicted proteins | sample RumenRJG_04DNA_FD_193489 | JGI IMG/M metagenome (GOLD analysis project Ga0256407, IMG submission 193489) | Bovine rumen microbial communities from Lethbridge, Alberta, Canada - RJG_04 | ecosystem: Host-associated > Mammals > Digestive system > Stomach > Rumen | place: Canada: Alberta... | reverse complement strand
GGACCAATACCCCAATCCCTTATATGCGCGAGGTTCGTATGCAAGTACGCGACGCCTGTAAGCAGAAAGGCATCAAGTTCTGGCAAACAGAGATTTGTATTATGAGTAACGATGAAGAGATCGGTGGTGGAGGAGGTTACGACTTCTCGATGAAGACCGCCATCTATGTAGCCCGTATCATTCACCACGACCTAGTATATGCCAATGCCGAAAGTTGGAGTTGGTGGCGCGCTGCCGGTAGCGATTACCGCGATGGCCTTCTCCGAATATACAGTAATGACGGATGGAAGAGCGGATGGGCTGTAGACTCCAAACTCTTGTGGACGATGGGCAACTATTCCCGTTTTGTACGTCCCGGAGCCCAGCGCTACGATATTTCTATGACATCCCCGGAAGGAAAAGACATTCCTGAAGGTTATAATGATCCCAAGGGAGTGATGTGCTCAGCCTATAGAAATACAGACGGCAAATGGGTTGTTGTAGCAATCAACTATTCAGAAGAAGTAAAACCTGTGAATTTTGGCGTTCAAGGAGAAAAAGAGATTACCTGGAAACCCTACCGCACAAGTGACAGATCTTCCGAGAACCTTTTGCCTCTGGAACCCTGTACAGACGATATCCTGTTGGCACCCAGGAGTGTTACCACTTTTGTGCAGAAATAATAGTTTGAGTTAAAAGAACTCTTCCTTCATGAGCGTTATCCTCTCTAAAGACAAGAGTCGTAAACTTGCAAAAGAAAGACTTTTAAAAATGAAAATATCAGCAACAATTCAGACATTGGCATTAGCCTCGTTGTTGGCATTAACCCCAGCCGATATGTTGGCAGCGAAGAAGGGAGGTACCTTCACCACAGGTAATAAGACCTTCCTTTTGAATGACAAGCCCTTCATCGTGAAGGCAGCCGAGTTACATTACCCCCGCATACCACGTGCCTATTGGGAACATCGCATCAAGATGTGCAAAGCATTAGGCATGAATACCGTTTGTCTTTACGTATTCTGGAATATCCACGAACAACAGGAGGGCAAGTTTGATTTTACCGGTAATAATGATGTAGCGGAATTCTGCCGCCTCTGTCAGAAAAACGGCATGTACGTAATCGTTCGTCCCGGCCCATACGTCTGTGCAGAGTGGGAAATGGGCGGATTACCATGGTGGCTCCTGAAGAAAAAAGACATCCGTCTGCGCGAGCAAGATCCTTATTTCATGGAACGCGTCAAGATCTTCGAAAAGAAAGTAGGAGAGCAACTCGCCCCTCTTACTATCCAGAATGGTGGTCCTATCATCATGGTACAGGTAGAAAACGAATACGGATCATACGGTAAGGACAAACCATACGTGAGCGCTATCCGGGACATCGTAAGGCAAAGCGGTTTCGACAAAGTGACCCTCTTCCAGTGCGACTGGTCATCCAACTTCCTCAATAACGGACTGGATGATCTGACATGGACGATGAATTTCGGAACCGGCGCCAATATCGACAACCAGTTCATGCGTCTCGGTGAAGTTCGTCCCCATGCCCCGAAGATGTGTTCAGAATTCTGGAGCGGATGGTTTGACAAGTGGGGTGCACGACATGAGACACGTCCCGCCAAAGACATGGTAGAAGGCATCGACGAGATGCTCAGCAAAGGTATCAGTTTTTCACTCTATATGACACATGGAGGAACCAGTTTCGGTCATTGGGCAGGAGCCAACTCTCCGGGATTCCAACCCGATGTCACCTCTTACGATTATGATGCACCTATCAACGAGTATGGTCAAGCAACCCCAAAGTATTATGAACTTCAGAAGACCATGGCCAAATATAATGACGGCAAGAAACTTCCTGCCATCCCTAAAGCCCCGAAGCCTCTGATAAGCATCCCGAAGTTCAAACTGACCGAATACCGTCCGTTGCTATCAGGAGTATCTACACAGAAAGAAAGCCATCAACCATTATGTTTCGAGGATATGAATATGGGGTGGGGTACGATGGTCTATACAGCCCCACTTCCGGTAGTTCAAAGCCCATCAACCCTGATAGGAGAGTTTCACGATTTCGCACAAGTCTTCATCAACGACAAATATATCGGAAAGATAGACCGTGTGAAGAATGAAAAATCTCTGGAATTGCCACCTATCACCGAAGGAAGCAAGCTCACTATCATCGTAGAAGGCATGGGACGAATCAATTTCGGACGAGCCATCAAAGACTATAAAGGTATCATCGGTAATGTGACGATCTCTACATCAGATGCAACCAGCGATATAGCCCTGACTCCAACGAAATGGACGAATAAGACCATCCCGGACGATTACGGGACAGCAGCAAAGACATTTGCAGCACCACAAAACAAGAAGGCAAGTTTGAAGACAACAGCAGGCTACTATCGCGGATATTTCAACATGAACAAAGTTGGCGACACCTTTATTAATATGGAAGTCTTCGGTAAAGGACAGGTTTATGTCAACGGACACGCCCTCGGTCGCTTCTGGGGAATCGGTCCTCAGCAAACCCTATATTTGCCAGGATGCTGGTTGAAGAAAGGCAAGAATGAAGTCATCGTGTTAGATGTCGTTGGTCCTAAGGGCGAAGCAACAGCCTACTGTCAGAACAAACCAGAACTTGATAAGTTGAATCTCGAAAAGAGCAACAAACATAACGACCCAGGACACCGCATAGATTTGAACTCAGCAACACCAGTGCTGAAAGGAGAACTGAAAGCCGGAAACGGCTGGCAAACCCTCAAGTTGGATACACCGGTGAAAGGCCGTTATTTTGCCATCGAATGTGAGAGCAGTCAGAGCGGAGACCCACAGATCGCCATTGCCGAAGTATACTTGCAGGATGCCCAAGGCAACCGTATCGATCGCAACAACTGGGTAGCATATTATGCAGACAGTGAAAAGGGCAACTCGACCCTCGACAAGATGTTCGACCTTCAAGAAAGTACCTATTGGCAGACAGAAAAAGGAGCCTCATTCCCACACCTCTGTATCGTAGATATGGGCAAAGAAGTAACCGTGTCAGCCTTCGAATATCTGCCAAGAGCAGAACAAGGTGCTCCTGGTAGCGTAAAAGAATTCAAACTCTTCGTAAGATAAACTTGTCCCACGCATATTCTAATGTTGTGATGGATAAGATCGAGGAATGCTTGAAGAATGGATTAGCAGGTAATGAAAATGAAAATTGGTAATCAAGATAAAGAAATTTACACCCTTTAAACCTTATCACCAGAATTGTTAACGAAAAAATGTCGACCTTTTTGCTCTATCTAGAGCGTATGGGAAGTTACGCATCTCTTCTTTGTCACCAGACGAAAGAACAAAATGAGCTTTACTGTGATTCGGAATCAAAACTTAGCCCCTTGGGTAACTTAAAACACGAAAAGAAAGTCTTAAATGAAAAATATTCCAATGAATATTTGGCGGTATCGATAATTTGAATTACATTTGCAGAAAAAGTAAGCGATATGAGTACTTCTTCTAATACGATATCCTCGCCAAAGTTGATCGTTACTATCGACGACACTACGATGCTGAACAAGATTAAGAATGCTATAAAGATGCTTCGTGGTGTAGGGAGCATCTCTGTCGTCACACCCCAAAAAACAGATTTGGATCTTGCTCATGAGGATGTAAAAGCAGGTAGAGTCACTAAATGGAATTCTGTTGATGAATTGTTCGATACAGTATTAAAGTGATGAAATACCAACTTTATACAACTCATCAGTTTGACAAAGCCCTAAAGCTTTGTCAAAAAAGAGGCTATGATATAAGTTTGATTCACAAAGCTATTGAAATCTTAGTAGAAAACGGATGCCTCCCTTCTAAATATAAGCCACATATCCTGCATGGTAATCATGATGGAGAATGGGAAGCGCACATAGAATCTGACTGGTTGATGACATGGAAACAAAACAACCAAGAACTGACTTTGCTTTTACTCACTACTGGTACTCACTCTGACATTTTTGGAAAGAAAAAGCGATAATACGCATCCACAAGGGCACAGTGTCATGGGATGGGGAGACCATTCAATTATGCACGGAAGTTACAGAGCAACTTCGTCAGAACTATCTCGTCAGCAGGGGCATCCATCCGTCATCCCATATTGCCATAAACAAAAATTCCCTGTCGCCTCAGAGAGACAGCAGGGAAGATTGTGGTAATATTCAGCGACCTATGCCGGATGCCGGAGGAGGCACTGACACTAATCGAGAATGGGAGCTGAACGGTAATATGGATATGTCAGTTGATGACGAAACGTCCTTTGTACATTTATTAAACGAGTTTCATCTGTACGAATTTCGCTAAGATCACAGTTAGAATAAGCGTTGTATAATAACTTGAAATCAAACGCTTGAGGGGAAACTAGATGCAAACAATCCTGACGGTTCAAATAGGTTTTATCCCTGAGAATCACCGTATCTACAACAGGCTTGACAAAACAGACTGATTTTGAAGTTGAATTTACAATATCGTTAATCTGTTGTTTAGTAACAAGAGTACGAGCAGCCTCCAAAATCACTACACGCTCACAATTTCCTTTGTCATATATCCACTGTAACCCAATCTTTACAGATTCACTACGAGTTTGCCCCCCATTACATCAACACCGACCACAACTGTCTGAGATTTCGGTATTACAGAAGAGACGGTTTCATACAAATGTTCCCATAATTTTTTCCCATGGAACTCTAAAAACTGTTTTTGTCCATGAAAACAAGTTCCCTTGCCTGCAGCAAGAATTATTGCATATGTATTATTTAGCATTTTATTTTGTTTTAAGAATTTCTATCGTTCTTTTAATCCCTTCACGTAAATTATATAAAGGAACGAAACCTAAAGATAAAAGTTTATGATTTAGTAAGATAGCTGTAGAAGCAATACTAAACCCTTTTTTCTCTGCTTCAGACGGCAAGTCGAAAAGCACCTTTCTATTATTATACAAAGCACATTGATTTGCAAAATCTTTAAGATGAACATTTGCATCTAAATTACTTATATTGTATGCCTCTCCATCTTGACCTTTAAGCAATACATAAAGAATAGCAGCTACAGCATCAGCTACATAAATATATGAGAAATATTGGTTACCTTCACTCTTTAAAACTATATCTTCATTGTTGATAGCTTTGATAATAAATTGAGAAGAAGCTTTTGTATCTGACATCAACATAGTTGGTCCAAAGATACGACACAAACGAACAATTTTTATTTTAACATTACGTTCTGATTTATATGATTGGCATAATGCCTCACAAGATCGTTTAGATTCCGTATAACATGCTCTAGAATTCGCTAAATTCAATTTACCATTGCTATTTTCTTCAAAAAAATGTCCATCCTCAGAATTTCCATAAATTTCTACACTTGACGGATAAATAACAGTCGCATTACTAGAAACAGCTAAATCTAAAGCATTTCTTGCTCCTTCTATATTAATTAGCATAGTCTCTATAGGATATTGAGAATAAGCCATCGGATGAGTATTACTTGCCAAAGGAATGATATAATCAACCTTTAAATCTTCTGAAAATGGAACTTGTACATCCTGTTCTATGAAGTTAAAGTTAGAATTATCAAAGTATTCCCCCAATCGATTTTGTGCCTTAGCTTTACTTCTACCAACAGCTATAACCTTAGTATGTGGAAGTTTCATCAAAACATCAACGAGCATTACTCCCACCATACCTGTTGCTCCTGTTACAAGAAAAGTTTTACCAGACAGTTCATCTGTATCAATTGTATTCAAAATATTATGAACATCCTCTTGATAAAGGATATGTTTCTTAAAATTTCTCATTATATAAAAATATTATTTAAGCCATGGAGCCTTTGACACATGAAGTAATGCTTTAAACAACTCAATATCTTCAACATTAGTCAATTTAAGTCCATTCTTTTCTGAACCTAAAACCAAATGTTGATCATCAATACCAATCTGACCTACCATCTGGCACATTGCTGCAATTTTACTTCCTCCCAAACCTTGTTGAAGAGCTTTTTCTTGTGCAGTCAAAATAGTTCCTAAATGATAAGTATGAGGAGTCTGGGTTCGACACAATCGTTCACGAGGAGTATCAATATAACTTAAGCTCTGTCTATCAGCGTGAAATTCCATGATTACTTCCTTACAAAGAAGTCCAGTTACAGCATAACCATATTCGTTACAAATCTTAATATTATTTGAAATAATATCCTCTGATACTAGAGGACGTACTCCATCATGAATAATAACAATTTCTTCATCACCTATACCTTGTTCTCTCAATCCTAATAATCCATTTCGTATAGATTGAAAACCACTATCCCCGCCAGGAAATATCCATTTCAACTTGGTTATCCCATACTGATTAGCATAAGCTTTCAAAACAATTTCCCATCCTTTTAAACAAACTACAGCAATTGCATCAATTTGAGGATGTTTCTGAAAAGCTTGCATAGTGTATATGATGACTGGGCAGTCATCAATATTCATAAATTGTTTCGGAATATCCTGTCCCATACGAGAACCAGAACCCGCTGCTGTTAATAATGCTATATTCATAATAACACAATATTTTCACTAGTGTCCCTTTAAAAGAGATATGTTGCTAATACTTTTTCTATTGATTTTAAAAACTCATTTCTATCATACTCCCAAATTATATCATCCTCAACCTCTGGCAAATGAAAGAACTCTATCAAATTATCCTTCAGCTGATTCAACTTACCAGTAAACGTCTTATTTTCCGCCACACCACATCTCCCGGCTGTTTTTTCTGCCGGTTATGTGGATTACGCAAAAAAATGATTTTCCAAGTTTAACCTATATTTTGATATAACAGGGCAGCAATTGCCGCTTGTCATAGGTTTCTTTGCTGAGTATTGTCTTGGACCGTCGCTCCCGTTGCACTTTAATCTGATCGGGAGTTAGCTTCTGGACTTTAAATGCAAGCTCTAGTCTGAGTTCATAAACTTGTCATAGTTTGACACCATACTCGGAGCAGAACTCCTTCAGATCCTTAGTCTCACTGCACAACTGATACAGATCGTAGACTTCCTGATAATTGACTTTTTCTTTCGGCATAACTTTTCTGTTTTAAAGTTGATGCCGCAAAGGTAATATTTTATGTACCGGTGTCAAGGCGGAAAATAAGACGTTTACAACAACTTTTCTTTCTTAGTCATATTATATTAATTATATATCTTATTTATGTCCTAATTTAACTATATTATATTTCCATCGCCAAATAGCGTGATAAAACCGAAAACACGGCTCCCTCAGACATTCACTTGGGTAATAGACCACCATACGGGCATCACGCACCAAGCGTTGGATATTCGCTACCAACTTTGACTGGGAGATGCCGCTGAGCAACCGCTTGTCATACTTTCCGAAGTTGCCACTAGCCATCATCTCCCGCATGAGCTGCTGCCCATAGCGTTCGTTCGGCGTGGTGATCAGATAGTTCTCCGGCAGGCCGAGCACGTTCTTTAACGTCCACGACACGGCAGAACTGATCTGATGCAGTCCGCACCTTTTCAGTTCTCTGTTAAGCCAAGCCCTGTCGTCTGTACTGCTTTCATGCGAACGAAGCAAATAGTAATAATCAACCAACTGCCTGAGTCCAACCCCCTCATGCAACAGATGGTTGAGGATGTGGCTCAATTGGAAAACCACATTAAAAGAAAAGCCGGGGACTGTTATCTCTCCGGCCTCTTCGTGCAACGCCACAAGTTTCGTACCGTCCTCACGCGACAGCAGTGTGGACAACAGCTTCTGAAGTCTACGGTTGTTGACAGGTGAGTTGAGCCATGTAGCCCGATAGTGCACCTCCACAGGAACTTTGTCAACAGCAGGAATGTCGATATGATGGTATACCGCCCTTGACGACTTATCCAGCTTTTTGCAGAAGGTGATGGCTTTTCGGATGGCAGCTTCGTCATTCCTCCATCTGTCTCCTTGCTGCAGCGGATGCACATACACGTCGATGTCACCAGGAGTCCGTGACGAAGGGTCGGGATAGAGCAACGCATTACTCTGTCCTTTCAACACACACGCGTTGAAGCCCTGCTGCCGGAAACCTTTTGTCACCTTGACCGCCACAGCATTCACCTTTCTGTTCCGTTTGGCAATCTTACTGACCGTCACCATCCATTCCATCACGTCGTCCTCAGATGGCCTGTTCGTCTCAAGACCGCTCATCCGCTTCACGCCTTGCCAGTAGACACCGACGACCGACTGCATCTTGGCGAACTGTAGCAGATCCGCCCAACTGATGCGAGCCGCACACTCCGGTAGTGCCTGTGAATCTGGCGAGAGGCAATAACTCAGAAACGTCAGAAAATCATTTTGCAGAGAACTGGTGTTCATAAAGATTCATGAAAGAAATTTTTTTTTGTTAGTCCGTGCCGTCCGTGTCGTCAGTGGCTCACAATTCGTGTCGTCCGTGGCATAAAAATCATTTCTCCAGCGAGCGATAGATCTCAGCAAACTGCTCCGCGATCTTATCCCAGTTGTATTTGCTCATGTCATATTCCACATGATGGGCGGGTTCAGCGAGGACAGCATCGAGCTTGGCGGTGAGCGCCTCCACATCCCCCATGGGGAAATAGTCTTTCTCAGGCAGTCCCACTTCCAAGTTGGCAGGGATGTCACTGACGATGACCGGTACACGATAACTCATGGCCTCCAACAGAGAAATCGGCAGACCCTCGTGCGACGATGGCAGACTGTAACAGAGGCAGTTGGTGAGCAGAGCATGCAGTTTGCGACCTTTGATGAATCCCGTAAGCACGACACCATTCTCCTTCGCCAGTTTTTTCAAGCCGCGCGAATAATCATCCTCGAAGTCGGTATCACCGGCAAGTACCAGTTTGATGTCCTTCCGCTCAGGGTGCTTCTCCTGCCATTTCACAAAAGCATGCACTAAATCGTGCAGGTGCTTCTCTGGAACAAAACGACACATGCCAAGGACATACTTACCTTTCTCAATGCCTAATTCATCGAAATATTCGGGAAAGTCGCAGATCTCCGGCACCGGCACACCATTATAGATAAGGTGCACACCCTTCGTTCTGCCATATTTGTCCTTGACGATGTTACGGATGACGTCTGATATCACCACCACATCATTGGCAAACATGCATCCCATGCGCTCTCCGAATTTCAGCATCGTCTTGGCGGCGAACCCCCATTTGTCACGGTCGTAGTCAGGACCATGGTGGGTGAACACCACCCTCATGCCGAGCAGACGTGCCAGCGGTGTGAGCATCGCCGGACCGATGGCCTGGATATGTACAATGTCGGCATTCAGACTTTTTGCCTTCCAGATGGCGCGCCATGTATGGATGATGGCCTCAAAGGCTTTCTTCTTCGGTGTGTCGACATCCACGAGCTTCACACCCTTCCATTCCGTCAGTCCGTCATGCACATAGGTGGACCGCCGGATGACCGTCACGTCGAATCCCATCTCCGCAATGCGTGGGAAAAGCTCCTCACAATGTGTCTCCACGCCACCCATTACATTAGGGATGCCACGCGTACCTGTAACAACTATCTTTGTCATAATTATCTTTATTAAGCCACGGATAACACAGACGTCACCGCCTCATTCTGAACATCCATGTAAATAATTTTTGCCACGGACAACACGGACTTCACAGACTATTATTATGCCATTGTCCGTGTCGTCCGTGGCTAAAAATCATTGTCTCATCCGTGGCTAAAGGAATCATGCTTGTCTGTGGCTAAACCACAGACTACTGTTTGATTATTTATTTTCCTCAGTGTGCCCTGCACCTTTCATCGGCTCTCCCGCAGGCTGTATCTCTTCGACATTTGGGTGCAGCACTCTCAGGTCTCCCTGACGAGGATCCTGTCCTACTGGACACTGTGAGAAGTCAAGGCATGCCTCCTTGCCACAAATGGAGCGCCACTTGTTCTTCAATGCCCACTTAGCAGGGTATTTGATATATTTGTGCATCACTGGGCTGGCAGTACCAACCATCCAGCAGTTCTTCGGGCAACTGCGCACGGCCTCACGTACTTTCTGTGCCTGCTCACTCTCCCAGATCTCCATGAACGGTTTCTCATGGATGTTACCCATGGAGCCTTCGAAATACTTCGTCTCCATTCCATTGCAAGGCAGCACTTCACCCCATGGATCGATAAAGAAGTTGGCAGAACCTGCCTCACAAGGCAACATGCGCTTGCCTCCCTCAATGTAGTTGATGAGTCCCATGTTGAACCACGCACGGAACCAGCTCTTCGGATGCTTCTCCTTCAACTGCCACTCAATGAGCTGTTTGAAGTTATTGCATACTTCATCCTTGTTGGTGATCTGGTTGTCGTACTTATGGAAATAGAATGAGTTGTGGAAAGCGGCGGTAGCGAACTCCATACCCATTGCCAACGACAACTGATAGAGCGATAGCATATCCTTGGAGTTGTTGTTGCTCACAGTACATCCGAAACCGATGTCCTTCAGACCCATATGCTTCAGAGTCAGCAATGTGCGCAATCCCTTGTCGAAGCCACCGGCATGACCACGGAGCTCATCGTTCTTCTGGCTCAGTCCCTCGATAGATATACGGATTCCAATATTCGGGAAGCGTTTAGCAAGAGCCACAACACGATCTTCAAACCAGCCGGATGTAGAGATCACTATACGGTTGGTGTGCTTATAGCACTCTTCAACAATCTCCGGAAGATCTTCACGAATGAACGGCTCACCACCTGTCAGGTTGATGAACTTCAGGTCAGGCAGACACTTCAGATCCTCTGCCTTCAACTCCTCTTTACGATTTGTTGGGTTCTTCCAAATGTTGCACATCACGCACCGCATAGGGCATCGGTACGTCAAAATGATACTTGCGTCTGTTGGACGCGGAATTCTATTATTACTCATAATGTT
>Ga0256407_10013551_pt1 | contig 10888 bp, 8 predicted proteins | sample RumenRJG_04DNA_FD_193489 | JGI IMG/M metagenome (GOLD analysis project Ga0256407, IMG submission 193489) | Bovine rumen microbial communities from Lethbridge, Alberta, Canada - RJG_04 | ecosystem: Host-associated > Mammals > Digestive system > Stomach > Rumen | place: Canada: Alberta | collected... | reverse complement strand
TCTTTGTAGGACGATTCAATGTCTTCATATTTCTGCTGATATTCGTCATCAAGAGAATCCAGTCTTTCCTGAAGTGCTTTTCTCAAAGCAATAACAGGGGCACTTTCACTGTCAAAATCAGCCTTGTAATCTAAAAGTCGATTTTTCAGGAACTCGGCATGCTTCTGTCGATTATTCTGCATGGAGATTTCAAGACGGTTCTTTGAGGTGCTGCAATTGTCAATTTCCTCATTGATAACCTTTAATCTTTCAGCACAGTTCTGTTTAAACTTAGCTGTCAGCTCTTCAAGATTACTCTTTGCTGAGCTCTGGTTTTCACTAAGATTCTTCTCTTCGCGTTTTAAGTCAGAAAGCTCATTCTCATGAACTGACAGTGTATTCTGAGCTGAGGCTAGGATTTTTTCCTGTTTATCCTTTGCGTCGGCTACAGTCATGATTTCTTCATCAAGACGCAGACTCTTCTCCTCAATTTCAGCTCTTGATTTGATGTAATCTGGGGTATCAATCTCATCTAGGGAGAAGCCAAGACCGAAGACACTATTGTGGTCCTTGTCGTCATTATTGTCATTATCTGCAAGATAAGGCTTAAGGCCTTTGGTAAAGAGCAGTTCTTTTCTTAAAACCTTACCTACATTATCTCTCCATCCAGGAAGGTTCTTCTCCATAAAGCCGATTAGGGAAGACTCAGGCGGATTCAGCTGTTCCAGAACTTCACTCTTTTCTTTTAACAGCTTTGAGTGTCTGTCTGACAGTGATGCTATCTGTTTTGAGATTTCCTTAAGACTGTTTTTGTCACCGTCAATCTCCTGCTGTTTAGCCGTCTGTGCTTTAAGGTTTAAAAACAGCTCAGAGGTGTATCTGTCTAAGTCTCGCTGAGCTGTCTGTAGTGTGTTTTCTTCTTCTGTAGTAAAGTTCCCATCGGTAAACTTCTGATTGGTAAGATTGCGCACCTTATCATCAAGTTCTTTCTCTCTGGCTTTAAACTGAGATTCAAGCTCGACAAGTTTTGTGTGCATCTCATCTTTTAGATGCTGTTCTCTATTGCGGAATTTTTCCTCAATGGAATTCAGTTTATCTTTGTTATCTGCAAGCTCTCGTGTCAGCTTCTGAAAAACTTTGTTTTTCTCAGTTATAAGCTCGTTGACACGGTTGGACTTCTTAAGTTCAATCGGAGCGGATTTATCCTGGAAATCCTGCTGCAGATCGTTGTGGTATTTTAAGGCGCGATCCAGTTCACCCTTATAGTTTGCAAGCTGTTCAAAAGATTCACTTTTCTCTGCAATGTTACCTGCATCAAAGATATCCTTCTGGTTTTGCAGTTTCTCAATCAGATTGAATGCGGAGTTCTTCTGGTGCTCTGCTTCACTCTTCTGTTCTGTGTATCTGCCGATAACTTCATTAAGATTATCACGAGTAGTTTTTAGTTCTTCTCGTTTTGCAGTTAAAACTGTTTTGAGCTTGTCTCTCTCCTGATTCTTAATTTGAGATAACTGTTTTAAATTTCTCTCGCACTCACTGATGAATCCCCAGTCGTCAGCAATCTCCTTTTTGATTTCAACCGCCTGATTAAAGTTTTTTATCTTGGAGGATAATTCTGATACCGCTTCAAGTTCCTCAAGATCAGAGCGCCCCTGACGAGTCTTAGGAAGATTGATGCTTACCTGATTTGAGACATAGCACATGACAAGCATCTGTTTTAACTCTTCTAAGAGCTTGCTGCGATCAGATAGCATTACAGCTGTTAGAGAAGCAAGATTGCGGATTTCTTCTCTTGAGCCGCATAGTGCAAACTTTGATGCAGTAAGTGCGAACTCACTGCGGTCTCGTCTTTGAGAGATGATATCTCGGTTATTCATCAGAATGGCCTGATAAAGATCGGAGTTGTCGATTATCTTTGAGACCTCATAGTTTTTGTTGATCTGCAGATACTGTTTTATCCAGTTCTCTGCGCTGTTGATCTTGTTTAATGCTTCAATTGCTTCCTCTGAGAACAGCAGATCTTCTGCCTTGCCTTTGACAAAACAGTAGCGGAAGGTGTCATTGTGTCTGAAGATAAGCGCATTTCTCGCTTCACCGTTTTTCAGGTATTCAAAGACAATAATTGATGTTGAGTAGGGCAGATAGAAATCCACAAAGGAGAGTTTGTTTCCCCTCTGACTTATAAGACGGTTGGGCTTTAGACCGTAGAAGATTGGGATCAGATTAAGGATAGTTGTCTTACCAGCACCGTTGTTTCCGAAGTTTACGGTATGACCTTCACAGCTTATCTGTGATAAAAGTCCGGTAAAAATTGAATTGTTAAGGTAGATATTCTGTAAGCCGGTTATGTTTTGCTCAAGCTCTTGAGACATGATTCACCCATATTCCTTGAGTTTATGTGTTTTGACAGGATCTTAAAGAAAATGATTCTGTTGGTATTTTGTAACTAGTTAATGCTGTTAATTTTAACAGTTAAGGTAGGTCGGGTAAATAAAGGAGACCGGTAAACAAGAGGTTTGTTCAGATTTACCAAAAAACTGTATTGTATGAGTAATACACAAGAGTTCTTATCCAAGGCTCTGAAAAATATGCGCCTTGGAAAGTAATCTTAAAAAGAGGTCAAGAATTAGAGCTTCTGCTTTTTGCTTTCCGAGTTCTTGGCAGCAATCACTGATTCTGAGCCTTTAGCCAGAATAGTTTTCTCTGATGTTTTTTTTGCAAGAATAGCTTCACATGCTGACAGAAAAAAGTTTGGCCCTAAACCGCATGCTGTTGTAACTAATTTATCCATAATCATTCTCTTCTTATTGTTATTATTTTTACTTGTTATTTTGTGTATTTGTTAGCATATACAGCTCTAAGTTAGATTCCTATCTTTTGTATCTAACAATGTGGTTTAAATCAAATTTTTTACTTGGAAATTTTGACAATATTTTGGGACTGATAATTATGAACTTGGTAAAACTGCACGGGATAATGACTTTGAACTTGGTAAAACTGCATTTTTGTCTTAATCATCTGGACTACAAATAAGTTCATATTTCTTTCCAAAATGCTAAAATAATCAGCAGTTTTGCGGTCTGCTCTGACCGCATTTTCATAAAATAATGTTAGGAATTATTAGATGAGTTCGCTATCTGCTTTCCTTAAAAGGAAAGATATTGAAATTTCTCTGCATCGTTACGGTATCGATGCATTGGGAGCAATGGCACAGGGCCTTTTCTGCTCTCTTCTTATTGGAACAATCATGTCTACCCTGGGCAGACAGATTGGTATTGAAATTCTTGTGACTATCGGCGGTTACGCTGCCTCAATGTCGGGGCCTGCCATGGCAATTGCTATTGGATATGCCCTTAAGAGTCCAAGAATGGTTTTATTCTCTCTGACAGTTGTCGGTGCAGCTGCAAATGGTCTGGGAGGTGCAGGCGGACCTCTCGCTGTTCTGATTATTGCTATTGTTGCGGCTGAATTTGGCAAGGCATCTTCAAAGGAAACAAAGATCGATTTACTGGTAACTCCATTTGTAACTGTTTTTGTAGGTGTGGCTCTGGCTATTGCTATTGCACCTCCTATCGGTAAGGCTGCAAGTTCTTTAGGACAGCTGATAATGATGTCAACAGAGCTACAGCCATTTTTAATGGGTATTCTGGTAAGTGTTCTTGTAGGTATTGCCCTGACTCTTCCTATCTCCTCTGCAGCAATCTGTGCTGCCTTAGGGCTGACTGGTCTTGCTGGTGGTGCTGCTGTTGCCGGCTGCTGTGCTCAGATGGTTGGTTTTGCGGTAATGTCATTTAAAGAGAATGGCGTCGGTGGCCTGGTATCTCAGGGTATCGGAACTTCAATGCTTCAGCTAAGCAACATTGTTAAAAATCCAAAGATTTGGATTGCTCCTATTCTAACCTCCGCAATTACCGGTCCAATTGCAACCTGTTTCTTCGGTCTGCAGATGAATGGTACTGCCGTTTCATCAGGCATGGGTACCTGTGGTTTTGTAGGTCAGCTTGGTGTATACAGTGGCTGGGTGAATGATATTGCCTCTGGTTCAAAGGCAGCAATTACCTCCTTTGACTGGATGGGACTGCTTATGATTTCATTTGTTCTGCCTGCTGTTATCTGTCCTTTAATCAATTCTGTTCTAAAGAAGATTGGCTGGGTTCGTGAAGGTGATCTGAAACTTTCCAGGGCCTAGTCTGTGTTTGGTGCTCACTCCGGTGAGCACTGACCTATTAACTGTTATTTTCTTGATTTACTTCCTCTTTTACAGAAAAGATTAGGGAGATATTACACTTTTTTACAGGAAAGATTAGGGAAAGATTACACTTTTTTACAGGAAAGATTAGGGAAAGATTACACTTTTTTACAGGAAAGATTAGGGAAAGATTACACTTTTTTACAGGAAAGATTAGGGAACAATAAGCAGTAGTACAGGTAGTAATACAACTACGCAGCTACTGCTTATCAAGGTAAAAATACATCATGCTTTACTTCTGCAGAGTAACATTATCTCCGTATACTGTAGCAAAATCATTCTTCATGGAAATGGTATAGAAACCATGCTCATCACAGTATTTCTTCAGTTTCTCTACCTTGGCCTCACTTCCATGTTCTCTCTGTGAATCATCTCCTAACAGAATATAGGCTCGAGACTCATATTTCTTGTTGTTGGTGATGTACTGAGACATTGACAGATCGCCTGAGCTGTTACCGAAGGACAGCACAGGAACTTTGCCTATTTCTCTTGCGATGATAGGTACCTTGTTCATCTTTACGTTCTTGGTGATCAACTCTCCGGTGTAGATAAGCTTGTCATCAGGCTGGTATACATAATCAAGTCCATCCTTGCTACCCTGACCTGAAGCTTTGATTACACCGTCTGAACCGATAATTCTGTCTGATGGAACATCCAGAACATTCTCCAGAAGTACTCTTACGATATTTCTCTCTGTACCGCTGACGATATAGATGGTGAAGTCTTTCTGTTCCAGATATTTAACCAGAGAAATCATCGGACGGAAATAGGCATCACCGCGTTTGAGATTGTTAAAGCCTTTGGCATCAGTCTTCATGAACTCTCTTGCATAGTCTTTAACTTCATCAATGGTCATGCCTTTGAAGGACTCAAAGGAGTATTTAGCATGGATTTTCTCGGCGTCTTTTGGTAGCTTGCCATTTTTCCAGCCTTCCTCAAGCTGTGCTGCAAATTTCTTCATGTCAGCAGGGGCTTTATAGTTTGGATCTCGCAGAACCTTTTCAGTAAACATAACCCAGTCAAAGTAGGAAGGGTAGGTTTCACCAACCAGTGTTCCATCCATATCAAAGACAGCAATACGATCCTCTTTAGGAATGAATTTACCTGATTTAGGATCAGTTACTTCATTGACATAAGTGACACAGTCCTTTGCTACCTGTGACTGTGGAGTCCAGTAGGTGAGAGTCGGATTCTGAGTCTGAGTGGTACTTGTACAGCCAGTCAATGCCAGTGATAAGGAAATTCCAACTATACAGGTTATCTGCTTAAAAGAGCCAAACATATATAATCTCCAATCAAAAAAAAGGAACAATCCGTTTTGATTGTAGTTTTTGACACTAAAACGGCTAGTAAAATATTATTAACTTAAAAGAATGGTCACAAAGTTATTGTTGCAAATGCGGAAGTTTTTCAAAATTGAGCAGGTCAAAATTCATATAGAGCAGATTCTGACCTGCAAAGAGGATTAAGCTTTTAAAGTTGCAGCCTTCATGCTTCGTACATACTCTTCAAGCTTGGCAAGCATCAGAGGCAGACCATGCAGATTTTCTTCAATGATCTTTACACAGGCAGAGCCTGCAATTGCACCTGCAGCTCCAATTTCCAATGCCTTCCTTACATGTTCAGGCGTGGAGATACCAAATCCTAAAACAGGATCGGCTCCGTTGAGTTCCTTAATCTTTTCAATTACTCTTACTGGTTTGCCGAAGGTGTTCTCAGTACCGGTAATGCCATAGCGTGATAATACATAGGTATAGCCCTTTGAATGTTTTGAGATGGTCTCAAGGATTTCATCAGAGGCATTAGGTGGTGCAATCAGAACAGTATCTACTCCAGCATCCTTTGCTGCCTGTTCAAAATCTCCCGAAGTGTGAATCATGTTGCTTGGAATATCAGGAATCAGTACAGCATCAATACCGGCTGCAGCTGCATCTGCAAAGAATTTTCTGATGCCGCGGGCAACCACTACATTTGCATATACCAGGATACTGATAGGAATTTCATCATCCACGTTGCGGAAATCCTTTACCACTTCAAAAAAATCATCGGTGGTGGCACCAGAGTTTAATGCTCTCTTGTCTGCATTCTGAATGATAGGACCATCGGCACAAGGATCGGAGAATGGAAATCCCAGTTCTAAGGCATCTGCGCCTCCCTTCAAAAGACTCTTTAAAATCTCAAGGGATGTTGCCTTGTCAGGATCACAAAGAGTTACAAATGGCATGAATGCGCCTTCATTTCGTTCCTTAAGCTTTGCAAATCTCTTTTCAAAACGGTTGTTCATATTTTCTCCTTATTTTGTAACTTTCAGTGGGGCAGTAGAGATTCCGCTTGAGGTTATACAGCCTTTCTGTTCCAGAATGTTTGATACGTTAAAGATATCCTTGTCGCCGCGACCTGAGATATTAACCACCAGAGTCTGTTCCTTATCAGGATTCTGTCTCATAAGTCTTAAGGCAAAGGCCAGCGCATGGGATGACTCTAGGGCAGGGATAATACCTTCCTTCTGTGAAAGCTCCACAAAGGCATCCAGGGCATCATCATCGGTGGCACCGACGTAGGTGACACGTCCGGATTCACTCAGGTAGGCGTGCTGAGGTCCTACGGAAGGGAAATCAAGACCTGCTGAGATGGAGTAGGACTCGTTAATCTGACCATCACGGGTCTGAAGATTCTTGGAATAGGCTCCGAAGAAGATACCGTCCTCACCTCGTGCCAGAGTTCCGCCATGTTTTGGAGTTTCGATACCCAGACCGTATGGCTCAACACCATACAGAGGAACATCGGTATCTAAAAAGTCGGTGAATACACCGATAGCATTGGATCCACCGCCTACACAGGCGATACAGGCATCAGGAAGTTTTCCTGTCTCCTCGATGATCTGTTTATGGATCTCCTCACCGATAATCTTCTGGAACTCACGAACAATGGTTGGAAATGGGTGTGGACCTGCTGCGGTACCAATCATGTAGTGGGTATTCTCAAAGTTTGCCGCATAGTCACGAAGAGCCTCGTTGCAGGCCTCCTTCAAGGTTGCGGCGCCTACTGATACAGGTACTACTTCAGCCCCCATAAGCTTCATGCGGAATACGTTTGGCTTCTGTCGCTCTGTATCTACTGCTCCCATATAGATACGGCACTTAAAGCCTAAAAGAGCACAGATAAGCGCAGTTGCCACACCGTGCTGGCCGGCACCGGTCTCAGCGATGATTCTGGTTTTGCCCATACGTTTTGCAAGAAGAGCCTGACCTAATACCTGATTTGTTTTATGAGCACCGCCGTGAAGCAGATCTTCACGCTTTAGGAAGATTTTTGTCTTGGTTCCTTTGGTCAGGTTTCTGCACAGAGTAAGAGGGGTAGGACGACCCGCGTATTTTTTCAGAAGATCGGATAATTCCTGTCGAAACTGTGGATCATCTCTGCATTCAACAAAGGTTTTCTCAAGTTCGTCCAGGGCAGGGATTAAAACCTCTGGAACATACTGTCCGCCGTATTTTCCAAAAAATGGATTTAAGATAGTCATTTATTACTCCGTATTTATTCTTTTTTTTATCTTTTAGTATCTGTTGATGGTGTTAAAGACTTCGTTAATCAGTTTGATATCCTTTATACCTTTAACTTTTTCCAGTTTAGAATTCAAATCCAGTCCCAAAAAGCCTTGTTTTAGGGCAAGCTCAACATTATCTGGTCCAATTCCTCCTGAAAGCAGGATTTTTTCACGATTTACGGTTTGTGGAATTGAGTTCCAGTCAAAGCTTGAACCGGAACCAGGGGAGGCTGAGTCCAGAATAAAGAGATCGCAGAGGCGGTCGTATTTTCTGATAAGTTCAAAGTCAGATGCGGATTTTACATTGATGGCTTTAATAATTCTGATCTGAGGCAGAGCTTCACGCAGTTTTTCTATAAGATCGGTACTTTCACTGCCGTGCAGCTGAATGTAGCTAAGACCAACCGCTTTTGCGATTCTGACCATGTTCTCTAATGACTCATCTACAAAGACTCCTGCAAACTTCAGCTCGTTCTTATAGTCCGCTGTGATTTCTCTGGCTTTGTCTTCGCTTACATAGCGAGGAGATTTTTCCGCAAAGATAAGACCGCCGATACTTACATTATTCTTTGCACAGCACTCAACCGACTCTCTGGTGGTAAGACCACAGACCTTGTTTAATCCGTACAGCATGGATTTAGCTTTGAACTCAACATCGCTGTCACCGGTCAGAGAAGAACCTATAAGGAAGTTTTTTATTGGTTTTAAGTCAATAAGATCTTTGTGCTCCTTAATTCCTGATTCAGAAACCACGATGGTATTCTCATCAAAGATAGCTGACAGCTCTTTCGCGTTGTTAAGGTCGATGGTCAGGGTTCTGAGATCACGGTTGTTGATGCCAACAATATCGATTCGGTGGTCTTTGCAGTATAAGGCATCATCTCTGCCGTCAACCTCGGTCAGAACATCCAGTCCCAGTTCTTTTGCATAGGTATAAAGCTCCTGGTATTTTTCCTTTGAGAGTACACTCAGCATTAAAAGAACGGCATCTGCACCTGCAATGTAGGCCTCATCAAGCTGCTTTCGGCAGATAATAAAGTCCTTGCACAGTACTGGAAGATGGGTCTTTGCCTTCACAAACTTCAGATATTCAATTGAACCTTTAAAAAAATGTTTTTCACACAGAACAGAGATTGCACATGCGTGTTTCTCATAACAGGTAATCAGCTTATCCAGATCAAAATCCCTGCAGAAATCTCCTAAGGTAGGGGAGGACTGCTTGCACTCAAGGATGAAGTTTCTTGAATTTCTGTTCAGACTGTTCTTAAAGGATACTTTAGGAAGAGTTCGGCTGCCCTGAGGATTTATCTCTTTTACATCCTCAACCTTGCGGTTGATGATGGTAGCCAGTACTGTACCCTCAATGCCTTCATAATTAAGTCCCGGGTAAGCTTTTGCCTCGCTGCTCAGTGGTTCTGTATGTAACATCTTTTATCCTTAATTATGAATTTGACATTCTGGTGATGGTTTCAAGCTTCTCAATGGCACGTCCTGAACGAATGGTGTCATAGGCCATCTCATAACCGTCTTTGAAGTTGTTTACCTTTTCAGCAAGATAAAGCATTGCTGATACATTGGCTGCAACCACGGCATTATGAGCATCGGTGCCTCTGCCCTCTAGTACTGCACGGGCTGAGCGCGCATTCTCCTCAGGTGAACCGCCTACAAGATCTTCCTGTCTGAAGTTCCCCCTGATTCCGAAATCTTCATTGGTCAGAATGTAGTTGGTAATGGAGCCGTCTTTTTTTAGCTCTGATACATGAGTCTTTCCGAAGATGGAAATCTCATCCATGCCGTTGCCGTTGATTACCATGGCTCTCTGAACTCCGGTTAGCTTCAGACTTCTTGCCAGGGTTTCCAGAAGGTTAACGTCGTAGCAGCCTAAAAGTTCGTAGTTGACACGGGCTGGGTTAGTCAGAGGTCCTAGAATATTGAAGATGGTTGAAGTACCTAAGGCCTTACGAACTGGTGCAGCGTACTTCATACCGGTGTGGTATTTCTGTGCAAAGAAGAATGCAAAGCCTTCCTCTTCAAGACATTTTCTGGTGATATCAGCTTCGGCTCGGATGTTATAGCCAAGCTCTGTTAAAACGTCTGACGCACCTGATTTTGATGAAACTGCTGTATTACCATGTTTTGCCACATGCAGACCCAGGGTGGCACAGACAAAGGCTGAAATGGTTGAAATATTGATGGTCTTTAAACGATCGCCGCCGGTACCTACGATTTCTCCGGTATCAATGCTGCGCTCACGCTCGAATGGAATGGCTGCATCAATCATTGCGGTTGCAGCTCCGCCGATTTCATCAGCAGTATAGCCGTTCATCTTGAGGGAGGTTAGAAGAGATCCGAATACAATCGGATCAATTTTACCAGCGAAGATATCCTTGAAGATTAAGTTGGTCTCGGTAAAGGACAGATCTTCTTTTGCATATAACTTTTCTAGTAATGAGTTCATAATCAGACTCCTAATGTGAATTTCAAACTGTATATACGAAAAAACCCGCAATTTTACTTGCGGGTTTTTCATCTGAATCTTTTCGTTAGTACAAACACAAAATCCCCGCTACGTTGCGAGGTGCCACCATGATGCCTTAAATGTAATCTGTACTGAATGTGTCATTTTTTATCTCTTTTGTTACTCTATGTTTTTATATTAAACAAATTTTTATAAATGTAAATGTGAATTTTATATTAACCATAAAAAAATTTGATTTGCACTAAAAGGTTGCATATATTCTCTCATTTGGTGCGTATAATTTGAAAAAATGGAGCCGTTATTTTTTGTCAAAGAATTACTTAGGCAAAGAATTATAATAGGTCAACAGTGCTTATAAAAGGAGTTTTCAGTATGAAACTGACTGTTCTCTGTGACAACAATACCTACATCGATCAGTATTACCTCGGTGAGCCAGCCCTATGTTTTTATATCGAGGATGAGAACAGAAAGATTCTTCTGGATGCAGGTTATTCTTCTGTATTTAAAAAGAATGCAGCTCTGGTCAAATACCCTCGGATAAATCCGAGGGCTTGCTAGTCAGCATAATATAGGTACAAGCGATACCAATTGGTAATCTCCCTACACTGCCAGCATCATCGGACAATTGACAATG
>Ga0256407_10013550_pt1 | contig 10889 bp, 8 predicted proteins | sample RumenRJG_04DNA_FD_193489 | JGI IMG/M metagenome (GOLD analysis project Ga0256407, IMG submission 193489) | Bovine rumen microbial communities from Lethbridge, Alberta, Canada - RJG_04 | ecosystem: Host-associated > Mammals > Digestive system > Stomach > Rumen | place: Canada: Alberta | collected... | reverse complement strand
CATAAATGTTAATTAATTAAATTGAAATTGATAAAGTTGGACTTTATGTTAATTGCCTGGACAACAGGGTCCAAAACGGCTGCAAAGTTAACTATTATTGTTCGCCTACGTGCATACGCGCATATAATGGACTCCTTTTTTAATTTATTTTAACTTCTTGTGAGGCGTAACTGTTCTGCTGATAGCTTCGCGTTGAGGGTCAATGATCCTTCGACGGGGATTATTACCGTTTTGCTGAATAGTTACTGCAAGTAAGTGGCTTTCCTAACTTGCTTCATAATAATGGTTCAATTTCTGGTGAGTTTTATTATTTGAACCTAAGGTAAAGTTAATATAACCTATTAGGATTTTTTTCTATATATTTGTATCTTTGCACCTATAAAATCAAAGAATTAATACTTGAATATGGAATAATATAAAACTATCAGCTTTACAGAAGTTGTGCTGGCCGAGAAATATGTAACAAAAGGATAGCAGAGCAATTAGACAAAGCCCTGATGACTATTCCTAAAAGGGTGGCAAATACTACATGGCTGAATTCGAGAAAATGGCGTTACAAATAGGAAAAGTGTATATAATCGTTATCAACGATTTGTGTGCTCTTAATAACTGAAGGTGTACTAATAGAATTAAATAAATGATAACAAAGCAAGCATTAGGAAGTCTGCTCTTCGGAATGGCAGACATATTACGCGATAAGGTGGAAGATTATAAGTCTTACATCCTATCCCTTCTCTTTTATAAACGTCTCTCCGATAATTACCAGTGGGAGATAGAAAATGGTAAAGAAAAGTTTGTTAATGACTATTGTCGAGAGCCATCTGTCAGGGAAATGGATGTCATTTCAAAAAAGATGCACGACTTTATCATTCCTGAAGGTTGTTTTTGGGATGATGTGAGAAAGGCACCTATTGACAAAAAGAATGAAACGCTTGATAAGGCTGTAGCTGCCATTGCGGACCAAAATGTAGATAAGAATGGCAAATATATCTTGAAGGGCATCATTAATACGGTCAGATGGAACGAACCTGCGCCCGACGGCTCTGGTGGAAAGAAACTTGACCCCGAAGTGCTTTCCAATCTTATCAATTATTTGGGTGCTGTTGACCTAAGCAACAAGAACGTGACAGTAGATGTTCTGGGCGATGCTTATGAATATCTCATTAAACGGTTCGCTGATGAGAATAAGGGTGGAACAATGGCAGGCCAATTCTATACGCCACAAGAGGTGGTGGATATTATTGTCCGTTATTTGAAACCGCAAGAAGGAGAGACTGTTTATGATCCTACTTGTGGCTCAGGTGGTTTCTTGCTTAATGCGGCAAAATATGTCCAGTCTAATTCTTATCAGAAAAAGAGCATACGATTATTTGGGCAGGAATTAGTTTGGAACACATGGGCTATCTGTAACATCAACATGATACTTCATGGCTTGGATGCTCGTATAGAACAAGGCGATACTATTCGTGACCCTAAATTCAAGGAAGAAGACAATCCCTTGGAACTCCGCACCTTTGACAAAGTGATGGCTAACTTCCCTTTTTCTCTGGAAAACTGGGCCCAGAACGGTGAACCAAAGAAAGACAAGAAAGGAAAGGCTGTCAACAAAAAAGACGGTACACCGCAACTGGAATACAAAAAAGGGTTTACAGATCCTTACAATCGTCTTATCTATGGTATTCCACCATATAGCAATGGCGATTTTGCCTTCTTGCAGCATATCATCGCGTCACTGGATGATAAGGGAAAGGCTGGTGTAGTTTGTCCGCAAGGAGTATTATTCCGTGGCCAGCCGGAAAAAACGGAAGAAGAAGACGGGCAGAATCGTAAGGCCGATGTGGAGTATCTCATCCGTCGCGGCTTTTTGCAAGGCATTGATTTCAAAGAACATGTCAACATCATCGATGCCATTGTCGTCTTGCCTGGCAATCTGTTCTACGGTACGACTATTCCCGGAGCAATCATCTTCTTTGACAAAAACAAGCCTGCAGATAGAAAGAATAAGGTGTTGATGGTCTATGCTGCCAAGAAGGGCTGGTATCGCGAAGATGCTAACATGAGCGTATTGGAACCACAGGACGTGCTCCGCATTTCTACGATGTTGGAGAGTTGGGGTGATATTGACAAGGCGAAGATATGGATAAACAACCGCAAGTTTCAATTGAACCATCAAATTGACACAGACCTCGAATATGCCATTTCTGAAATAGAGAAGGATGCTTCCGAGGATATTGCCATCAAAACCGATAAACTGAACAAAGCAAAACAGGCCGTCCAAGACAAGAAAGAAAAAGGCAAGACGCCAACCAAAGGCGAACTTAAGACATTGGAGACCACTCAGAACGCCTTGGACAAACTGTTGGCAGACAAGGCATCCAAGATTACTGCAGCCCAAGACAAGGCATCCAAGCAACGTCAGGCGATTGCTGATGTAGAGACAGAACTCCTGCAGATGTTTGCAGACTCGGAGTTGCGAAAGCGCTACTTTGCTATTGTTGATATTGACGATATCGAAGAAAACGAGTTCAATCTCAATATCCCCCGTTATGTGGATACCTTCGAGCCAGAAGAACAGATTGATTTGAAAACGGCCATAATGGATTTTCAAAAGGCAATCAGTGCAGAGAATAAAGTGGAAAAAGAATTAAATGAGTTATTAAACAAATTACTGTAGCCTCTATGAAGAAAGATTTTATTGACTCCGCTATAGTAAGGCAAAATGTACTGAATAATAGTTTTGCTGTTGCTGCTATACAAAAAGAAATCGGTCTTACTGGTATTCTTTTTGAAAATGAATACAAGTTCTTGTTTAAGCAAATAACTGATTTTTTTGAAGTTACCGACAGAACTATTCGAGAGTGTATTGCCCGAAATGAAAAAGAACTTACCAAAAACGGCTACGAGGTCTTAAAGGGTAAACGTCTGGTAGACTTTAAGTTAGTTGCTACAAAAGTTCCTGGTTGTGAAGTTGATTTCACAACCAAAACTACTGTTCTTGGTATATTTAATTTCCGTGCTTTTTTAAACATTGCAATGTTGCTTGTAGATAGTGAAAAAGCCCGTAGTCTTCGTAGTGCTATTTTAGATATTGCCATTGATACCATTAATCGACGTACTGGAGGAGGTACAAAGTATATAAATCAACGTGATGAAGACTTTATTACAAACATGCTCCGTGGAGAGGATTATCGCAGGGAATTTACCGATGCCCTACGTGATTGTGTCAATATGGGGAATATTAAGTATATGATTTATACTGATAAAGTCTACAATAGTATCTTCAAAGAAGATGCAACTGAATATCGAAAGATATTGAAACTTGAAAAGAATGAAAAGGTTCGAGATACTATGTATAGCGAAGTCTTGGACATTATTGCCAGTTATGAAGCAGGATTCGCAGAAGAATTGCGAGTAAGTGCAGAAATGAAAGGACGCCCCCTTACGTCTTTCGAAGCTGATGAACTATTCTGTCGATTTGAGAAACAACGCTTATGGGAGCCATTGCGAGAAAAGGCACGTACAAAAATGGCCAGTCGTGATTTGTGTTTCCGCGATGCACTTCATAAGAATCTTGAAGAATACATCAGTGCTGTGCCAGAGTCTGACTTCGAGCGATTCCTTGGAGAAAAAAGCATGGAGTTGGAACAGCGGTTGGAAGAGTATCGTGATGCACTAAAACGCTTAAAGGAAAGAGACTGACGGATGAAGACCATATATATCACAAAAGAGCAAGCCATTGACACCCACAGGAAAACAATTCTGTATAGTGGTGGTGGGGACTGTAATATAATCAATGAGGGCTACCTGTGTAGTGCTCTTGAACATATTCAGAACGACGATTATTACCCCACATTTGAAGACAAGTTGGTGCATTTGGTATGGTCCATCAACCGCAACCACTCATTTTCTGACGGGAATAAACGCCTTTCCATCACTTTAGGTGTTCAGTTCCTGTCTATGAATGGCTATCTCTTTTGTATTAGTCGCTTCCTGCAAGAGATGGAAAACGTCAGTTATCACCTTGCAGCCGGTCTTATCGATAAAGATTTGCTAAGAGACATCATCCACTCCATCATAGAGGGTGAACTCGATTTCGATATAGAACTTAAGTCACGCATCCTCTGTGCTATTGATAATGGTATGTGTGGATTCGATGAACAAAATGAGGAAGGAGGGGAATGATGGAAGGCGAAGTAAATAACAAATTTAGCAATCTCCCTATTGGATGGGAAGTAAAGAAGCTCAAAGATGTCGCAATAAACTGTGGTGATTATGGCGCTAATGCTCCTGCTTTACCATATAAGACAGGAGATGTAAGATACATCCGTATTACAGATATTGATGATTATGGTCATTTAATTTCTGAAGACAAAGCTAGCCTTGACGAGACAATAGCACAGAATTATTTGTTAAAAGATAACGATATCCTTTTCGCAAGAACAGGCGATACCGTGGGAAAATCGTTACTTTACAAAAGTTATATGGGCAGAGCTGCATATGCGGGGTATTTGATTAGATTTACATTAGATGAAAAGCAGATTCTTCCAGAATATTTTGACGCAATTGCAAAATCAGATATATTTGAGGCTTTCAAAATCTCAATGAAAAGAATCGGAGCTAAGCCCAATATAAATTCTCGGGAATATGGAATCTTCAGATTTCCTATGCCTCTGAATTTGGATGAACAGAAAGGAATTGCCAAACTTTTTACAAAAGTTGATGAAGCAATAGCATCTGTCCAGAACAGCATTGCTGCTGCAGAACGACTAAAAAAGAGCCTCATGCAAAATCTTCTCACTGGTAAGATGAAGCCAGATGGTACTTTCAGAACACCCGAAGATTTCTATATTGACGAGAAGTTTGGTAAAGTACCTGTTGGGTGGGAAATAAAGAGAATCAAAGATTTGGGAGAAATACTAACTGGCAAAACCCCTCCGACTGATGAACCAGAAGTGTTTTCAGACAAAGAAAATGGTTTCATGTTCGTAACTCCTGGAGATTTAGACGTAGCGAAATATATAGAGGAAACTGAAAGATATGTTTCAGAGAAAGGTATAAGATATAGTTATGTCCTTCCCAAGGGTACTGTTTGTGAAGTCTGCATTGGCTCCACGATAGGTAAAATTGGCATTACGACTGCAACATGTTGCTCAAATCAACAAATAACATCTGTCATCGTGAACAATGAGCATGATGCAGAATACTTGTATTATGCTATGTTGTCAAGAAGAGAGCATTTCAAAAGTGTTGCAGGCATCAATGCTACACCACAAATCAACAAAAGTGGATATTCCAAATACAGAGTGCTATGTCCCAAAGATAAATTGGAACAAATAGCAATCGCAAAAGGGATAAGTTCTGTAGATAAAAGCATAAATGAAGAAGACAAAAAAATTAAATCCTTAAAGCGATTAAAGATGTCCTTGATGCAGAATTTACTGACAGGAAAAGTAATAATGAGAAATAAATAAAATATGTTAATTATGAAAGATAATATTCTGTTTAAAAGTATCGGAAATCGAAAGTTTGTCATTGAACTAAGATTTAACCATAAAGCGACTCTTTCAGATAAGAAAGGGGCGATTATTGAGAATATCAAATCTCTAAATTTCTTTTCTCCATTACATTGGGAAATGGGGGTTGCGAATGTAAACTTATGGGAAGGAACAAAAAAAGAAGATACTAGAAATCTTATTATAATTGAATTAAATCGATTGTGCTTTATCAGTAGTAAGATAGATTCTGTTGATTCATACTATAATTATTTTTGTAAGATCTATGAATGTGTCGAAAAAGAATTAGGAGGTTTAGACATTCAACGTATTGGCTGTAGAATTCAGGGAACATATAAAGCAAAATCCACAGATTTTAATTCTATTTTTAGTGAAATGCAGAAAGGATTCCCAAGCCAGTTCTACCTTCAAGATTTTCCTGCAACCGACTTACTTTTTCAGTTAAATTATAAAAATGGAATGTATAACATTGGCCCCGTAAAAGAGAAAAAAGATGCTTTTGTCGAAAGTAATTTCCCTGAGCCATATCGTATACATCATGTTGGTTTCGCAATAGACACTGATAATTATTTAACGAATGAAACATGCCCGATTAACGATAAGAAATTGATAAAAGACACTTACGTATTGTCACTATCTGTTGAAAAAAAACTGTTTGACAATTTAAGTACTTTGTAATATGGGAGGAAAGAAGAAAAAATATAGAATAGAGACACCTCCTAAGATAACCTCTCAGGAGGAATATGATTTGAAAAAAAGTTTTTCTAAACTTAACCAATATCGTAGTTCTAACAATTATCAAACTGTTACGGATAATGAACGAGAAAATCGTCCTTTGCCCAACAACAGTAATTTATCCCATGAACAAATCTATGGAGCACTAACGAATGCTGTTGGTGATACATATTTTAGACTGGAAGAGAAAATAAGTGCTCTTTCAGACAAAAATGAAACAGCTCATGGAGATCTCAGAAAAGAATTAGAAAGCAAGATTTATAAATTGAAAGTTGATATTGAAAAACGAATTGACGAAATAAAAAGTGATAAAAAATGGCTAATTGGTCTTGTTGTTACTATTGTTTTGGCAATAGTGGGATATTTCATTTTCCCATATCAAAAAGCAAATAAAAATCGAGAAGAAATTATTGAAATTCGAGCAATTATTGATGAAAATGTCAAGCCTTCCATTAATAGGAATTCTCAAGCAATTGAGAAGAACTCAGAAGAGATAAATAACAACACAAAAAATATTCATCAATTACAAAATCAACAATCAAAAAGACATTCTACTCAATAGCGGATACTTCATAATATTAATTCATTAAATTATGAGCAAACTACACGAACAAAAGCCTGTTGAGGCAAAGGTGACGGAATGGCTGTCGAAGATGGGCTGGACACCGAAGACGGCTGAGAATTTGAAGCCTTATAACCGCTTGCAGATGAATGCGGTGATAGTGCCTATTCTGGTGGAAAAGGTGATGGCACTTAACGGCATCAATGAGAAGGCGGCTGTGGCTGCGGTGGATTTGCTGCTCAACAATCTTCGGAATCCAAGTCCGATAGAAGGAAACGAGAATTTCCTGAATCAGTTGGTAGATGGTGTGACAATGACCGTAGACAAAGAAGACAAGACCATTCGCTTTATAAACTTTGAAGATATTTGGCAGAACAGTTTTATCGTTACCAATCAATATACCGTTCAACAGGTTCGTGTAGATATTTCTTTGTTGGTGAACGGCATCCCTCTGGTGCCCATAGAGGCGAAACAATGTGCCAGACGGGGAACAAACTGGCTTGAAGGAGTTCGGCAGTTCGATACATACGACAGACGGAGCGACAAACTCTTTATGGCACATCTGTTTGGTGTAGCCTGCAATGGCCGTCTGTGCAAATATGGTATCCCTGGAGCATCAGCCTCATACTTCAATGAATGGAAAGACTCTGTAATAGCTAATAAATATCCCAATCCGATTCTTGACCCAGAGAATGATTTGTGCCGAACATATAAGGACGAAGAAGACGGATTGATGCATTTCGATGTAGAGCGTCTGCCGAATGGGAATCTGCTGGAGCAGATGAAGTTTGGTATCATAGGATTGTTGCAACCAGAGCGAGTGTTAGATATCTTGCAGCACTTCATTGTGTTTGAACGTGATAACGGGAAAATCATCAAGAAAGTGGCACGCTATCAGCAGTTAAGGGCTGCTAATAAAATTGTGGAGCGTGTGACCCATACAGACAAAAAGCAAGGAGTCATCTGGCATACGCAGGGCTCAGGAAAGTCGCTCACCATGCTCTATACTGCCTATACACTTCGGAAAGCTGAAGAGCTGGACGACCCGACTATTTTCATAGTGGTTGACCGTAAGGACTTGAAAGACCAGATGGGCGATACGTTCTTGGTTTGCGTTTTCCCCAACGCCCGTCAAGTGATGAGCGTAGGTGACTTGAAGTCTATTATCAAGGATAAGCCTGCTGGTGTCTTTATCACCACCATTCAGAAATTCAACGAACTGGGGAGTATTGTTGATGACAGGGGTAACGTGATAGTGCTGATAGACGAAGCACACCGCACGGAATATGGCGACTACCAGATGGAACTACAGGCAGTCTTGCCTAATGCCAAGCGGTTTGCTTTCACTGGAACGCCTATACCTAAAACGCATCGTGAGTTTGGCATCAAGGACGAGAACGGCAAGATAGAATACTATTTGGATAAGTACAGTGTTATTGACGCCATCAACGACGGTGCCACGAAGCCCATCAAATATACGCTTGGCCCTTCACAATGGTTTCTTGATAAGGAGAACTTGAAGAAAGGCTACGAGGAAATTACGGCTGACTTGGAAGAAGATCAAAAGAGACAAGTTGAGCAGAAAGTACAGCCATGGAAAACACTGATGAAGAAGCATGAACGCATATCGGTATTGGCTGCAGATATTGCTAAAGATTTTAAGGAACGTTTGGAACCCCAAGGATTCAAGGCACAAGTGGTAGCCATCGACAAGGAGGCCTGTGTGCTATACTATAATGAACTGCTGAAATACTTCGACAAGTCAGAGTTACAGATTATCTTCTCCACAGGCCAGTATGAGACAGGAGAGCGATATGATATGTTCTCACCGTTTTACCTGACAGATAAAGAGCGTAAGCAGTTGATTGAGAAATTCAAGAAGCGCATCACACCAGAGGAGCAATCAAAGGGTAATAATCTGAAAATATTCATCGTTTGCAATATGCTGTTGACAGGCTTTGATGCGCCTATTGAACAGACGATGTATTTAGACAGCCCGCTGCGTGACCACAATCTGCTGCAAGCGGTGGCAAGGACCAACCGACCGTACGATTATGGAGAAGGTGAAATGAAACTTACCAAGGAATTTGGCCGGATAGTCGATTATGTAGGTGTGTTCCAGAATTATAAGGAAGCATTGAACTATGACCCTCAGGACATTGGTGAGTTTGAGGATGTGGATTCATTGCTGAAGGAATTCCCCAAAGTGCTTGATACCGCCTTTAAGCATTTTGAGGAAATCACGCTGGAAGACAGTTATGATTGCCAGATTGCTATTATCCGAAAACTCAGCGAGATTGACCACGGGCAGTTTGAAAACGAATTCCATCGGGTTGTTCAGTTATGGGAAGCCATTAGTCCGAACCCAGGGCTTCGTCCTTATCGCACAAAGTACCAATGGCTGGTGACCATCTATGAACTCTATATGGAGGAATTCCGCCGTATAGACTTCGATGCCGAATTCTATGCTGCTCAGACAAGGAAGTTGCTGGAAGAAAGTACCATGCTGCTTGATTTCAGAGGTCACATGCCGGAAATAGCCATTGATGCAGACTATTTGACCAAATTGCAGGAAACGAAACTCTCGCCCAGTGACAAAGCGGAGAAGATTATTCGTGATATTGAAACGATGATCCGAACGAATCAGAATAGTAGTGCTATCTACATTGAATTCCAAGAGCGGTTAGATGCCCTGATTCGACAGAAGAATGCAAATGCAACTGAGATTGAAGGGCTACTGAGAAAGTTGAGCGAACTTTACACGGAGGTGGACGAGGCTATTGAGATGCCAAGGAAAATGGGATTTGACAACAAAGGTACCTTCGAAATATATCAAACAATCAAGAACCATATAGATAACTTCAGCGAAGAATTAGTAAGGGATTTTGCCGAGAAACTGACGGAGAGAATCCAGTCAAAGATTTATATTGGATGGCAAGAAGTGACACCAGAATATAACCGTATGAAATTTGAGATTGAGCTATTAGCTGCAAACGATAAATACGAGTCGCTGAATCTGAATATTGATGGTGAACTTGGTGAAAAGTTGATGAACTCTATCTTAGATAACTTTAGTTTGAACTAATGACACTACCTGCTAATTATATCGTAGAACATCGCAACGTGAAGCATGCCCGTCTTCGAGTTAACGAAGACGGCTCTGTGCATTTGTTTGTTCCTAACAGCTTTACCGACAAAGAAGTTTCTAAAGTGTTAGAGATGAAAGCCGAGTGGATTGCTTCTAAGCAGCGTTTCTTTCAGCAGAAAGACAAAATCCTGCTAAGGCGAAACGAACTTCTCTTGTTTGGTAATCGTTATACATATTATTATTATTCACAATACCAAAACAAAGTGGTGGTCAATGACGAAAGTAAAACGATACAGGCAAGAAGAAATCTACTTGACATTCCAACCCAAGAGAAATGGCTGAAATACGTAGCAAGTATATATATACGTCCAAGGGTACATGAATTATCTGAAAAGTTGTTGCTCCCATTCAACAGGCTGTTTATACGTAGTCAGAAAAAGAAATGGGGCAATTGTTCTGCAGACAAAAACATATCTATCAATTGGCGTATCATCAAGGCGCCAGAGTTCGTGATAGATTATGTGATTATTCATGAACTCTGTCACACGCTGATCATGAAGCATACGGTGAAGTTTGAAACTATGCTCAATTCCTATTGTCCTGAATACAAGCAAGCACAAGCGTGGTTAGATAAATATGGTAATAGTTTGTAATGTTTCAGAAAAAAACGTTATGCCATCAGTAATGAAATTTAGCTCATAATTCAATTATTGGGACATGCAGCTTTGCCATAAATATGAGAGAGAATCTCCGTAAAGCAATCCTCTGCGAAGCAATCGTTTCTTTTTGAGCAAGCTTATTGAATTTTGGGTAAGTGTGTTTTGCAATCATGGCTCTGAGTGCGGTGAAGATGCGTGGAATAGGTTTAACGTTAAAAGTTATAAAAATAGTCGAAACACCGCGAGCAAATATTGTCCACGATAATATAAATACTTAATTTTGCATCGTATTAAAAATATTAAGCAACTATGATTATCAAAAACGTACACGC
>Ga0256407_10013549_pt1 | contig 10889 bp, 8 predicted proteins | sample RumenRJG_04DNA_FD_193489 | JGI IMG/M metagenome (GOLD analysis project Ga0256407, IMG submission 193489) | Bovine rumen microbial communities from Lethbridge, Alberta, Canada - RJG_04 | ecosystem: Host-associated > Mammals > Digestive system > Stomach > Rumen | place: Canada: Alberta | collected... | reverse complement strand
TTTTTATTTTTGCAAGGGTTAAGTTTCAACGAATTAATGAGCTCTTTAAAGTTTATTTCCGATTTTACCAACACGGAATCAATGATGAATTTTTACAAAGAAGTCGGTACGATACCTGATTTTGATTTAGTTAAAATTTTTAGATATATCTTGTTTTTCGGAGAATTTTTAATATCTTGTTTATTGGTATATGCAGGATTGTTTTTTACTCAAAAACAAAAAAAGTTATATCCTCTTATTTTATCTGCTCTAATTTCTTTATTATTTCTCGTATTTATTTCAGAACCTTATTATCATTTTGTTTTCTTCCCATATATTTTATTCATATTTTTCATTTTTAATTACAAGACTATTATCAACGAGGAAAAACTATATATTTTAATATTTGCTCTTTTCGGACTTTTAATAAGAGTTTGGGCAGATTTAAGAATGAATTTTTACGGAATATATACTCTTCCGTTTGTATATTTGGTATTTTCAACATTAATTTGTTATTTTTATAGGGAACACAAATTCTTTTCCAAAATTAAGATTGAATATTTTATTGCTATTTTCCTTTTCTTGCATATGTCTTATTACTTTTTATCCGATGTAAAAGCAAGGACAATAAACAATTTTCCTATAAAAACCGAATACGGAACGATTTATCTTTCTAAAGAAAGTCAAAAAGATACAAAAAGTCTTATTGAATATATTCAAAACAATACTACTGAAAACGATAAAATACTTGTTTTACCTGAAGGACAAATGATTAATTTTCTGTGCGGCAGAAAATCCGATTTAAACTTACACATGCTGGACAGGTTGTATTACGAAGCTTTAGGAGAAGAAAAATCACTTAATCTTTTAAAAGATACTGATTCTGATTATATTGTTCTTGTAAAAGGATATGGACTGGGTGACTTTGGGAAACCTTATTTATATTCGGAAGAAAATTCGGTTACAAAACATTTAAACGACAGTTATCAAACTGTTGAAAAATTCGGAAATGAAAATAATTTCATTGAAATAAAAAAGAAAAAGCATATTTGAGGAAAGAATAATGGTTAATAATTTTTTTGAAGAAACAGTTGAATCACAAACTATATTTCAAGGAGCGGTATTTGATATTCACAAAGACAAGGCAAAAATTTCAACGGGGGAAATAAAAAACAGAGAGGTAATAATTCACCCCGGCGGAGTAACAATTGCCGCTGAACATGACGGGAAAATACTATTGGTTCGGCAGTTCAGATACGGTGCAGGAACGGTTTTATATGAACTTCCCGCAGGAAAACTCGATAAAAAGAATGAAGATGTTTTATCTGCCGCAAAAAGAGAACTTGAAGAAGAAACGGGATATACCGCTAAAAAATGGACTTCTTTAGGGTATATTTATACAACTCCCGCTATTTGTACCGAAAAATTATATTTATTCTTTGCACAAGACTTGGTAGCAGGAAAGCCTCACCCTGATGACGGCGAATTAATCGAATACTGCGAAATTGAGAAAGAAAAAGTTTTTGAAATGATAAAAACAGGCGAAATATCAGACGGAAAGACTTTATCCGCTCTTATGAGGGCATATAAATTATGATAAAAATGCTTGTTTGCGACATTGACGGAACTATTTTTGACGGTGAATTTTCTCAAAATCTTATAGACTGCGTAAATAGAGTGAGAAAAGACGGAATAAAGTTTGTAATTGCAACAGGCAGAACATTTTTTTCCGCAAATCAACTTTTAAAGCCTTTAAATATAGATACTCCCATTATTTGTTATCAGGGAGCAACTATCCACGAACCTTCAGGAAAAATCATTTTAGATAAAGGATTGGAACGAGGCATTGCTCTTGATATAGTTGATTATTTGAAAACTTTTGATATATTTCCTAATTTGTACATTGACGATAATTTGTATTCCGAAAAAGAAACAATCTATGTAAAAAAATACTCTGATGCACAAAAAATACCGTACAGAATTGTTGAGGATATATCAAAACTTGATTTTAAAACAATGAATAAAATCCTTGCAATAGATAATGATAAGGAAAAAATAAAAAAAATTAGCGAAAATTTAAAAGAAAAGTACAAAGGTCTTATTTACTGTGCTATGTCAACGCCGATTTTTTGTGAAATTTGCGACAAATCGGTTTCAAAGGGAAATGCCGTTAAATTTTTGGCAGACAAATGGAATATAAAAAAAGAAGAAATTATGTCATGCGGTGACCAAAATAACGATATAGAACTTTTAACTTCTGCAGGGATAGGCGTTGCAATGGGAAACGCCTCTGAAACTTTAAAACAATATGCGGATTATATTACCGATACGGTTCAAAATGACGGTGTCGTTAAGGCTGTTGAAAAATTTATTTACGGAGAGAAAAATGAATAATTTTAGAATAGGTCAGGGAACAGATATTCATATTCTTGTAGAAAACAGAGATTTTATACTCGGCGGAGTAAAAATTCCTTATGAAAAAGGGTTTAAAGCACATTCCGACGGTGATGTATTAATTCACGCAATTATTGATGCTCTTTTCGGCGCATTGGCACTTGGAGATATAGGTTCTCATTTTCCTGATACTTCTCCTGAATACAAAAATATCGACAGTTCCGTTTTGCTCAAAAAAGCAATAGAAATTGTTCGTGAAAGGCATTTTGAAATAGTCAATCTTGACTCGACAATTCATACTGAAAAGCCGAAATTAAGACCTTATATTGATTTGATAAGAGAAAATCTTTCAAAAATTTTAAATATTGATATTGATAAGATTTCCGTAAAAGCAAAAACAGCAGAAGGAACAGATGCGGTAGGACAAAAAATTGCCGTAAAAGCAGAATGTGTTGTTCTTTTGAACAACACTTCCGACTAAAATCAAAGGTTTTAATTTATTCTCCGGGGTTTAATTCGTAACTGCTTCCGGGTTTAAATTTGTTTTTGTAAGTTTCAACTGACGGTTGAAGAACTTCAGGTAAAACATTCGGATAATCGCCGCCCTTTACAAGCCTTCTTAAAATACCCATATAAATAGTTTCAAAATGTTTGCTTTGAATGTATTCCCCTATTGCTTCAGGTTTAATAGCGTTATCTTCAACTGCAAGAACTTCTATTTTAACAGGAGTTGTTTCTGCATAAGTTGCTGCGATTGCAGCTATATATCTTTTATAATTTTGAGAAATTAAAGGAGTCATAACAGTCATAACCGTATTGTATTTTTCTCTGTTTTTAGGGCTGAAATGACCTTCAGTTGCATAGTGCATACTGTCAGGGGCTTTACCTATTACAAAATCAAAGTCTTTTAATGATTCAAGATACAATTGTTTTGCCCAATTTTCTCCCGCACCTTCAAATAATTTTCCGAAATACTGTTGTTCTATAAGGTTATAATTTTCAGAACGTGAAAACACGTTGAAAATAGCACCTTGAATACCGGGGTTATTATCAATATTTACGTCAAGGTTTGCAATAGATGAATTTTCAGCGGCTTTCAAAATTCTTTTTATTGTAGTTTTGCTAACACCGGAATATGCAAGAACAAATAATCCGGCATCATCAAACATACTGTATCTTCCGCCTACATCATCGTGAATGTATAATTCTTTTATGTAATTGTTATCTAAACCGTTTTTATCTCCGATTTTGCCTCTAAGATTTTTTTCGGTTGCTTTTGCATCAGTACATATTGCAAAGTGAGATTGTGCTTTTGCTTCAGCCATATCTGCGGAATTTTTCTGCAGACTGTAATAATTTTTGAGAGCTTTTTCAAATCTTAAAAAAGCATCTTTTGTTTCAAAAGTAGTCCCCGATTTTGATACTACAAGGAAATTCAAGTCTTGGACTTTGTAACCCGTTTCTTTTAAGAAATTGTAGTAACTGATAGGATCTATATCAGAATAGAAATATACGGGTCTTTTACGGTCATAACCCGTCATATTGAGTAAAAATTCGGCAGTATGTTTTGAACCGCCGATGCCAAGAACAACAAGAGGTCTTTCAACTTTTGTCTTTCTCATAGCAAGTTCTTCAGCTTGTTGATATATTTCATCAAGGTGGCTTTTGCCGTTATCACCAACTGCTAACTGTTGTTTCGGTAAATCAACCCATTTAAGAAATTGTCCGTCCTTTTTGTATCGATTATTCATTTCATTGACTGCTTCTTTTGCCTTTTCAGAGAAATGATTTACTACTTGAGAATAATTTTTATATCTTGTCTTATTTTTTAGAGGAAGTTGAAATTCGTATTTGTAATTGTTTGCAGGAATTAAAACCCCGTCTGTATCTGCAGAAATTGTTTTTTCATATTTAACTTGAACCTGTGCAGGCTCATATTTTACCTCTTTTATTTTTGCAGGCTGAACATTTGCCGCAATTAAAGTTGCTGTCATAACTTCCAAAAACATAAACTTTCTCCTTTTTTGCAAATATTATCATGCAAAAAAACCAAATTCAAATAATTCAATTCAAAAATATTTTATGTATAACCGTTCCTAATGACCGTTATGTTTTTATGTTATTATTTTTTGTATGAATACCAATCAAAATGAAGAAATTGATATTTTTCTTGAAGAATGCACCGAAACATTAACGGATTTTGATGCTTTGTTAGTCGAATACGAAAAAAATAAAGACAAAGAAATCATAACAAAACTGAAAAGAATGGCCCACTCTATCAAAGGCTCGTCAGGAATTTTAGGATTATCGGAGATTCAATCAACCGCTCACAAAATTGAAGATTTAATTTTAGAATTACCTGAGTCCCCAAAAAATATAAACAATAAAATCAGCGAAATTCTTAATTTAACAAAAGAGATAAGCGAATTAATAGAAAACTCAAAACAAAATAATTCTAAAACTTCGGAAGAAATTTTTAATGAAATAATCAAGAATATTACTTTATTAAAAACAGACTTATCTGTCAGTCAAAAAATTAATTTTTTAATTAATGATTTAAAAAGAGAAGATTTATCTCAAGACGGTCAAGAAAGTTTAAACTTAATATCAAAAATATTTAATGTTTTTGAAAACTCAAAGAAAATAAAAGATTCTTCTATTATTAATATTCTTTCAGGGGCTGTCAAAACCATAAAAAAAATAATAATTAATAATGAAAATACGGGCGAATTACTTTTAATAAATCAAAAACTTGCTCTTGCATATCAAATGATAGACGGTTATTTAGAAAAAAAAGAACCTGAAAAAATTGATAAAATTGATTTAAAAAGAATACCTTCAGGAAGAAGAAAAGTTGAAATAAATGTCCTTAATAATCTTGAACAGGGCACTTTCAGAACTCTCAGAGTAGAAACTTCAAAAATAGATATTCTTTATTCAAAAATACAAAACATAGAAAATAAACTGTTTTGTATAAACAAAGATTTAATAACCTTTACTAACGCCTTTAAACAATTGGCTGAAAAAATATTTGATTTAGAAGTCGTCCTTAACTCATTATCTAAAATTGATACCAAAGAGAATAAAAATCCTGAATTATCAAAAATGCAAAAATGCACGGGTGAAATTCAAAATATAATGAGAATGTTTGAAAACATTGAATTTGAAAGTTATGAAGATGAGCACAACATATTAAATGAGATTGCCGAAATAAAAAAATCAATAAAAGATATAAGAATTTTACCAATAGGTGTTATTTTACACATGTTTCCGAGAATGGTCAGAGATATTGCTCAAAATCTTTCAAAAGAAGTTGATATTGAGATAACAGGGGGTCAAATAAATGTTGATAAATCTGTTATCGAAGAAATTAAAATTCCAATTATTCATTTATTAAGAAATGCCGTTGACCACGGAATAGAACTTCCCGAAGAAAGAGAAAAACTTAATAAACCGAGAGCGGGAAAAATAACAATTTCGGTAAACCAATCCGAAGGCAGAGTTTTAATTTCCGTAAAAGATGACGGAAGAGGAATTGATATAAAGAAAATCAAAGCAAAAGCGATAAAAGAAAAAATAATTGATAAATCACACGTTAATAAACTATCACAACATGACTTTTTAAATATGATTTTCCGCCCGGGCTTTTCCACGGAAGACAAAGTAACAGAACTTTCGGGAAGAGGAATGGGACTTGATATTGTAAACAACAAAGTTACTTCTTTAAACGGTAAAATTCAAATTATAACCGAAAAAGGTTTTGGAACGGAAATAATTCTTGATTTACCGATTGAAAGCAACATTATTGCTGTAAATAAAGAAATTAATAAAAAGCCTGTTAAACTCAAAAAAGATAAAACAATTATCGTTGTTGATGATTCAAGAGCAACAAGAATGCACTTTTCCAAAATACTGGAAGATTACGGCTTTAATTGTTTAACTTTTGAATTTGCCGAAGATGCACTTAAAAAATTAAAAAATACTGACTGTGATTTAATAATAAGTGACATTGAAATGCCTAAAATGAACGGTTACGATTTTATTGCAAAAATCAGGAAAGACAAAAAATTAAAAGATGTTCCCGTTATAGTAATTTCTATGCTTACAGAAGAAAAAGTTAAAGATAAATTTAAAAAGACAAAAATTTCCTCATTTATTAATAAATCTGATTTCAATAAAGAAAAATTAATAAACATTATAAACAAATTAATTTAGTAAGAATTATAATACAAGGTTTGTTATTTAGGTTTATTCATTTTATAATAAAAAAAGATTGGTTAAATTATGCTTTTTAATTCAATAAATTATATATTTGTTTTTCTTCCGATTGTTTTTATCGGATATTTTTTGTTGAACAAATATAATTTATACAAATGTTCAAAAATCTTTCTTTTACTTGCTTCTTTATACTTTTACGGAACATATAAATGGAGTTATGTATATATAATTATTTGTTCAATAGTATTTAATTATTTGATTACAATTTTGTTTAATAAAGATATAAAAGATAACTTAAGAAAATTTATTCTTGGGTTTGGTATCTTAGGAAATATTCTGATTTTGTTTTTTTTCAAATATTTCAACTTTGTTTCGGAATTTTTTGCTAATACTCCGTGGCATCATCTTTGTGCTTTTCACGTAATAATGCCTTTGGGAATAAGCTTTTTTACTTTGCAGCAAATATCCTATCTTGTAGATTGCTACAATAAAAAAATAGCTCAAAATAATCTGATTGATTATTCTTTATTTATTTGTTTTTTCCCCCAATTAATAGCAGGCCCGATTGTCAGACATTCTGAAATGATTCCTCAATTCAACAACCTTAAAAACAAAAAAATTAATCAAGACAATATATTTATAGGTATATTTATTCTAACAATCGGTCTTTTGAAAAAGACTGTTTTTGCAGACGGTTTTACTTATTTTATTGATTATAATATTGAACACGAAGTATTTACGGATTTTTATATTTCCTGGTTTTTGGGAATTTGCAAAATGATGCAATTATATTTCGATTTTTCGGGATATTGCGATATGGCAATCGGCTCTGCATTCTTGTTTAATATAAGCCTTCCTTGGAACTTTAATTCTCCTTTCAGAGTACAAAGTATAACCGATTATTGGAAACGGTGGAATATGACACTTATAAGGTTCCTTCACGAATATGTTTATAAACCGTTGGGCGGAAACAAGATTAATGAATTCAGAACAAACATAAATATTATAATAATGTTATTAACAATGGGTATATGGAGCGGAATATATATAAATAATATCCTGTACGGACTAATAAACGGTGTTTTGATTTGTATTAACAGATTTTGGGAAAAATTAAACATAAAAATGAACAAAATATTAGCAACCGTTTTAACTTTTATATCACTTGTTATACCTGTTCAATTCATTATTATCAAAGATTTTTCAGCCTCTATAGCATTAATTAAATCAATGTTTGGAGCCGCTTCAACTTTTAAAGCCATTCACATACACGGAGTAAATTTCATATTTTCACCATTACCTCCATTTAGTGTAAGATTAAATATTATTCTTTTTATTTCAAGTTTGTGTGTAATATTTTTCTTCAAAAATTCAAGTCAACTTGCAAAAATGTACGTAAAGGCTAATAATATATTCTATACATATATTTTGGCAATTGTTTTTGTTTTTGCTGCACTATCAATTACAAAAAGTTCTGATTTTATATATTTTATTTTTTAATCAATAGAGGTAAATATGGATAAAAAAGGTATAAATCAAAAAGAAAGAAAAGTAGTTTTTATATCTCTTTTTTTATTCTCTTTATTACTTATTGCCCTTTTTAATTACTTCATTGACCCTTATTACATTTTTAGAGATAAAACCTTCTTTGGCATAAATAATGTGAAATTACATAAATACACAAATAAAAGAACCGTCTTGTATTCTAATATAAAAATAAACAAATACGGAAAAGACACTGCTTTTACGGGAAATTGTTTACTTTCAAATTACGGCTTTTCAAAAGGGCATATTGCATTTTTTACTCTCCCTCAAGGGAAAATATATGAAATTGTTGATGTTATTAACAATTTAACAATTATTGCACCAAACATCAAAACAATTTATTGGGGTTTGTTCTTTGATGACGTTTTTAATGATTTCGATGATGAAGTAACTGATACTTTACCTGAATTAGACAATAAAAACATAACTCTAAACGATATTATAAATCTTTTTCTTTCTTGGAATACAACAAAATATAGTATTGAAACTTTAATAACTTCAATCAAAAATAAAGGAAAAGATATTATATATATATATCCCTACAAGCAAATTGCAATCAAAGATTATCACAGGGATTTTTCACTAAAAGAAGTGGAAAAAATTAAAACCGTAATTGAAAAAGCAAAAGAAAACGGTGTTGAAATCATTTGTTATTATTCCCCCATTCATGTTTCAAAAAAAGTTCACATGTACACGCAGGGAATATGGGATGAGAATATGAAATTTAAAGAACTTTTATCAGAAATCACTCCTTTTTTGGATTATTCGATTTTTAATGAATATAATACAAAACCACTTGATAAAAATAGTAAATATTTTATAGATAACATTCACCCAACAGATGTTTTCAATAACATGATAGTTAACGACATATTAGCTGAAAACCATAAAATCGGAGTATTAGTTAATAAAAATAATGTTAGATATTATAATAACAAAGAAACAAATGATTTGAAAAATTATATAAAAACACATCAAGATTATACTAACGAAATTAAAAAAATTACAAAATCTGATGCTAATGCAAAAATACTTATAGACAGTAAAGAAAATTTTTAAAAAAATAAGAATAAAATTTTTTCAAATATGTTAAAATTAAAATTGAAAAAATAAAAAGAATTAAAAATATGAAATATATAAAGAATATAGGATTTATTATTTTTACTGCTTTAATAATTATTATTGTAGGTCTTTTAAATTTTTTAATCGATCCTTACTTTGTTTTTAAAAATGATTATGATTTAGAGTTAACTAACATTCCTCGTGATCATTACCATATTTTATTAAAAGCATATAAAAATTTTACAGCAGATACTGTTTTTCTGGGTTCTTCAAGTACCCATTCTTTATTTTTCAGAAGGCAGTACTACAGATACTATTTTAATTTAGTTCGTAAAGATTTTTTTTCATATGAACAACAATATCATCTTTTAAAAGATTACCTTCATTTTCATCCTGAAACAAAAAGAGCCTACATTTTTATAACATATCCTTCTTTCTACGAAGACTGCTCAGAACCCGTTTCACAGTTTGATGGTGACGAACTTAATTTCAAAGATTATATGTTTTTACTTTTTTCTGCCGAAACAACCAAAAGAAGTCTTAAGTGTATTAAAGAAGGAAAACTAAATCAATATCGAGATTTTATATTTTTTAATATAAGAAATAATATTAAAAGAATCGTAAACCAAAATTTTAAAAAGAATACCCCTTCATTTCAACAAAAAGAAGAAAAAGAAGTAGAACAAACAAAATATAATAATCAAAAGTATGAATTTTATTTTTTCCCAAATGTAGTTATAGCGCCCCCAAGGAATTTTGAAGAAAGTAAAAATAAAAATAATATAAAAAAGAATTTTGAATATTTAATAAAAATGTCAGAACTATTGAAAGAAAAAAATATAGATACACATTTTGTTTTTCATCCGTATCACGCTACATATTTATCATTGTTAGTTGCAAATCCTACATTAAAAAAATTGGTTGATGATTTAAAAAGAACATGTGTTCAAATATCAGATAATGATGTCTATGATTTTTCCGTCATAAATAAATATACGACATCTGATTATGACAATAGTTATTTATATACTGATTATATACATCCTAATTATGTTCTTGGTATGAAAGTATTTAAAGTATTACACGATAACATATCAGAAGACGGATTGTATTTAAAATTAAATAAAAAGAATGTAGAAAAACAAATAGCAAACAGTAACAAAAAACTTGAAGATTATCGACAAAAGAATAAATCTTTAATAGATGCTCGTTTAAACTTTTATAAAAATTATCCTAATACTGACATTTTAAAACAAGAAATGAAAAATTTTGACGGTGCACCAAAATATGTTACGCAAGAATTAGAATTGTATTCTGAAAAGGAAGAAAAAATATATTCGCTACTCCTAAAAGGAGAGAAAATAAAACTTGGTACTTGGGAAAATAAGTTTTAAAAATAATTGCATTATCAAATTCTCTTCACGTTTTGCTGTTCGCAAAACTTTCATTCCCTATTTCGCCGTTACTTCGGACTGGGTTCGCTACCGCTCACACGGCGTCCTACGCAAAATCCGCTCTTGGATTATTCGGATTTCGCATTTCTTGAACTCCACTTTAAAGGCTTCGCCTTTATCGTTCCGCCGAAGTGCTCATACTACGGGTTTGCATCTCTTCTCTCGGTAAGACTTGCCCAAAATATAAAAATCATATCAATTAAATATTTCACAGGTTACCTAAAAGAAAAAAGGGAA
>Ga0256407_10013548_pt1 | contig 10889 bp, 7 predicted proteins | sample RumenRJG_04DNA_FD_193489 | JGI IMG/M metagenome (GOLD analysis project Ga0256407, IMG submission 193489) | Bovine rumen microbial communities from Lethbridge, Alberta, Canada - RJG_04 | ecosystem: Host-associated > Mammals > Digestive system > Stomach > Rumen | place: Canada: Alberta | collected... | reverse complement strand
TAATCAATATTAATGTTATTTTATTAGTATTATTAAATTTTGAATTTTTAGATATATGAGAATCACTCAATTATCCATTTTCATTTTTGGTTTATTAAAAATATTTTATTGAATTATTTATGAAATAAAAAATCCAGTTGATGTTTCCCTTTTTCTAATTTAATTAAATCATTTAAGCTTTATTTAAATTTTTTTATTTTTAAATCATATACTATTTTCTTCAAAAATTTTTAAATTCTTTTTCATCTTTTTTACGTTAAAAAAAATAAAATAAATATTTTTTATTAAATTCTAAACAATAATAAATTAATAATTATTAATATTATAAATAAAAATTTATTATAATAAAAATCAATATTCTTTATTTCCTTATTTTTGTAATTATTTTTCATAAATATTCTACAATAGGATAAATAATTTTTCTTTATATTTATCATTAATTTAATTTCTATATTAACAAAATACAAAATAAATATAAATTGAATTGAATAATATTATATTTATTTTTCATCACATTGAATTAATTTTATAATTCCAGAATTAAAAAGATATTCATTTGAATTACATTTTTTTAATTCTTTTTGTAGTTCAATTGTGTTATCATTAATATTATTATTAATTACATTATTTTTAATTTTTATAATAGCAGGAGAAGATTTCCTTATATTATACCAATTATTTTTAACTTTTTTTTTCTTTTTATGTTTGAAACTTAATATATTTTTATGAAGGGTATAATATAAACTATGTAAATAATTAAAATATGTTTTTTGATTAATTTTTCCAATTAACAAATTAAACATTTCTTCTTTTTTATCATCATGACAATGATAATGATTATTATTTTTTCCATTATCATTATTATCAATATCATATTCATTATTTCTTTCACTTTTATCACTATCACTTGATTCTTTTTCAAAATGTAATCCATGTTTTGCTAAAACTATTTTTTTTCTATTTTGAAATTTATGAAAATGACGATTACATTTAATAAAAAATGGTTCTATATCTAAATCATGTATATTATTAATAAAAGAAACTCTTGTTTTTTTTGCATTTTGAATTTGTTTGGTTTTTAAATTTATTGTAATACTTTCAAAAGATTTTTTTAAGTAATCTTTTGTTGTTTGAGAATTTATTCTTATTTTTTGATTTAGATAATTTTTTGCTTCTTTTGCATTTATTTTTAAAAGTTTTGTTCTTATTGTATTTATTTGTTTATATTCATAACTTTTTCTATTTATTGGGAATATTTCATGTTTTTTTTCAAATAAATGAAGTTCACAAATTTCCATTTTATTAATTATTTTTTTGAGATATTTTTTTATAAAATATTTGATAATAATTTTTTTATTTTCTTTTTAATGTGGTATCTATTTATAATATAAATGAATTTTAATTTATAATATTTGTTTATGATAAATCTTTTTAATAATATTTTCATATTTCAATAATGAAAATACAAATATAAATAAAAAAAATTGATTTATTATATTTTTATAATTAAACGAATTATAATATAATTAATTATTTATCTACAAAAAAAATAAAATTTTTCATCTTTTAGTAAGAGGAAAAAAAATGAAGAAAGAAACAAAAAATTCAACACCAAATAAAAATTCATCAAGAAGAAATTCTCAAAATCAAAACCAACAATCAATAGAAATAATAAGAATAAATTGTATAGATAATATCCCATCTTCAATAGAACATATTTTTACATTATCATCACTTAATATATTAGGATTATGTAGAAGTGATAATTCAATTGAAATATGGACAATTGATTCTTGGATTCAATTAATTAAAATTCCAGGTTCTCAAAAAATAAATACAAGAAGAATTTATCTTCTTCAAGATAATAATAAAAATAAAAATTTAAATAATAATAATAATATATTTAATAAAATAAGATTATTTACATCTGGTTTAAATGGTTATTTTATAGAATGGAATTTTGAAACATTATTACCTAAGTTTATATATAAAAATCAAAGTGGTATATGGGATATTTCAATAAAGAAAAAAATTTGTTTATTTGCTTCTGATGATGGTGTTGTAAGAGGAATAAAAATAAAAAAGAATTCAGAATCTTATTTAATTAAACAATTTGAAAAATCAGATTCAAGAATTTTATGTATAATATATGAAAATTCAAATAATAATATATTTTATACAGGACATTCAAATGGAAATATTTGTAAATGGAATTATGATAATGGTTCAATATTATTAACATTAACAAATCCAAAAATAAATAAAAAAGATAATTCAATTTGGAGTATAAATTCAATAGATTCTCAATTTTTATTATGTGGTGATTCAATAGGAAAATTATTAATATATGATATAAAATTAGGTATTTTAATAAAAGAATTTAATGAACATAAAGCACCAATTTTATCAATAATATCAAATAAATCAATTCAAAATCCAATTGCATATTTTACTGGAGCAGACTCATTACTTTGTTCAATTAAATATGATAGAAAAAATAATATTTGGATATTAACTTCTTCATTCAGAGGACAAAGTCATGATATTAATTCATTATCAATGATTAATAATGATACTTTAATTAGTGGAGGTGTCACAACTGATATTTGTATATATCATTTAAGTAAAGGGGGGAATTTCTATATGAAATATAATGAAAAAATTAATACTAATGTTAAAAGACATATTAGTCCTTTTGAACATAAATGTTTTTATTATATTAGTGATATTAATGAATTTAATATGTTTTATATTTTACATTTGAAAGAAAATTATTGTGATTTGTGGAATATTAATTTAAATAATGGAGTTAATACTTTTGTAGCTAAGTTGTTTAAAAGTAAAAATAGTGATTTTAATTTAATTTGTGGGAATATTAGTAAAAATGGAGAAATTATTGGAATTTCATATGAGGATGAAACTGTTTTGTTTAATTATTCATATGAAAAAAATGAAATTAAGAGATTAGGGAAAATTAAAATACAATCTAATTATATTTTCTTTAATAAAGATAATACAAAAGTTATTCTTCTTAGTCAAAAAAAATCTAAAATATATATTATTACAATATCAAATAAAGAAATTGAAAAAGAAATATCATTAAATGAAAAAGAAATTTTTTTAACTTCAGATTATAATTATTCAAATAATAATTTATGCTTTTCAACAATAAGTAAAAAATTATATATTACTAATTTAAATAATAAAAATAATCAAATTGACTCATTACCACATCCAGATACATATATTACTAAAATTAAATTTATTGAAAGTAATAATAAAATAATTACAGTTGATGAAAATAATTTAATTTATATTATTGATAATCAAACTAAAAAATTTACTAAATGGACTAATCAAAGAATCGAAAAAAATGATTATCCAGAAAATTATTTAAAATGGTATAATAAAGTATTTGGAATATGTCCTTATGATAAAGATAAATTTTTTTTATTTACTGATTATAATTATATAAATATTGATTTAACAAAAGAAATTCCTAAAGAAAGTATAATTGAAAAAAATAAAATGGATAAATATGTTAAAAGTGATTGGGATAAAATAATTAAAGAATATCATGAAAAAATTTATAGTAAAGAATATAAAGGAATTGAAGAAAAAAAGAAAATAGAAGATAATAATAATATTAATGAAAATAAACAAAAAATAAATTTCCAAAATGATAATTTTAAAATCACATCAAGATTTAATTCAATTATGTTAATGCAGATGTTAAATGATAAAATAATAGTAATTGAAAATGATTGGAATAAAATTATTAAATCATTTATTGAAGGTGTAATTGTTCCTAAATATGCACATTAATAAATTTTAACTTAATAAAAAAAATGATATAAAAATAATTTATTTAAATATTTCCTTATAAATAAATTTAAAAAAATAATAAAAACAAAAAAAAAAAAATAATAATAAAAAAATTAAAAATCCTCATTTTATTATTTATAATAATTAAATGTGAAGAAATAATAGATACTTCAGAATCAATAAACACAACAACATATGAATGTCAAAATTTGAATGAAACAATAGATTTGGAAATAGGAAAAGAAATAATTTTATGTATTCATATCCCAGAATTAGAACAAAAAATACCATTTAAAATAAAAGTAGATGAATATAGTTTATTAACAATAAATCAAGGATATTCTCTTGCAAATAAAATAACAAATAAAGAATTTATTCATTTTATTGCTCAAATTGGAAATATTACTTCATTATATCCATCAGTAAAAAAAATTTTATTTTATTTCATTTTTAGTTATATTTATACAAAAATGAAGAAATTATTGTTCCTATATTTAATATTGTTATTAAAATTAATAAAGGGAATATTACAGAAGTTTTTTGGGATCATCAATGTTATGGATGTAAAGATGATTATTGCTTTACAAATAAAATTAATTATACTAATTCTAATGATAGTAATTTAATTGAAACTTATAAAAATTGTAAAGGTAATTTTGAAGAAAATACTGATGATAATACTAATGATCCTAAATTTTATATTACTTGGTTTGGGACTGATAAACATAAAAGACAAATGAAAAGTTCTAATTTAGCTATATCGAAATTTAAGCAATATTCTGTTGAAGATTTGTATAAATCTGTTAAAGAAAGTATTCAAAAAATTAGTTATGTTCAAATTATTAAACAGAGGATAAAAAATTTTTTTAGGTGAATCATTTAGGAAATTTTATATAATTTATATTTTTGATATTGAAAATTAGTAGATTTTAAAACAATTATTTAAATTTTGATTTTTATTTTTTTTTATTTAATAATAATAAAAAAATTAAAATTAACATTTATTATTAATTAATTATTCTGTAAAATATTTTAAAATTCCATAAATTATATATTTATAATAAAAGATTTTTTTTTTTTTTTACCAAATTGAATAAAAATTGATTAATTAGCAATAAACAAGCATAATAATAGAAAAAAAATTGAATTTTAAAAAATTATATAAAAAAATCTATATATCAACATAAAAAAAATCCAAAATCAATGCATAACACTTTATTTATATTAATATCATTAAATCAATTAAAATGAAGAAATAAAAACAATAAGAAAAACTAAAACAAAATCATAAAAATATAATAAAAAAAGAAAATTAAAATAAACCTAATCTAATGCGATAAGAAAAAAATTTCACAAAAACTAGTTTTTAATATTAAAAAAAATTATTATTTAAAATCTTGCATCATAAAAAAATAAATTAATACAAATGCACAATTCTCAAAAAGAATATGAATTATATTCAGGTCTAATTCTCAAATCAACTTTCGACGAAATAAACAATTCAATGATTTCAACAATAAATGATGAAAATTCCATAAAAGAATTTTCTTTATTAAATTATGATAATTCATTAGATAATGAAAATATTAAATTTGAAGAACACCAAACACAAAAATTAGAAAATATAAAAAAAGAAAATAAAAATTTAAAAAAAAATTTTAACCTAGAAGAAAAATATATAAAAAATTTACTAAATAAAACACAATTAACAGTAAGTCAAATAGAAGAATTAATTCCAAAATTAAAAGGAAGATTTTTTAATTTAATGAATGGTAAAAATTCAAATTATATAATGAGTGAATTAATACAAAATGCATCAAAAAAGCAAAAATTAATAATTTTAAGTGAAATTTATAATCAAATTGATATTTTAGCAATTAATGAATATGGTTCTCATCCATTACAAGCTTTAATTGAAAAAGCTTCTTCAAAAGATGAAATAATTATGATTATTAATGCAGTTTCTTCAAAGAATAAATTAATAAAAATCGCTAAAAATTCAAATGGGACTTATGTTGTTCAAAAAATAATTTCTTATTTTAATGAAAATTACAGAAATAAAATTAATAAAATTATTATTAAACATTTTACCGAATTATGCTATAATATGTATGGGGTTTGTGTTATTAAAAAATTTATTAATACTTGTGAAAATGAGCAAATTTTATTATCTTTGCTTTCCTTATTTATGAAAAATATTATAAATATATCAGAAAATCAATTTGGAAATTATGCTATTCAAATATTTATTGAAAAAATATCAAAAAAAGAAAAATTATTTTCTTTGTTTGAACAATATATTATATTTAATTTTATAAGATTAAGTATAAATAGATTTGGTAGTAGAGTTATTGAGTGTTTTATTGAGAAATTAAATAGAAGAAAAAAAATACAATTATTCAATTGTTTATTAGAAACTGGTTATCTTAATCAAATTATAATTAATAAATATGGTAAATATGTTATTTATAAATTATTTAATGGATATGAAGATTTATATGATATTAATATAAGAAATATAATTTCTAATATGAATATAGATATAAATAGTATTAATAATAATTATCTTTTTTAAAGGTGGTGTACCTTAAAAATTTTTTTTAGTAAAGATTGTTTTTCCTATTATATAAATTAGGATATTATATATATTAACATGTTCAATATATTATTATATAATATAAAGATAAAAAAATAATTTAATGATTATCATTTTGAAATATGAAAAATATATTTTAAAGAATTTAAATTAAATAGTTATATAAAAATGTTATTGAATTTATATTATAAAATAAAATAAAAATCTTTTAATTCCATATATAATAAATTTAATAAAACTTTAATAATCTTAAATAAAAAATTATAAAATGGGGAAAAACACTTTTGCAGGAATAAGTACATTATTTGCAACTCTCCTTGCTCATATAGTAAGTTAAAAAATTTAAAAAAAAAAAAAAATAAAAAAATATTTTCAAAAATAATAGGTAGCAGGTTCAATGTATTCATGGCCAAATATAAACGGAGTCCTAACATCTTATTTAAAAAATCATGATTCACCAAATATGAAATTAGTAGATGGATTATTTTTAATGCCATTAATAAGTATGTCAACATCAATAATGGGAACAATTGGTCCAGTATTAGAACAAAAATTTAAAATTAAATTTGTAACAATTTTAGGAATGTGTAGTCAAATGTTAGGTTTATATATAATATCACATACTACAAAAATTATAAATATTTATATTGGAATTTGTCTTTTTGGAACTTGTTCTGGATTGAGTTTAATGCCTTTATTAAAAAATTTATGGGCTTATTATCCAAGTAAAAAAGGTTTATTAACTGGAGTTTGCTTTTTTGGTTTTGGATTAAGTCCTTTAATTTATAATTCTTTATCAACTAATATTATTAATCCTAAATTTGAAAAAGCTGATCCAGTAACTGGTCTTTTTAAAAAAGAAATTGCTGAAAATGTAAAAGATTATTTAAATATATTAAATTTATTTGTTGATATTTGTGCTATTTTAGTTATTATTACAGTTTATGAATATAAAGAAAATGAAAATGAAAAAAAAAATGTTCCTCTTACAGAAAGTGAAAATAAAAATAATGAAGATGATGATGATGATGTAAAAAATCCAATTCAACAAGTTTATTCTTCAATTCAAGTTTATCAATTAATAATAATGAATATATGTACATTTGTCTTTTGTTATACTGTTGCAAATACAAATAGAACTTTTGGTCAATTACATCAAATTGATGAGAGTTTATTAGGAAACTTAGCAAATATTTATGCAATTGTAAGTGGATGTTCAAGATTAATTTGGGGTATTTTATTCGATAAATTTGGTTTTAAAAAATTATATATTTTATTACTTTTAGTTGAAATTATTGATTCAGCGACTATTTATTTTTCTGTATCAAATCCTTATTTATATTGTTTCCAAGTTTGTTTAGGAGCTTTTATTTTAGCTGGAAATGTTTCATTAATTATTCCTATTTATCCTAAAGTTTTTGGATTGAAGTATTCTACTGTTATTTATGGAATTGCTACTTTCTTTTTAAGTTTTGGAAGTATGATTAGTCCTACTTTAACTAAAATACTTGTTAAAGAAAAAGAAGATTATAAATATTTATTCTGGGCTAGTACTTGCTTTTCTGTTGTTAGTTTAATTAGTTGTTTGAGTTTTAAAGAGGAGAAATTTAGATATAGGAAAGAAAAAATTGATAAAGAACAAGAATTGATTGAAAAGTAATTTATATTTTATAATATCTTTTTATTTTTTAATTTTTTGTTTGTTTTTAGATTTAAAAAGTTATAATTTAAGAATTCTAAATTAATTTTTAAGAAATTTAGATTTATTTTTTTTTTATTTTTTTTATTTATTTTAAATAATTTTAAATTTAATGGGAGAACAAAATTGTAAATGTAGTTGTAGTCACAATTCTCAAAATGAAGTAGATATAATAAGTAATAATTACTATGAAGATTATGATATAGAACCAAAAGATAATAATAAAAATAAAATAATAATAGATTTAAATGAAAGAATTTCAGCATTAAAAGTTCAAAGTTCAAATTTTTCAGTAATAAAAGAAAGTGGAGTAGAAAGTATAAGAACAAATTCAATAAAAATAAATACAAAAGAAAATGGAGCAATTAAAACAGAAGAAGAATTAAAATTAAAATCAGGAATAAATAAAAATATAAATAATACAAGTAACAATCAAAATAATAATTCAAATAATAATACAAACAATAACACAAATAATAATAATATAAATAATAATAATGAAAAAATTTTTCTTCCATCAGGAGTTTCAAATATAATATCAGAAAAAAAATTTATGTCTTTAAAAGATGATGATTTAGTTTTTTCAGGATATTTAAAAAAAATGTTAAATAATACAGATAAAAAATCAATTTCTTTCTCAGATAGATTTTGTGTAATAACGAAAAAAATTTTTGCATATTATCATTCAAAAGAATCTTTTATTGGTTTAGATAGACCATTATTTTCAATTGATAATAATTTAATTGTTAGAATTGAAGAAGCTAATTTATTAGATGGGTCTTTTTATTTTTGTATTGTTTTTAGATTAGATCAAGGTAATTTTAAAATTGCAAAAAATACAAATTGTTTTACTACTATTAATAAAGATAATCAAAGGGAAAGTATGTTAGGATTTAAAGCTCCTGATAAAAAAACTATGTTTAATTGGGTTTCTATTTTAAATTTTTTAATTAATTTTTAAAAGATATTTTTTTTATATATTTTATTATATTTTTAAATAATTTTGGAAATATATTTGATTTAAAGAAATTTATAAATGTATTTTTTAAAAATATTTAAAAAAACAAATTAAAAAATTTATTTAAATTAAAGAAAAAAGTAAATAAAATTATGGGTGGAAAACCAACAAAAAATACTGAAAATGAAAAAATAGAAAATCCAAAAGAAACCAAAGAAAAAAAAAAATCAAATTCAAATTTATCATCAATAAACTTCAACAACAACTTATTTATAAGCGAAGTAAAAAAAGATCCATACGAAGACTATATAAGAATAAAATTAATAGGCGAAGGTGCCTTTGCAAAAGTATTAAAAGTAAAGCATAGAATAACAGGAGCAATAAGAGCAATGAAAGTATTAAATAAAAATATAGAATATAACAAAGAAGAAGAAATCGAAATAATAAATGAAATAAATATTTTAAGAACAATGGATCATCCAAACATATTAAAAATATTTGAATTTTACATAAGTAAACATTCATATTTTATAATAACAGAATTTTGTTCTGGAGGTGAATTATTCCATGAAATAATTGATAAAGGACCTTTTGATGAAAGACAAAGTTCTTATATTATGTATCAAATTTTTTCAGCAGTAAATTATTGTCATAATATGAATATTATACATAGAGATTTAAAACCAGAAAATATTTTAATTGTTAAAAGAGAAAAAAATTTATTAAGAATTAAAATATGTGATTTTGGTACTTCTAAAATACATGATGGAACTATACAAAAAAAAATTGTTGGTTCTTCTTATTATATTGCTCCTGAAATTTTAGATAAAAAATATAATGAAAAATGTGATTTATGGTCTTGTGGAGTTATTTTATATATTTTATTAAGTGGGAGACCACCTTTTGAAGGAGAAAAAAATGAGGAAATTTTAGAAAAAGTTAAAAATGGTAAATTTGATTTAAAACAAAGTCCATTTAATTTAATATCAAAAGAAGCAAAAGATTTAATTAAAAATTTATTAATTATGGATTATAATAAAAGAATATCAGCAAATGAAGCATTAAATGATAATTGGTTTAAAATAAATAAAAGTAAAGAATTATTTAATGAAATAAAAGATGTGCAAATGATAGAAAAATTTATAATAAATTTAAAAGAATATAAAAGTGAGTCAATTATACAAGAAACTGCTTTAGCATATTTAGTTCATAATTTCCCTCAAATTGATGAGGTGATTAATGTTTGTAAATTATTTAATCAAATTGATAAAAATGGAGATGGTAAAATTTCAAAAGAAGAATTATTTAATGGTTTAAATAAAAAAATTAAAAGTAATACTTTAAAAAATGATATTGATATTATTTTTAATAATATTGATAGTGATAATAATGGTTATATTGAATATGAAGAATTTATTAGAGCTGCAATTGATAAAGAAATGTTTTTAAATGAGAATATTTTAAAATTTGCTTTTAGGTATTTTGATAAAGATAATAGTGGAGAAATTTCTTATCAGGAAATTGAAGAAGTTTTTAAATCTAGTGTTCAAGATGGGAATATTAAAGAAAGTTTAAGTAAAATTATTTCTGAAGTTGATACTAATGGTGATGGGATTATTTCTTTTGAGGAATTTGTAAATATTATGAATAAGCTATTGAAAAATAAAAATACTCGTGAGTGATAATATAATTCGATAAATTTTATTATATTTTAATTTTTATATTTTTTATATAGTTTTTATTTATGTTTTTTTTTTGAATATTTTTTATATAAAAAAATTAATGTTTTTTAATCTTTTATTTTTAATATA
>Ga0256407_10013547_pt1 | contig 10890 bp, 9 predicted proteins | sample RumenRJG_04DNA_FD_193489 | JGI IMG/M metagenome (GOLD analysis project Ga0256407, IMG submission 193489) | Bovine rumen microbial communities from Lethbridge, Alberta, Canada - RJG_04 | ecosystem: Host-associated > Mammals > Digestive system > Stomach > Rumen | place: Canada: Alberta | collected... | reverse complement strand
TCATCCGATTCCTGGAAGATGATGGTGAAATCCTGACCTTCCTCGACTCCGTCTATAAACTGGCAGACAACCATGTGCGCCGTTACATCCAGCGTGGGTTCACCTCGCTCATGTTCTGCTTCGGTTGTACGGGTGGTCAGCATCGCTCCGTCTATTCTGCCCAACATCTGGCAGAGCATATCCATGAGAAATTTGGCATAGAGGTACGTATCTGCCATCGTGAACAGGGTATCAACCAAATACTGGAAGCAAAATGAGACAGGCAATGATACTGGCTGCTGGCCTTGGCACACGACTGAAACCGCTGACAGACACTATGCCCAAAGCGCTGGTGCCAGTTGGGGGAAAACCTCTGTTGGAATGGAACATTCGTAAGTTGCAGGCTCAGGGCTATGACAGGTTTGTAGTCAATATCCATCACTTTGCACAGCAAATCGTAGATTATGTCAAAGAGCAGGACTACGCGCCACTGGTTCGTTTCAGCGACGAAACCAGTGAACTGCTGGAAACGGGTGGGGGACTGAAGAAGGCACAAGACCTCTTTGTGGAAGAGACACCCATTCTCATCCATAACGTGGATATTCTGGATAATGTGAACTACGACTGGTTCGCCCGTCAGCATCAGCCCGATGAGGATGCGGTGTTGCTGGTGAGCCAGCGCAAGACCAAGCGCTACCTGCTGTTCGACAATGCCATGCACCTTATGGGGTGGAAAAACATCGAGACGGGCGAAATCAAGTCGCCCTATGAGTATGTGCGTCGCACAGGTCTCTCGCAGCATGGCGAACCCCTGAATATGTTCGCTTTCTCAGGCATCCATAGCTTCTCGCCCCGTCTGTTCCCGCTGATGGACCGGTTCCCCGACCGTTTCAGCATCATCGACTTCTACCTCTCCGTCTGTCATCGTTCCCACATCGTAGGATTGGTCAAGCCCGATCTCCACGTATTGGATGTAGGCAAGCTCGACTCATTGGAACAAGCTGAAATGTTTTTACGAACCCCCTAAGTTAGGGGGCAGGGGGTCTGAACAGGCGCAGAAATCCCCCTGTGATTATTAATATATAATAATGTGTCTGATAAACGCTTGTTCAGACCCCCATCCCCCTAACTTAGGGGGCCTGTATTATGCAACAGAAGATTATCATCTTGGATTTCGGTTCGCAGACCACTCAGCTTATAGGCCGTCGTGTGCGCGAACTCGACACCTTCTGCGAGATTCTTCCGTACAACAAATTTCCCAAGGACGACCCCTCTGTCATTGGTGTCATCCTCAGCGGATCGCCCTACAGCGTTCACGACCCTGAGGCTTTCAAGGTTGACTTGAGCCAGTTTGTGGGACGCCTGCCTGTGTTGGGCATTTGCTACGGAGCCCAGTTTATCTCGAATACCCTTGGCGGTAAGGTGGAAAAGGCTGACTCTCGTGAGTACGGACGTGCCCATCTGGAGACCATCAACCTAGACAATCCTCTTTTCAAGGGATTTGAAAAAGGTTCGCAGGTGTGGATGTCGCATGGTGACACCATCACGGCTATTCCCAGTGATTTTGAGGTTATTGGCAGCACGAAGGATGTCAAGAATGCCGCCTTCGCTTCCACCAAGCAGCCTGTATGGGCTGTGCAGTTCCATCCTGAAGTGTATCACACCTCACAAGGTACCCAATTGCTGAAGAACTTCGTGGTTGACATCTGTGGCTCACGTCAGGACTGGAGCGCCGCTTCGTTTGTCGATACGACGGTGAAGGAATTGAAGGAGCAGTTAGGCAACGATCGTGTCATCTTGGGACTTTCCGGTGGTGTCGATTCCAGTGTCGCTGCCGTATTGCTGAACAAGGCTATTGGTCAGCGCCTGACCTGTATTTTTGTTGACCACGGAATGCTGCGCAAGAACGAGTTCCAGCAGGTGATGGACGACTACAAGGTATTGGGCCTCAATGTGATAGGTGTGGATGCCTCTGCCAAGTTCTTTGGCGATCTGGCAGGTGTTACCGATCCGGAACAGAAACGTAAGATCATTGGACGCGACTTCGTAGAGGTGTTCAATGCTGAGGCTCGTAAGATTACCGATGCCAAATGGCTGGCACAGGGCACTATCTATCCTGACCGTATTGAGTCGTTGAACATTACGGGTAAGGTTATCAAGAGCCACCACAACGTAGGTGGACTGCCTGAGGAGATGCACCTGCAGCTTTGCGAGCCTTTGAAGTGGCTGTTCAAGGACGAGGTGCGCCGTGTAGGTCGCCAGATGGGTATGCCTGAACATCTCATCACCCGTCATCCCTTCCCGGGTCCAGGGCTTGCAGTGCGTATTCTGGGCGATATCACTCCTGAGAGGGTACGCATCCTGCAAGAGGCCGACGATATCTACATCCGCGGACTCCGCGAATATGTAGATACCGATGGCGAGATATTATATAATAAGGTATGGCAGGCTGGAGCTATCCTCTTAAGCACCGTTCGCTCAGTAGGTGTCATGGGCGATGAGCGTACCTATGAGCATCCCGTGGCTCTGCGTGCTGTCACCTCTACCGATGCCATGACGGCAGACTGGGCACATCTGCCCTACGATTTCCTGGCAAAGGTGTCTAATGAGATTATTAATAAGGTACGTGGTGTGAACCGCGTATGCTATGACATCTCGTCAAAGCCACCAGCAACCATTGAGTGGGAATGATAACAATAAAGCCTCGCCAATTGGCGGGGCTTATTTCATGACAGGAAGTCATCGTCTTATTTGATTTCTGACAGGGTTCTCTGGAACTGGTCCATCAGCCATTGCTTCTGCTCGGGAATGGTCATGTGCGAATTGTCGAGCAACAGGGCATCTTCAGCCTGACGCAAGGGAGAGACCTCACGATGGGAGTCGATGTAGTCGCGCTCCTGCACGTTCTTCAAAATGTCGTCGTAGTCAGCTTCCATACCCTTGCCTTTCAGCTCGTCGTAACGACGCTGGGCGCGTACCTCGGCAGAGGCTGTGACAAAAATTTTCAGCTCGGCATGAGGGAATACCACAGTGCCGATGTCACGACCATCCATAACGACACCGCCACCACGTCCCATCTCCTTCTGTTGGGCAACCATAGCCTCACGGACAAAGCCGAGTGTGGCAATAGGACTGACATGGCTGGAAACTTCCATGGTACGGATATCGCGCTCCACAAGTTCACCGTTGAGATAGGTGTCGGGACGACCTGCTTCGGGGTTGAATTGGAATGAGATATGAATCTCGCCCATACGGGCACGCAGACCAGCCTCGTCGATGCTGCCATCAGCAGCAAACAGTCCGTTGCGCAAGGCGAAAAGGGTGACGCAGCGATACATGGCACCCGTATCAACATAAACATAGCCCACCTCGCGGGCCAGGTCTTTGGCCATCGTGCTCTTTCCACACGAGGAATGGCCATCAATTGCAATTGTTATCTTCTTCATAGTGTATAAGTTGCGTTAATCAGTAATGACGAAGCGGATACATGGTACTTGGCATAGGCTACCTGCAGCTTGAAACGCTGTAGTTGCAGACCGCCACCCACGGAAAAACCAGCCCCATGATTGCTCTCGCTTTCTCCGTCAGACAGTTTCATCTCAGTGGAACGACGGAAATTATAGCCAGCACCTACCCAGATGGTTTCACCCAGCAAAAGGTCTGCACCAACGGCGAGATGCTTGTTGAACCCCTCGTCCCATCGGTTCAGACGGTTCAGGGTAACATGTAGTCGCAAGGGGGCATTGACGAAACGTTTGCTGACGCCCAACTGTAGGTCTATGGGAATTCGCTCGAACTCATTGTCGTAGGCTTTGATCTGTCCACCCAGGTTCTTGGCAACAGCCGACACTGACCATCCGTTGTCTTCGTGAATATAGTTCAGTCCGATGTCGAAAGCAACGGCAGCAGAACTGTAACTGCCAATGGTGGACGAGATGAAGCGGGCGGTGATACCTCCGCTGATGTCGTTGTTAAGCATGTAGGCAAAAGAACCAGCTATCGCAATATCCTTGGCACTGAAAGTACCTGTCTGGATATTGTCGGCTGTGGTCTCTTTCATGCTTCCGTAGTCCATATACTGTGCACTGACACCCCAGGTAGCACGGTCCTTGATACCTTTTATAAACGAGGCGGAAGCTGTCTTGGCTCCTTCCATGTAGGTCATGAAGTTGAGGTTGATGCTCTTGTCGCTGACCCCATTGATGAGGGCTGGGTTGTGGAAGATAAGCGTGGGGTCGTCGTCCGTCAAAGTGATGTTGTTTCCTCCCAACGCTGCCACATGGGCACTGACAGGAAGGCGCAGAAAACTATAGACTTCCTGGCTCTCCTGTGCCTGCATCATCGTGATGCACCACACCATGATTATGACAAAAAGCGTTCTTCTCATCTGAACAGTATAAATTTCTCAGCAAAGTTAACTAATAATTATGAATTATGAATTATAAATTATGAATTATTTCGTATCTTTGCACCATCAAAAACGGAATAATTCGCTTTTTATTGCGGAGAAATGGAACAAAAGAAGGCACCTAAAGCAGATATTGAGCAGCGTAGAACCACAGGATTCCTCCTGGGGCTTATCTTTGTGCTGGCCTTGTTCTATGTCGCTTTGGAGTGGAATTCCGCGACCAGTCAAGATGCCATCGACCCGCTGGACTTGAGCGAACTGATGCACGAAAGCGAACTGGTACCCATGTCGAATGAGGAGACTGTCAGCCAGTTGCAAGAGAAACAGCAGGTGGAGAAAGCGGAGCAGTTGCACATAGTCGATGATGAAGTGGAACTGCAGGAGCCCGATGAGGCCTTGGAAGGTGAGGGCAACGACGATGAGACCCTGTTGAATGAGTTGCAGAAAGAAGAGGACGACAAGGCACTGGCTGCTTTAGATGTGGACCCTAACAACCCGTTGAACTTTCATGTGGTGGAAGACCTCCCGCAGTATCCCGGTGGTGCTGTCGAGTTTATGAAATGGCTCACCAAGACGCTACGCTATCCCCAGAAGGCTCGTGACCAAAAGAAGCAGGGCAAGGTGGTTGCCGTGTTCTATGTAGAGAAAGACGGCAGCATTACGGGTTTGAAAGTCACCCAGTCGCTCTCGCCGGAATGTGACCGTGAAGCCCTGCGCGTGTTAGCCATGATGCCCAACTGGAAACCTGGTATTCAGCACGACCAGCCTTGTCGTACCAAAGTGTGCATACCCATCGTATTTAAATTGTAAATTCATATATTATGTTGACATCAAATGAAATCCTGCAGAAGGTGAACCATTGTTTGGACAATCTGCATTATGATCGTAAGCCTGCATCGCTCTATGAACCGATTCAGTATGTGTTGTCCATTGGCGGCAAGCGAATCCGTCCAGTACTGATGTTACTGGGCTATAACCTGTGGAAGGAGCAGCCAGAGGATATCCTGATGCCTGCTGTGGGTCTGGAGACCTATCATAACTATACCTTGTTGCACGACGACCTGATGGATAATGCCGATGTGCGACGTGGTCATGAGACGGTACATCGTCGCTGGGATGCCAACAAAGCCATCCTTTCGGGCGACTCCATGCTGGTGCTGGCCTATCAGCGCATGCAACAGGTGCCAGCCGATAAGTTACCTGCTGTGCTTGACTTGTTTACGGTGACTGCCTTGGAAATTGGTGAGGGACAGGAGTACGACATGTCTTTCGAGACTCGTAATGACGTGACTGAAGACGAGTATATCGAGATGATTCGACTGAAGACCTCGGTGCTTTTGGCTTGTGCCATGAAGATTGGTGCCCTGTTGGCTGATGCACCTCAGGAGGATGCCGACCGACTCTATCGTCTGGGCGAGCAGATTGGACTGGCTTTCCAGTTACAGGACGATTTGCTGGATGTCTATGGCGACCCGAAGGTATTTGGCAAGGCTATTGGTGGCGACATTACCAGCAACAAGAAGACCTATATGCTGATTAATGCCTTCAACCGAGCTAATGCACAACAGCGTCAGGAACTGGAGCGCTGGATCAGTGCCAAGGAGTTCAATCGTCAGGAGAAGGTGGCTGCTGTTACCCGCCTGTACGATGAGATAGGTATCCGTCAGCTCTGTGAGGAGAAAATCAACTATTATTTCGAGTTAGCCAACCAGACGCTGGCTGAGGTGCATGTTCCAGAAGAGCGCAAGCAGTCAATTCGTGCCTACATGGACGAACTCCTCCATCGTGACAAGTAATCCACATTTCTCATTCCACATTTCTCATTTCTCATTTGAAATACATCGACACCCATTGCCATCTGGATGGCGAAGAGTTTAAGGACGACCGTGAGGCTGTTGTGCAGCGGGCCCGTGAGGCTGGTTGTACAGGCATTTTCCTGCCAGCTATCGATGCCGCTTCGTGTAAGACTGTGCTAGACACCTGTGCCCAGTATCCTGATTTCTGCTATCCGATGTTGGGACTACATCCTGAGGAGGTGCGTGCCGACTGGCGCGACCAGCTATTAGCAATTAGCCAACAGCTTAAGGCCAACAGCCAACAGCCCATCGCCATCGGCGAGGTAGGTTTGGACTATTATTGGAGTCGTGAGTTTGAAAAGGAACAGTTGTTGGCCTTTGAAGAACAGGTACGTTGGTCGGTAGAAAAGCAGTTGCCTTTGATGATTCATTGCAGAAAAGCACAGAATGAGATGGTCTCTATATTAAAAAGGTACGCGAAGGAATTGCCTGGTGGCGTGTTCCATTGTTTTACGGGCAATGAACAGGAAGCTCTGCAACTGTTGGAGTTCGACCGTTTTGTGCTGGGCATAGGCGGAGTTTCCACCTTCAAGAAAAGTCATTTGCCGGAAGTGTTGCCAACCTGTGTGCCGTTGAACCGTTTGGTCCTTGAGACGGATGCCCCCTATATGGCTCCAGTCCCACTGCGTGGTCAGCGCAATGAGCCGTCTTATATCGTCCATGTCATTGGCAAGTTGGCAGAAGCTTACGGGGTCAGTGAACAAGAAATATGCAGGCAGACGAATGAAAATGTGAAAAAAGTTTTTGGGATTCAAATTTAATTTGTACCTTTGTGGCGCAAAAAAAGGAGAGGTGCTCGAGTGGTTGAAGAGGCACGCCTGGAAAGCGTGTAACCGGCAAAACCGGTTCGCAGGTTCGAATCCTGTTCTCTCCGCAGGATTCAAAGCTCCGAGGCAAGACCTTGGGGCTTTGTTGTTCTCCGCAGGATTCAAAGCTCCGAGGCAAGACCTTGGGGCTTTGTTGTTCTCTCCGCAGGATTCAAAGCTCCGAGGTAAGACCTCGGGGCTTTGTTGATAATAGATTATTTCCCATAGAATACGTACTTTTAAGAAAAAATCACTATCTTTGCCAGCGATTATATGAAGGAAAAGAGTACGAAGCATCGTTTCCCCTGCGACGAGATCATCGACCAGTTTTTGGTTGCGTTTTTGGGTGGATGTCTTCTGTGGCATTGGTGGCTGCTTCGATGATGGCGCCATATTTGTCGAGGCTGTAGTAGATATAGCAGAATACGGCATTTCCCACACAGAGCAATACGGAGTATGGCCATACGGCATGGGGCAGCAGGGCTGTCATGATGATGCTTCCTAATCCGAAAAGGATGATGAGGTAGCAGGAGATGGACATGGAGCGTTGCCCGTAGAATGTGGAATGTTGCGCTCCGATAGTCCACCAGTGGGCGTTTTCCTTGGTTATCGGCAATTGGCGGACCAGTCGGCTTACGCGGAGATAGGTGCGCAGGAAATCGGTGCTCATCCAGGTGACATGGGTAAGGAATATGCCGATGCCTATTCCTGTCAGGAAGCTGATGTCAAAGAATACGCCTGTCCATAGCGTCACGATGTTGACGACGAGGGCCGTCATGTCGCGGATGACCCTGAACCGGTTCAGGTATTCCGGGTTGAGCAATGATGTATGGCTCCACGACAACATGGTGCCGCCAATGTGGAAGTAGGTGACGGAGAGTGCCGTGGCGGCCGATGGCCAGCAGGTGCGCCAGCCAAAGTAAAGGTGTAGCAGGAAACCGATGCCAAAGGTGGTAAGGGTCAGTGCTGTCAGCAGGCGACTACGCTTGTAGATACGATAGTCGCGGTAGTAGAAGTTATTGTATGAAAGTGCCGCAGCCATCACTATGCAGGTGATGCCGGACAAAAGCAGGGTAAGATGATATAATTGCTGTTCCATGTGGGTAGCGTCATTCTATGACCTGTTTTCTTGCCTTTCTGATTTTGATGGAGATGCTTTCTACGAAAGTGAAGACGATATAGGTGAAGAGTCCTGCAACGATGCCGTCGGTGATGCTGCCGGTAACGGTCATCAGCAGGATGGTCAGGAAGGCTGGCAGGGTTTCTATGGGCTTGGTAAGGCTGATATGACGTACCGACCCGAAAAGGTAATAACCGGCCATGACCATGACGGGGGCAGTGGCTGCAGTCGGAATGGCCAGGAACAGTGGCGCAAGGAAAAGACTGGTCAGGAAGCACAGTGCAATGATGAGTGCAGAAAGTCCGGTGCGTCCGCCTTCGGCCACTCCCGTGGCGCTCTCTACGTAGGTCGTTACCGTGCTGCAACCCAGGCAGGCTCCCGCCACGGTGCCCAGTGCATCGCTGAGCATAATCATCTGAATGCGCGGAATACGCCCGTTTTTGCGGATAAGTCCTGCATTGGCCATCACGCCCACGATGGTGCCAAGACTGTCGAATACGTCAAAAAAAAGCATGATGAGCACACACACCCAGAGGTCGGGAGATATCAGATACTCCCATGAGAATTGGCAGAAGAGTGGGGTGGGCGATGAAGGTGTTTCGAAAATGGTGTCTGGCAGTTTGGTGATACCCAGCGGTATGCCGAGGATGGTAACGATGGCAATGCTGAGCAATAGTCCGCCTTTTATGCGCATGATGGTGAAAATGCCGGCTAGTACGAGACCGATGAGGAATAGGACGGAGGGCGTACTGGTCAGCGTGCTCATGTGATTGAAAATGGTACCGTCGGCCAGTATGCCGCTGTTCTTGAATCCGATCATGGCGATGAAGAATCCGATGCCCACGGCAATGGCGTGCTTCAGGGATGTGGGCACCATGTCGAAGATAATCTGTCGCATGTTACTCAGGCAGAGCATCACAAACAGTACACCTTCAATGAGTACGGCCGTGAGTGCAAACTGCCAAGGGTATCCCAGTGATATGCAGAGCGTTTGCGTGAAGAACAGGTTGAGTGTCAGTCCGGGTGCCTGACCAAACGGGCGCTTGGCAAGGAAAGCCATAAGCAGTGTGCCGATGATGGTTGAGAGCGCAATGGCGGTAAACAGCGAGTCGATAGGGAACCCTTTTGCAGCCATGGGGGTGAACATCGAGGGGATGAGTGCCAGAATATATGACATGGTGATGAAGGTGGTGATTCCGGAAAGGATTTCCTCCTTCAGGTTGTGTCGTTGTGTTGAAAAACCTACCAGTGAAAAAAGCTTCTCTTTCATGCGTTTTATGATTATGTTGTGAGAATTTCGGACTACTAATTATGCGGTGGGGATGATAAAGTCAAACTTGGCACCACCTGTATAACTGGTGTCGAGCGTGAGTGTTCCACCGAGTCTTTCGGCAATCATGCGGGCAATGGTCAGACCGAGTCCTGTACCTTGTGTGAAACTGTCCAACTTGACAAAGCGTTCAAAAATCTCTTCTGCCTTGTCTTGGGGAATGCCTGGTCCGGAATCTGTTACCGAGAAGTGGAGATGGCGATCTTCCTCGTTGACAGTAAGGGATATATGGCCTTCCTTGGTGAATTTGGCAGCATTGTCAAGCAGTTTGACCAGTGCGGTGTGAATCAGGTTATAATGGGTTGTAACCATCTGCTCGTCTTGAAGGTTGCTGGAGCATTCCAGGGTCACTTTACTATCGACTATCGGGCGAATGGCATCTGCTGCCTGCATGGCAAGGGCAGAAAGCAGACATGGCTCTGGAGCAGGAAGCTCTGTCCGGCTCTCCATGTCGGAGATGAGGATGAGGTCGTCAAGCACGTTGGTCAGGAGTCGGGTGTTCTCTTGGATACGCTGGCAGAGGTCCACTCGCTCTGCTTCTGGGAGGTCAATACCAGGAATGGTGAGCACCTGGGTGAAACCATTGATAGAGTTCAGCGGTGTCCTGATTTCATGTGTCATACTCTGCATGAAACTGGTCTTGGCTCGCGAGGCGGCCTCGGCGTGGTCACGCTCTATCTCTAACTGCTTGTTCTGGGCCACTACCACGTTACGCTCACGCTGCAACTGAAAATTCTTGACTTCCAACGTGCGGTTCCACCGACTGTTTAGCATCAGAAAGACAAGGATGGCTCCTATGCCCAATATCATCGCAATGCCGCCTGTGGTAAAACGGGAGCGTTGTTGTAACAGCTCGTTCTGTGTCTGGAGCTCGTTCACGTCAAGCCATTTGCTCAGATTGCCTAAATCGTTGTGAAGGTCTGCCTGGGCTAATGAATCTTTGTATTCTTCTAACTCATGTCTGGCTTTCAGTGCCTCTTCATACCATTTTAATCCCTCTAATGCGTCGGCCCGTTCTTTAAGTGCTATCGTCATGTACTGAACGTTCTTCAGTTTTTGAGCCATTTCCTTGAGCTGATTACTCCTTTTGAATGCTTCCAGGAAATTGCCTTGAAGACGGGAAAGCTCACACCTTAGTTTGCAGATGTCGGACAGGTTGTCGATATAGTTGCCGTCTATTTCTTCATAGTATTCTGTAGAATCGAGGGCCAGAGTTGCAGCCTGATAGTCTTTTACACCTATATGATATTCTGTCAGCCTGACTTGGTATTGTTCATGCCAGTTCGCATACACATCGGCTTTTTTCGCACCACGTTTCACAGGATATTTACTAATAATGACATCCCACTCTGTCAAGACACTGTCGAGAGCCTCGTAATGGTTCTGGGCTG
>Ga0256407_10013546_pt1 | contig 10890 bp, 6 predicted proteins | sample RumenRJG_04DNA_FD_193489 | JGI IMG/M metagenome (GOLD analysis project Ga0256407, IMG submission 193489) | Bovine rumen microbial communities from Lethbridge, Alberta, Canada - RJG_04 | ecosystem: Host-associated > Mammals > Digestive system > Stomach > Rumen | place: Canada: Alberta | collected... | reverse complement strand
GACAAGGTCAGCTGCATCATCGACTCCGCCCCCTTCAAACAGGGGAAGATCGCCCCGGCGTCCCACATCCCGATCGTTTCGCCGGCGGAAGCCGCGAAGGATCCGGCGGACGTCGTCCTGATCATCGCGCCGGGCTATACAGAGGAGATCGCGGGGACGGTGAGGAAACTGTTCCCGGCCGGGACAGAGATCCTGACGCTGATGACAGACCGGGTGACGCGGGTCGGAACGGTTTAAGAGATCATGCGGCGAAGCCGGATGATAAAGGGTACAGAAAATGAGAGCATTTATCATGAAAGAGCGCGGACTGGCCGTGATCACGGACAGCGCGCCGGAACCGGAGCTGCAGGAGCCCTACGGCGCCATTCTTACGCCGGAGGCGATGGCACCCTGCACTTCGGACGTCAATACAGTTTACGGGACGGGCTCCAAAAAGCCGGACGACCTGATCCTGGGACACGAGTGCGTGGCCCGGGTGGTCCGTGTCGGGAAAAAGGTCCGGGACTTCGCTCCGGGAGACCTGGTGGCGGTGCCGGCCATCACGCCGGACTGGCGGAATCCGGAGATCCAGGAGGGAAATGACCGTCATGCGGGCAGACCTTTCTCCGGCAACGCCCTGGGCAGAAGCATCCCCGGCGTCTTTGCGGAGTACTTTGCGGTGGAGGATGCCGACACGACGCTGGCAAAGATCCCGGAGGGTGTCTCCCTTCAGGATGCCCTGATGTGTGTGGATATGGTCACCACCGGCTTCACCGGCGCGGAAGCGGCGGAGATCCGCTTCGGCGACACGGTCGTCGTGATGGGCATCGGACCCGTGGGCCTGATGGCGGTCCAGGGCGCGGCGCTTCTCGGTGCGGCGCGGATCCTGGCAGTGGGCACACGGCCTGTCTGTGTGAAGCTCGCAAAGGAGTTCGGAGCCACTGAGATCCTGGATTACAAAAAGGGAGATCTCGCGAAGCAGGTGCTGGAGAAGACCGGCGGGATCGGAGCTGACGCCGTGATCATCTGCGGCGGGAATGACGAGGCCATGCACCAGGCGATCGAAATGGTGCGCTACGGCATCGGCCGCGTCGTCAATGTAAAGCACTACCCGGGCGAGGGCGATATCGGGATCCCGAAGTTCTCCGGAGGACGGGGAATGGCCGGGAAGACCGTGAAGCTGGAGCTGTGCCGCGGCGGCAGAGTCCGGATGGAGCGGATCCTCAGAATGGTGCAGTACGGAAGGATCTGCCCCGGAAAGATGATCACCCACCAGCTCTCCGGGTTCGACAGGATCGCTGACGGGCTGGAACTGATGCGGCAGAAGCCGGCGGATCTTGTGAAGGTCATGGTGACGCCGGATTGGAGACAAGTATGAAGAAGATCAGTGTGGTAATTCCCTGCTACAACGAGGAAGAAAATGTAGGCCCCATCACGAAGGCGGTCTCGGAGGTGTTCCGGAACCAGCTTCCGGGCTATGATTATGAACTGATCCTGATCGACAACGATTCCCGCGACGCGACACGGGACCGCATCAGGGTCCTCTGCGCCGCGGACAAAAGGATCAAGGCCATCTTTAACGCGAAGAACTTCGGCCAGTTCAACTCCCCGTATTACGCGATGCTGCAGTCCACCGGCGACGCCACCATCCTCATGGCGGCGGACTTCCAGGACCCGCCGGAGATGATCCCGCAGTACGTCGCCGCATGGGAAGAAGGATATAAGATCGCTATTGGCATCAAGACCCACAGTGCGGAAAATCCCCTCATGTACTGGCTCCGGAGCCAGTATTACAAGTGGATCAAGCGCCTCTCCGAGGTGGACCAGATCGAACATTTCACAGGGTTCGGCCTTTATGACCGCGACTTTATCAACGTGCTCCGGAAGCTGGATGACCCGACGCCCTTCCTGCGCGGCATCGTGGCGGAGCTGGGTTACCGCAGGAAAGAGATCCCCTACGACCAGCCGCAGCGGAGAGCCGGAAAGACCAGCAACAACTTTTACAAGCTGTACGATGCAGCCATGCTTTCCGTCACCTCCTACACAAAGTTCGGACTGCGTCTCGCCACCTTTGTCGGCGCCCTGACCATGTTTTTCAGCATCGTCATCGCCTTCGTCTATCTGGTCATGAAGCTGATCTGGTGGGACCGCTTCCAGGCAGGTCTGGCGCCGCTCCTCATCGGCATGCTGTTCCTGGGCTCCGTGATCATCTTTTTTATCGGGATGATGGGAGAGTACGTTCTGACCATCAACCACCGGCTGATGCGCCGGCCCCTGGTGGTGGAAGAGGAACGGATCAATTTTGATAAACAGGACGCGGCCAAGGCGTGAAACGCCTCGGCCGCCCCTCAAACGAGGGACTCGTCAGAGTCCCGAGTCTTGAGAAGGGACGGGGAATACGACAAGGAAAAAACTGCTATGAAATATAAAATCGACGTAGTCCGGATCCGGGAGAACTACATCACCCTGAACGGCTGGGTGATCGGCAGAGATCCCGCTTCCGGTGTGAAATATTCGGTGCTGGATGAGAAGAAACAGCCCATGGAATTCAGGATCGTCCCGACCCGCCGGGACGACGTGAGCCAGATCTATTTCAAGAAAGTCATCGATAAGGATTTCGGGTTCGACATCCGTTTTCCCTACGAAAGAGGAAAGAACTACTGGCTGGTGATCCGCTGCGAGGGTCATACCGCCAGGATCAAATATAACGAAGAGCTGATCGCGAAGCGGGCCAGCGTGGCGCATAAGCGCATGGAAAAGATCCGGGATCTCTGCAATATGGAGACCGTGAGAGTGGCCTGGGAGTATTTCCAGAAGCACGGCCTGAAGGCGCTGTTCCTGAAGTCGAAGAACAAGCTGGAGGGGATCGACAGCGACTACGAATACGCGGAGTGGTACGAGAAGACAAAGCCCGCCGCGGAGGAGCTCGCAAGGCAGCGGAAGGAGTCCGCGGAATGGACCGGGGACGGCCCCCTGTTTTCCATCGTCATCCCTGTATACCAGACACCGGAGAAGTATCTCCGGGAGCTCCTGGATTCCCTGCTGAACCAGACGTATCCGAAGCTGGAGATCTGCGTTGCGGACGGAAGCCCCGCGGGAAAGAACTGCGGAAAGATCCTTAAGGAATACGCGGACCGGGACAGCCGGGTGCGCTTCGAGGTCCTCGGGGAGAACCGCGGCATCGCGGGCAACACGAACGCCGCCCTGGCGCAGGCACAGGGCGATTTTGTGGTACTCTGCGACCACGACGACATCCTGCCGGAACAGGCGCTGTATGAGTGCGCGAAGGCCATCCGGGAGAACCCGGACTGCGACTGCCTCTATACCGACGAAGACAAGCTCGACATGGACGGCGGCTCGCTGTTCGACCCGAACTTCAAGCCGGATTTCAACCAGGACCTGCTGACCAGCGTGAACTATATCTGTCATCTTTTCGTCGTGAAGCGCTCCCTGCAGGAAGAGGCGGGCCTCTTTGATCCCGCCTTCGACGGCGCCCAGGACTATGATTTCATCTTCCGCGTGACCGAGCGGGCGAAAAAGATCGTCCACATCCCGAAGATCCTGTACCACTGGCGCTGCCACATGAATTCCACGGCGTCCAATCCCGAGAGCAAGCTCTATGCCTTCGAGGCGGGGGCGCGGGCCATCCGGGCCCATTACAGCCGGGTGTGGCCCGAGATCGCCATCGACGAGATCAAAAAAGGCGTGGACTACGGCATCTATCACACCTTCTTCCGTCTGGAGAAGGAGCCGCTGGTCTCCGTCATCATCCCGAACAAGGATCACGCGGATGATCTCGACACAGCCATCCGTTCCCTCCTGGAGAAGGGGACCTGGAAAAATCTGGAATTCATCGTGGTGGAGAACAATTCCACCGAGCAGAAGACCTGGGCGTACTACGAAAAGATCCAGAAGGAACTCCCCCAGGTGAAGGTGGTGAAGTGGGACGGTCCCTTCAACTTCTCGGCCATCAACAATTTCGGCGCGAAATATGCTTCAGGTGAGTACTACCTCCTGATGAACAACGATGTGGAGCTCATCAACCCCGACGCAGTGCGGGAGATGATGGGATATGCCCAGAGACCGGACGTGGGAATTGTCGGATGCCGGCTCCTCTACGAGGATGACACGATCCAGCACGCGGGTGTTGTGATCGGGTTCGGCGGCATTGCCGGCCACACCTTTATCGGCCTCCACGAGGTCCAGAACAGCTACTTCCACCGGGCGGTCACTGCCCAGGATTATTCCGCCGTGACTGCGGCCTGCATGATGATCCGCGCGGAACTGTTCCACCGTGTCGGCGGCTTCACGGAGGAGCTCGCCGTGGCATTCAACGACATCGACCTGTGCCTCAAGGTGCGGGAGACCGGCGCGCTGGTGGTCTACAACCCCTATGCGCTGTTTCACCACTACGAGTCCAAGTCCCGCGGACTGGAGGACACGCCGGAGAAAGTGGATCGCTTCAACCGCGAGATCGCGACCTTCATGAAGCGCTGGCCCGAGATCCTGGAGAAGGGCGATCCCTACTACAACCCGAATCTCACCCTGCGGAAGTCGAACTTCGCCCTCCGCGACCTCGACAAAGAGAAGATCGGAGAGCCGTACCATATTGAGGGGATAGAGAAGTATCTATGATAACACTTTCGCAAGTGCCGGCACATATATTTGCGCCGCACACTGCTGGAAAGACTCTAAATTCGGAACGTCCCTCCAGAGCAGGAGCGTTTCCCGGCAACTCGCGCCAAGTGTATCTCTTCTTTCAGATCCTGGGCTCAGACAAGCGCAGGAAACGCTCCCTGTCGGGACGTCCCTCATTAAGAGCTTTCCGCTGATGTGTGCTTGGCAAATATATGTCCTGCATTGTGCGGATACATCCCGGGATGCAGAAGGAAATGATACAGATCGACGAGGTAACACATGAACAACACAGAAAACGGGCCGGGAACAGACGACCGGCCGCTGGCCACGGTGGTGATCCCGAACTGGAACGGGATGCGCTGGCTGCCGAAGTGCATCGAGGCACTGGAGAAGCAGACCGTATCCTGCTTTGAGATCCTGGTGGTGGAGAATGCTTCCACGGACGGAAGCCTGGAGTGGCTTCGGGGCCACGGCGTACCTGTCCTGAAGAATGACCGGAACCTGGGCTTTGCCGGCGGGGTGAATGCCGGCATCCGCGCGGTCCGGGCCCGGGAAACGGTCCCGCCCTATGTGATCCTCCTGAACAACGACACGGAGGTGGAACCGGAATTCGTGGAGGCACTGCTGGAAGCCATGGAAAAAGACAGAAGGCTCTTTGCAGTCAGCGCCATGATGCTCCGGGTGCAGGACACTTCCATGATCGATGACGCCGGAGACAGCATGACGCTCCCGGGATGGGCATTCCAGCGGGGCACGGAAGAACCGCGGACAAGGTACGAACAGGGCTGCGAAGTGTTTTCCGCCTGCGGCGGGGCAGCGATCTACCGCATGGAATACCTGGAGAAGACGGGACTCTTTGATGAAACGCACTTCGCCTATCTGGAGGACCTGGACCTCTGCTGGAGGGCGCGTCTCCTGGGATACCGTGTCCGGTACTGCCCGGAAGCGCGGGTGAAGCATTACGGCAGCGCCACCAGCGGTTCCAAGTACAACGCGTTCAAGGTGAGGCTCAGCTCCCGGAACCACATCTGGCTGATGTACAAGAACCAGCCGGACTTCCTTTTGTTTCTCCACAGCCCCTGGATCGCGGCGGGACTGCTGGTGAAGGCACTGTTTTTTGCAAAGAAGGGGCTGTTTCTTCCCTGGCTCTCCGGAACGTGGGAGGGACTTACCCATCTGGACCGCGTGAAGCGGGTCCGTTTTGAGGAGATTCCGCCCGGGCGCTTTCTGTCCATAGAGAAGCTGCTGATCCTCGGCACGATCGAGTACGCGCGTCATTACGCAGAGAGGGCGCTTGCTTAAGCTCCCTTAAGCTCTGTTAAGCTCCCTTAAGCTTCCTTAAGATTCCATTATTTCAAAGCTTTTCGTGGTAAAAGCGGAGAAAATGGATTATACTTCAAGTCATGACTAAGGACTCTCAGAAATTTCTGAACAGGTGCTATCTGGTGCTTGACGCACTGATGCTTGTTGTCGCATATGTTTTGGGCCTGTTCGTATTGTTTGGCTTCAGCACCGGAACCGGCACCCTGCCGCTTTCGGTGTATTTGCGTGCCCTTCTGGGGATCATTCCGGTCTATCTTCTCCTGTATGCTATCTTCGGGCTTTACGCGCCGAAGAGGACCAAAGGCGGAAGAGCGGAGCTGGCGGATATCCTGAAGGCGAATACGCTGGGGTTCCTGATCTTCACCCTGGTGCTGTACCTGGGCGCAAAGAATCCTTATGTCTACCACTTCTCCAGAAGACTGACCATCGTCTTCTATGTGTTCGGCATTTTCTTTACCGCTTTTGAGCGGAACTGCATCCGTCTGACGCTGCGCCGGCTCCGGAAAAAGGGTTATAACCGGCGGCAGGTGCTGCTGGTGGGCTTCAGTGATGCCGCGAAGGGGTACATCGACCGCGTCCTGACAAACCCGGAGTGGGGTTATGAGATCCGGGGGATCCTGGACGACACCATGGAATGGGGAAGCAGCTATCACAGCGTGATGGTCATCGGCAAGGTGGCGGACCTGGAGGAGCTCCTGAAGCTGGCTTCGCTGGATGAGATCGCCATCACTCTGCCGCTTTCCGGATATTCGGGCCTGAAAAAGATCGTGCAGATCTGCGAGAAGTCCGGCGTCCACACAAAGTTTATCCCGGATTATTTCAGCGTGATCCCGACCATTCCTTATATGGAAGATCTGGGCGGCCTTCCCGCTATCAATATCCGGCACGTCCCGCTGACAGAGTTTTACAATGCTGCGCTGAAGCGGGCAGTGGATATCCTGGGCGGGATCGTCGGGCTGGTCCTGTTTTCGCCGGTGATGCTGATCGCGGCGATCCTGATCAAGATCTCCAGTCCCGGACCGGTGATCTTCGCACAGGAACGTGTCGGGCTACATCAGAAGCCCTTCAAAATGTATAAGCTCCGTTCCATGAAGCTGCAGACGGACGATGAAGAAAAGAAGGAATGGACGACAAAGCATGATCCCCGGGTCACGCCGGTGGGACGGTTCATCCGGAGCACCAGCATCGACGAGATGCCGCAGTTCTGGAATATCCTGAAGGGCGACATGAGTCTGGTCGGCCCGCGTCCGGAACGGCCGTTTTTCGTGGAGAAGTTCAAGGAGGAGATCCCGCACTACATGATCAAGCACCAGGTCCGTCCGGGTCTGACCGGATGGGCGCAGGTCAACGGATTCCGCGGGGACACTTCCATAGAACGCCGTGTGGAATACGATCTCTATTACATAGAGAACTGGACGATCGGATTCGATATCAAGATCCTGTTCCTCACGTTCTTCAAGGGATTTGTGAATAAGAATGCGTACTGAAAAGGAGAAAGACCGATATGAATGAAGAGCGGCCGCACGGCAGGAGCCGCAGAAAGGGAGCGTCCGGAGGAGGGTTCCTCGGAGGCGGCGCGAGACTGGGCGCAGATACGCGGACGTCCGCAGACACGCGGCCTGCCGAAGGTGCCGGTGTGGATGAAGGACCGGGCGTACCTTCCGGGGCGGGTGCCGGAGCTGGCATCGGTGCCGGGGCGGGTGCCGGAGCTGGTGCAGGTGCCGGAGCTGGTGCCGGAGCTGGGGCGGGTGCCGGAGCTGGTGTCGGAGCAGGCGCCGGTGCAGGAGGCAGGAGAGCCTCCGGCGGAAAAGCCTGGAAGAAGAAAAAACTGGGGGATTCTGCCGCGTTTATCCGCTTCCGGCGGATCTTCGTGCTGGGTATCCTGGAAGTTTTTGTGCTCGCGGGCATTTTTGCATACAGCTATGTGCTCCGGCAGTACAATAAGATCCAGCGTCCTACGTTTGAAGTGAAAAACGTGGAGAACACGGAACTGTCCACGGAAGTCATCCAGAAGATGAAGGGATACTGGAACATCGCCGCTTTCGGCGTGGATTCCCGTGATTCCTCCGTGGGCCGGGGCAACAATTCCGACGTCATCATGGTCGTGAGCATCAACCGCGAAAACGGAGATATCCGGATCGCCAGCGTGTTCCGCGACTCCTACCTGTCCCTTTCCAACGGAATGTATTCGAAGATCAACGCGGCCTATGCCATCGGCGGCCCGGAACAGGCGGTCAAGGCATTGAACCAGAATCTGGACCTGAACATCACCGACTACATCACCTTCAACTGGAAAGCGGTGGCGACAGGTGTCAATATTCTGGGAGGCGTGGACCTGGAACTCAGCAATTCTGAGTTCAAATACATCAATTCCTACATTACAGAGACGGTCAAGGGAACCGGGATCGGCTCCGTTCATCTGGACCATGCGGGAATGAATCATCTGGACGGTATCCAGGCAGTGGCGTATGCCCGACTCCGTTACATGGACAACGACTACACCAGGACCGAGCGCCAGAGAAAGATCATCCAGCTCTGTGTGGAAAAGGCTAAAAAGGCGGATCCCCAGACACTGTCCGACCTGGCGGGCAACATGCTCTCCATGGTGGCGACCAGCCTTACCTGGGAGGACGGCATGAGCCTCGCGGCAAATGTCAAAAAGTACAACATCGCCGAGACCCTCGGCTTCCCCATGCACCGGAAGGAAGTAAACATGGGGCCGAAGGGCGCCTGTGTGCTTCCGGCGACGCTGGAAAAGAACGTCATGGAACTCCACACCTTCCTTTTCGGAGACCAGGAGTACGAGGTCTCCAAACAGGTGAAGGAGATCGACTGGAAGATCGCCACGGACGAGCAGAACTACAAGGCCCGGGCGGCAGCTTCCAAGGAAGAAGAGCTGGAGAAGCAGCGCAAAGAGCGGGAAAAAGAGGAAGAGTCTGAAGAAGAGACCGATGAGAACGGCGAGACCATCAGCGGCAAGCCCGGCGAGACCGTCGGAAACGGCCGGAAGGTCGTGATCGAGACCGACGCCGAAGGCCGGCGGGTCATCACGGAGATCGACGAAGAAGGGAACAAGGTCTTTTACGAGACGAACGCCGACGGAAGACGCGTCGCCTACGAGACGGACGAGGACGGAGAAAAGGTCTATCTCGATGAGGACGATCTGGAGGGAGAGTTTGAGACAGATCCTTCCGGAAGGCCGTACAACAGCGGTCACGTGATACCGGGTGATCCTCTGGAATCCGCGGCAGCATCCACAGAGAACAGCATGGCACCCGGCGGCCACAGCCTGCCCACTGCTGCCGGAATACCGGGCGGATCCGGCACCACCTCCGGCGGCTTCGACAGACCCGGCAGCTCCGGCACCACCTCCGGCAGGCCCTCCGCACCGGGCGAGACGACGGACGGATACGTCTATGAAGGTCCGGGACATTCCGGGAGCGGAAGCGGGACCTCCTCGCAGCAGACACCGGGCACTTCTGGGCATACCTCTGCGGCATCGCCCATGTCGCCCGGCGGCAGCAGCACATCGACGACGCCCGGAGGAAGCTCGTCAACATCGCCTGGCGGAAGCTCGTCAACATCGCCTGGCGGCAGCAGTACTTCGCTGACACCCGGTTCTTCCGGGAATTCTTCCGGAAATACCAAGCCCACGGCTGCTGCGGTTCCCGGCGGGAACGACAGCCCTGCCGCGCCTTCGCCGACAACGGCAGCCCCGGCTCCTCAGGAGACAACGGCAGCCCCGGCTCCTCAGCCGACGACAGCGGCACCGGCACCCGCCGCGCCCCAGGAGACCGCATCCGCCGGCCCCGGCGGCAGCATGGTGGTGGAAGCCGTACCGAACTGAAGACCAGAATATAAGACCAGAATTAAAACGTCATCCCTGCTTTGCGGCAGGGATGACGTTTTTTTGAGGATGGCGGCAGGAATGGCGTTTCAGATCGTAGACAAAGCAGCTTCAGGATTCAAGTCCCGCACGCAGGACTGGCAGGTACTGCAGTTGACTGGGGGTATATGAGAGAACTTCTGTATTGCACTCCCTTGGACTGGCCGCTGCACTTTGTATTTAGCGCGCTTTACGCTTGATTTGGGGCTATAAAGACCAAGTCCTCATCCGCACTCCCTCCGCTTTTATAACAAGGAGGGAGTGCGGGCGGGGACTTGCATCATATAGCCCCACGTTTTAAAGAAAATGATCTGTTTCAAACAGCAAAGACCTGTCTCAGAGGCATGAACCAGGGAGTGCAGATCATGACCTTTCCTGTATACCCCCAAACATTAAATCATCCTGGAGTCGGGCTTCGATTTGTTTCCCCGAAGAACTGAGGACTTTGTCTTCAATCGGAAACGTCATCCCTGTATTGTGGCAGGGATGACGTTTTTTGGATTTTGGACAGTAAAGAAAGAGACAGAGAACCTGATATGATCCCCCTTGTGGTCGCCAGTTCATCCCGGGATGCCGCAGGAATCGCGACCGCAGCACACAAAATCAGCTTGACAAACATTAGCAAGAGTTGACCGTCGCGGCAGCCAGTTTATCGCGGATCAGCCCCGCGGCTGATGGCGCTGTTGTGGTAGGCGGGATCTTCCGTCACGTCCTTGCCGTACCATGCGGGTGGGACGAAGGAGAGGGCTTCCTCCACGGAAGGGAACTCCACTTCCAGGATGACGAGACCTTCCAGTTCCCCGGAAAAGATGTCCAGCTCCGCGGTCAGAGAGGGATATCCTTCTACGGGCATCTTATATCTTATCTTTCGGAGGATCCGCCCGTCGCACTTTTCAAGAAGGTGCCGGAAGGCTTCCTCCGTCAGCGGGAGATTGTGTTCCTCATGAGCCATCAGTCCCGCGCCCTTGTATGTGAGCACAAATTTGTCGTTCTCCTGCCGCACCCGGACCACAGGATCCGTGCAGAGATATCCCTGCACCATCCTGACTGACGGGAACTTCTCC